>Ga0182037_10000367_pt1 | contig 21708 bp, 28 predicted proteins | sample sta12Cox44000082_FD_125974 | JGI IMG/M metagenome (GOLD analysis project Ga0182037, IMG submission 125974) | Lab enrichment of tropical soil microbial communities from Luquillo Experimental Forest, Puerto Rico - statoxic.12C.oxic.44.000.082 | ecosystem: Environmental > Terrestrial > Soil >... | reverse complement strand
ATTACACGAACGAGTCTCTGCCGGCCGTGGTAGAGGAGGCGAGCCGTCAGGCGAAAGTCTATGGAGAACAGGGGTGGGAGATCGTCGGGTCCTCGGTGCAACGCGCCCAGGTCGCCCACGGCTTCAGCGACTATGACAAAGGCGGGGACCACTATTTCGAGTGGAGCATCGTCTGCACCCTGAAGCGGCCTCTCGGGCCCGGGGCTGCTTAAAAGCTTGAGGACGGTTGGGGCCGCCGAGAGGCTGAACGGGCGCTGGGTCCCGATTTTGTTGGGGTTCGCCTTTTGGAGTCTCGTCGCGCTGCTGTGAGGTAAGTAAAAGGCCAACGAGCTAATATCAGAACGACGAAATAGGCCGGGGCAATGGTTGTAGCCACCCCGGCCTATTCGCGTCTCAGAACGCTATGCGCGCTAACCCGCATAACCGTTCTGACCCCGCCAGGCTTCATTGCCTCGGATGATGGCGGGAAGTTTGATGGCTTGGTCACACGGCTTGACGCTCAAGTCCATCGGCCCGAGGATTCTGAACCATGATGACACCCGCGCCAGTGGGTCATGGTCGTCCTGATAATCGTCGTGTTCGCCGCTTTGCTGGTAGCGGGCACACTGTTACTCGCCACGGGGCACGCCCCTCCGTCTCAGCGACCCCTCACCCCCTGAGCGCCGGGCCGAGTGATACCCCCGAACCCCCGCCGTGGGCGCTGCGCATAAAGAGGAGGGGGAGACAGCGCCCACTTACCGCTGCTGCTTAGACCGGGAAGAAAGTTAGTAACACCCCGGTCGGCGCTGCGGCAAAAATTGAAAGTTTAGGGGAGCGGGTCAGTTTGAAAAGCGGCCCGATTCAGGATCGTGGTGCTCGCCCGAGCGCGGGATGTTGGGATCGGTAGCAACGCAGGCGGTGCATATTTGAGACAGGCAGCAGGCCGGGGGAGGCCGCGATGAGCAAAGGAGAAACGCAACATGAACACCACCTGCGCACCACGACGAGGAATCGCAGGGCTAGCAACGGCTATGTTGCTGTTTGCCGGTAGCGGGCTGGGCGCAGGCACCGCCCAGGCACAAGGATACGGCCCACACCACTGGTGCCCAGGGGAATCCATCTACTACCCGACGGGGCCGGGCCCTCATTACAACTGGGACTGGAATATCTGCCACACCTATTACTGGGTCAACGGGAAGGGCAATGTTCCCTATGACGGCAGGCTGCCCAGCGATCTTTACGACGGAACGGATCCCCCACCGCCGAGGGATAACCCCACGTGCCGTGTCATCGGGTGTGCGAACTGACCCACGACCAAGTCTAGGGGCGGGGGCGAGGGAGAACAGGTCCCCCGCCCCCGCCGTGGCCGGCGAGATCCTAATAAAGTCAGCCGGTTTCGGTGCTGCTGCTGGTCGATTCGGCACACAGCACAAGAAGATTTATTCAGCAGTGACCGACCGCCTTCGCAGCCACTCATCGCGGGTGCCGCGGGGACCTCGACAACTAGGGAAAGTTAAGGCCAAAGGGGCGGAAATACCCTCCGACCTGTGGGGTGAGTGACGGGACTCGAACCCGCGACCCCCAGGATCACAACCTGAGCATAGAAAAGCCATGTTTGTGCAGCTAAGAGCCTATTTCCTGTCAGCAAACTTCACGGACACAAGCGGACAAAACCCCTGATAAGCAGGCATGTTCTGGAACGATTATCGCACGCTGATCGCACGGGAGTATGGTGATCGGCATGGCACGAACACGCAAGAAGACAGCACGGCGGTCCTGGGGATACCTGCGGAAGCTGCCCAGCGGGTACACACAAGCAAGCTACGTCCATGATGACGGGCGCCGCTACACAGCGCCGCATACGTTTTCAACGATGATGGACGCCGAGGGCTGGTTGCGCGATGAACGCAAGCTGATCGACCAGGGGGAGTGGACACCCCCGCAGGGCCGCGATCAAGCCAAGGCGCTAGCCGGTGTCGCGCTGCGTGAGTTTGCTGAAGGATGGCTGTGTCAGCGCGACCTGACCCCCAAGACACGCGCCCTGTACCGCGACCTGCTCAATAGCCGGATTCTGCCGGTGCTGGGGGATGAGACCCTCCGTGCCGTCACACCGGCCACTGTGCGGGCCTGGTGGGCTGGGCTAGGTAAGGAGACCCCCACGCGGAATACGCACGCCTACCAGCTTCTCAAGGCCATTTACAACACGGCCCGCGAGGACAAGCTGATCACGGAGAACCCCTGCCAGATCAAGACGGCAGGCAAGCCCCCTAAGCCCCGCGACGTGCAACCGCTCACCCCGGCCGAACTGGTGAAGGTCGCTGAGTCAGTGCCCGAGCATTACCGGGCCGCGGTGGCTGTCGCGGCGTGGTGTGGGTTGCGGTTCGGGGAGCTGATCGAGCTGCGCCGCAAAGACGTTCACGTATCTGGTGATCTTATGGTGCTCAAAATCCGCAGGGCCGCAACGATTGTCGACAAGAAGCTGGTTACCGGGATGCCCAAGACCGAGGCCGGCGTCCGTGATGTGACAGTCCCGCCCCACGTCGCGCAGATGCTCAAGGCACACATGAAGGCGCACACCGGAACGGGCCAGGAGGCGTTCGTGTTCACCACCACCAGGGGTCAGCGGTTGTCCAAGACGGCATTCACCAAGACGGTAAAGAACGGGTTCGCCAGCGTGGGCAAGCCGGACATGCGCGTCCATGACCTACGGCATGTGGGCGCGACGCTGGCAGCACAGGCGGGCGCGACCACCAAGGAGCTGATGAGTCGGATCGGGCATACCACCCCGGCGATGGCGATGCGGTATCAGATCGCGGCCCAGGAGCGGGACGCCGCTATCGCCAAGAAACTGTCGGAGCTGGCCGGTACCCCGTAAGGCAACCGCGCGGGAGGCGCGGGGCGCTTCGTACCGATCTCCTACCGATCACCTGGAAATCTCCTACCGATCACCATGGGACTTCTTACTCTGCCCAACGAGGCCGAAACGCTCTATGCCCGCGCGAACGCGCGAATTCACACTCACGTGTGGATGGATGGGCACTCGGCCAATCCCCCCGAATGGAAGGTATGGAGATGACCATTGTTTCGATGACTGTGGGCCAACCACTGCCCGGCGCCGACCCCGCCGAGATCCAGAAGGTGATCCGCGAGGCGTGCGATCTGGCCACTAAGCACGGCGCCGAGAACGTGACCGTGCTGTCGATGGTGACCGGCGCTCCGTCCAATACGATCAGCGTGATGTCGACCGTCAAGGACTGGATCCACTTCGGCAAGGTCCGGCAGGCCATCGAGGACGATCCCGAATTTCAGGCCCTCGCGCTCAGGGCGAGCAAGCTGGCCACGGCGCAGACCTACATCGCCCAGACAGTCGAGGTCTGACGGTTTATCGGTAAGTTGTGACCGGCGGACCGGAAATGCACAGAATGGCCCCCAGCGTAAAAACTGGGGGCTTTTCTATTGTCCCTGGGTATAATTTTGACTTAACCCCCTGGCCAAACGTCGCCCTGTGAAGAGCTGGTGACCCAAAAAGAATGGTGCCAGAGAGGCCGAGCAACGCTCGGGCGCTCAGCCCCCCTGGCTGTTCGGTCAGGCGCCTGACCGATTCCCTACAATTGAGCTTGTCGAGGGCTTGTATTTTTGTAGGGGGCTTGAAGCCGGGACGAGACCCAGGAGTGGAAATCTCGCCCCGGCCGTTGGGCGCGGTGAAAGGACTAGAATCCCGCGCCCCTCGCCGCGCGCACCGACACCGGGCGCTGCTGGCGAAGTACCAGTTTAAGGGGGCGACGGGATGGGGAAATGGATAAAACCCCATCCCGCCGCCCAGAACCACGGCCTGCAAATGAGGGGGAAGGATGGCCCCCGGCCGCGGGTCGCCGGTCGCGTACTATGGCCAAGCCCACCGGCTTTCCCCCGCCCGCACTTTGGAACAGGTTATGGGGGAAGAGTTTACGAGCGGAGCTTCAACCTCAACAGCCGAAGAACAGCCGCCTTATTGGCACCATCAGCAGCACCATCAGCAAGGTCAATGTCTTCAACCACCACGCCATCATCCATCACCGCACACGCAGCACCAAGCCAATAAGCCGCATCGTGCACAGCCTGAATCAGCGCCGCATCACCATTAGCGGCCTTAGACGCCAAGACACGCGCAGTCGGATGAGACGGGATTTTCACAAACGCCCCGCCCACCAGCTCATGTGTACCGTCCTTATGCCTCAGAAACTCAACGCTAACCCAGCGGAGGTGGCGTTCGTTCACAAGACCGCGGATATGCTGACCCAGCTCAGAAGAAGCGAACTTACCGCGCACCCGAAGATTGCCGGCATCATCAATAAACGGAGCACCCGAACCGACAATATCACCAACATGATCGGAATGATCAACGTTGAACTGAATGCTCTCCGGCAATGGTTGTTTCCATCGCGTAGAAAGCAACACTTCTCCGTCCCTGTCGAGGGTGTCATTGCTCAAAATGACATCGAACTCACCCGGATCACTCAGGCTCGGTCCTACGACCGCGCTTACGCGTTTCTTTGACAGGTTCACTCTTCACCTCCTCGGAGACAGCCCACTGATTTTGAATCCAGTTATCGGCAATGGCCTCCGGCACCTCCGCAATCGCGTTCGGTAGATACTGCGTACCGACGTGAGCGCACATAAAAGGGGGCAGGATGCGGACCCTTTTCAGGGGCACCCGGTAATCGGACCAAGCCTGCTCCTCGCGTTCCCGGGGCTCGGCCACGTCATTCAAGAACATAACGCCGCTATCCCCCCCGTAGCCGTGAAGATGACCCGCGCTGAACGGAGGCGTGCCGCTCACGTTTGGTCCCGACGTGGGAATCAACCGGACACACCGACAGTCGCGCTAATTGTCCCGCCCGTAATGGCGGTGGCGACATTCGCCCGAAGCAGCCGGAAAGCAGTACCCGTCACAACCACCGGCGTGAAAACGGTATTAGCCGTCGTCGTGCTCACCGCAGACCCGAGGCTAAACCACGAGACATTATCGAGGCTTCCCTGCATTTGCACCGATCCAGCCGAAACGCCAGCCGACGAAACGACCACCATGACGGCCGTAGTGCGGATCACTAAGCCGTCTAACGCAGTGCCGCCACCAGTAGCCGACACCGCGGTAAGAGAAACGGCCGGCGCCAACCCATACGTATTCTGGACAATCGCATTGCCAGCACTATCGCAAACAGACATATGTCAATCTCCAATCAGCTAGTCGGCAAGCCGGTAATGTTCAGAACAGCCGAGGGACGCTCAACGGCGATATTCAGCCTTTCCTCTACCGCCCAGCGATTGATGTTGCGCTGGAAATCGTCATTCGTAAAACCGGACATGATCTCAAGATTTTGGCGCAATGCCACGAAACCAAACTTCTCCGTATCCAGCAGCAGCGCCGTTCCGGCCGGCTGCGCCGTGGTCTGAAGGCACTCCACACCCCAAATTTGGTTAGCTTGATCCATCTCGGGATCCGGATTCAGAATGTACCGGTTTTGCCCATCCTTCTGCCTCCGAACGGCGCCGAAAGTGCCAGGATGAATGACAATGAGATTAGCAGTAGCTAGGGCCGAACCTGTCCTCAGGTTCTCAATACCCTGAGAGAACGTGTCGAGGTAATTACCCGTCGAGTAGGCGAATGTCAGAATTCCAGAAGTCTGCTGGAACCCAACGATACCGGAGCTACCGTTAATGAGCGCGGTATTCTCGGCGTCGATCACTTGCTTGAAAATCTCCCCTTGCGCATATGTCAAGAGCGTCGGGAAGTCCATTTGGATTTCCCAAGACAGCCCAAAGGTTGCCGCGATCTTCTGTGCAGTGATCGTGTTTTGCGTGAGGGTCAAGGTAATATCGGGCTTGGTCGCGCCTTCAGCGGTTATCGCCGGGGGTCCACCCGATGACGAGGAATGCACGATAAATTCCATGCTAGGTGCATTCATGCCAATTACGGGCAGATGGTCGAGTAGCCGATGCTCGTGGACCTTCCCGATGATGCCGGGGTACAGTTGAGCCGGCAACAGCGATTCAGCTGTGGAAAATGCTTTCGTCGAGACATCACCAACACTCTTAATGCGAATGTTCTGCCCCTTTTCCATTGCCGCATGAAGAGCCCTGAAGTCGGACTCCTTGAAGGCCAATGGACAGGCGTCGCGGCCCTTCATGCGCTTAGTGGGCGATGGGGGATTCGCATTGCCTAGGTCGCCAGCGCAAACGCCCATTTTGCTGACCATAGCTTCGACGCTGACGTTACCGGCGCGGGCGCGGTCCAGGACATCTTGCTCCTCGTACCATTCGTTGATCTTGGCCTTATATTGGGCCAAGGTTTGAGCTTCGTTGTAGCCTTTTTTCTTAAGCTCGGCCATCTTGTTACTAACCCAAATGCCCAGCTCGTTATTCGCTTTTTGGCGAACCTCGATTTGTGATTTATTCACATTCTTACTTTCATTTTCAGATGATGTGTTTGCGCCTCGCGGGCGATTACATATCTGACGCGACCAACAACGCGGGACCGTGTGAATAGGCGGGACTGGTGGGGCCATATCAGGGGCGGGACCAGTGGGGCCAGTGGTGGGGCCAGTGGTGGGGTCAGCGGCGTTATCTGCCGGGTTGCGGGTCACCTATGTGGCGGGTTCCGAAAGGGAAGCGGCAACGGTGAGCGGCAATGCGGGCCGACTCGGCCGAAAGTGGTCAAATTGACCACTTAAGTCTTTAGTGCCCTATGCGGGCTTTGGCCTGGCGTAATCTCGGCCTCTTCTAGTTCGTCTGCGGGACGCTCAAGTCTTTTCCCGCAGGGTTTCTCCGCGTCTACGATAAGCAACGATTCTGGCCCTTCTTCGGACTCGATCTCGGTCCATATCCAGCCGCTGACAGTCATGTCGCGAGTTGGTTGTACAGGTGAAAACACTGCACAGCACGGGAAAGTCTGACATAATCCTCGGGGCCACCGAAAACACACCAATCAAGGGCCGCATTCGCCATTGCACGCGACAAATACAGCCCCGCCGGGTCACCACCCTTGGCAGCGTCTAAAAAATCGGCAGCGGCCTCTAGAAGCCCATTCCGGTCGACCGCGGCTGGCTGGTCGACCGCGGCTCGGGTCAGCCGCGAGAAGCGGCGACCGATCTCGCGATTCGCGTGTTGTGTAGGCGTCACGGAAACCACATCCTTGCGGACTCAACCCACGAATCGGAGATGATCCGCTGGGGATCGCCAGGGAGGAAATCTTTCCACCCGGTGATGTCATCACCGAGGCCGAGCTTGTCGGTCAGCACTCGCAGCATCTGTTCCACCTCCCGAAACCGGGCATCTTCGTCCGGTGTGGTGCGGCCATCGATCTGCGCCAGCTTCATCTCCTCAAACCGCGCCGCGACGAACGAGTACCTACGCACTGCGGCGCGATCAGGGTGGTCACGCAGCCAGTCGCGGATCGCCGCGGCGCGCTCGGCAATGGCGTTACTCAACTGGCCACCATCTCATCAAGCCAACTGTCGAGAGCTGCCCCGGAGGTGTCAGCCCTCGGGTCAACCAGCGGAATGGTCCTCGCCACCCTGATCAAAGTCTGCTGACACTGCGTGTACGGGGTCCACAGTGGATGCCTCACCCGATCACGCTCGGAGCGGGAGCCGGTCACCATCACGCCATCGGCCAGGATCTGGCTTAGGCATTCCTGACCGACAGCGAGGACTTGGCAGAAGGAGGCAAGGAGGTCATGCGAGATGACAGCCCAGCGTCCCTGGCCGTGTATCTGCCGAGAGATCCGGTCCCAATGGCGCCTCGCGGGGAGGGTCAAAGGGAGTGGCGGCTCAAAATCAAGATCAGTGGACATCGGCGGTTTCTCCTGTGTATCATGGTTGTATGCTGAAGCTCAAAAGCGTTGTCCCACAGTGGATTTCCCCTGTGCGGTGGGCTCGAAATCCCTTGCCCGGCTTGGTCACTCAGGTTGACCGAATTTAATTAGCATTAAGATCCGCTCTCGACGTCTGGCCCGCAAGGGTTGGCGGAGGGGGTGCCGGAGGGATCTGACCCGACCCCCCAATCATTCTTTCCCCCAACGGATTTCGAGGGAGCCACAAGGAATGCTTGTGCCTCTCTATTCGCCTAGTCGCAACCGTGCAACCAGCGCCAGCACCCTTCGGGCTACCGTTCGCTTGACACGAACCACTAATGAAGAAGGACGAAAGCCACCATGACTGGACGCGACTTTCGGTTTCGGCCCCATAAGTTTCAGTTTCGGCCCTATGAGCTACGCAAATTACCGAAACGCGCGCTCATCGCGGCGGGCGTGGTGTTGGCCTTGGGGTTGTTGGGCTACTACCTGATCGTTAATCGCCCATGGGAGGACAACGGCATGCCCGACCTCGCCGGTCGGGTCATGCAATCCGTGCAGCACCAACTGGATACCGACCAGGACTTGGCGCAGTATCACCTCTCCGTTCAGAAGGTCTCGGTCATCCCCGAGTTCGGCAACGATTACCAGGGCTTGGCTACGATCCGCACCAAGAAGGGAACGGAGAGAAATGTCCCCATCCGCGTCACCGCCGATAAGGACAATATGATCTGGCGGACCGACCCTGGCGCATTCCTCTTCGCAGCCCAGGAAGAATATTCCAACTACACCAGCACGGGCGGGTCGTGACATGTGGGCGTTCCACACCCGTCCCCGCTATCCACCACTAGCCACCTCGCCTGGCGGGCGTGTCCGAATGCTATCCCCGCTGTGTGATCGGGGTGAGCCGCGAAGTAAGGATGGCCGATCCGGTTCCGCGTCACCAACGGGCAGAACCGGCCGAACTGCTCGATGGCTGCGAATCACTCGTCCCAGTCTCCCCGTTGCCGTTGAGGTAGCGGAACTGTAGCTGATCGATAAGAGCCTGTGCCTTTTGGATGTCTCGGCGCAGGGCGGCTGCTTCCAGCCGCATCGCGCATGCCCGGCCGTTCCTGGCGGTGACATCTTGGCGTTTCACCCAGGCCAACTGGCTGGTCATCTTGTCCAGTTGATGCCGCAACGCGCGGATCAACTCCACGGCCTGGGCCGCCTCGCGGTAACCCATGACGCAATCGTCGCATCTCACTGCTCTACGCGGAAACGAACCGTTCAACACAAGCCAAATAAATTGCCGCATGGCGCACAGATAGCGTTCGGTTACGGAGGCGCGGCCCGCGACGCGCACATGTACCTTCCCTGCGCTGACGCCCGAAGCGTCGCCAACACCGCGTCACGGAAGCGCTTCCAGGGGGCCGTTGCGGGGCCACTGGATACGGTGCAGTTGCCAAGGCGCGGTTGGTCACCGCTGGCGTAGCTAAGGACGGCACAACGGAGCTTTGTAGCCCCACAACATCAAGCCCGCTACTGAACGCCGGTCGGGCGGCGAACCATCAACAGCATGGCTACAACAATATGGGCGTTAATCTCTATCTTCGGCATCGCTCCCCTCGGTGCTCTTGCGTTCGACAGGCCCCTCGCCGGCAACTGGATCTGGCACATCGACCCTGACATGCCGAGGGACTAATGAGTGAGCATTCCGGCGTCACCGGCAAAAGACCCCAAACACCAAAGGGCTCGGGCCGAATCGCTGCGCGAGATCACCGACGCCGACATGGTGCGCGGGGGGATCATCGATCTGGTCGCGTACCTTCAGGACTTCTGGAAGAAAACGACACCCAGGGAGGCTTAGATCGTCCGTCTCCGGGCCGCTGAGGGGCGCTGGGAGGCATTGCAGACGGGCCTTGTCATTCGTGACGGCATACATCCGGTCAACCTCCGCTTGAGAGAGGATCAGGAATCCCCTGGGCCAGCGCAGAACTACGTCACCATTCATTTGTTTGTGCACCGTCAGTTGACGGCGGAGGGCGTCGTTGATTGTTTCGGTCAAAGTACCTGTCTAAAGTTTATCGGCGGCGCTCTACCGTTTCCTGTCTGTGGCGAGAGCGGCCGGGTACACCCATTTCCTGTTCACGTATCGCGCCGATGGCTGCGGTGAAGGTTTCGAGTGGGGCGGATAGTTGTTGTGCCAGCTTGAGTATCTTGCGAAGTATGTCGGCGTCCGCTGCGCTGATCTGGTTGAGTCGCAAATTCTCCCTACGCTGTGTAGTTGTTTAGAGTTTCCGATTTTGTGTTGGCGAGTCCGGCTCGACCATCGGCGACCCGGTTTTTACCGGGTCTTACTTAAGAGTATCACATCGGTTCGGGGTTTATAATGGCCGACCAGGGGAAATGAAAGAACGGCAGAGAATGGTGTGATGAATCTCACACTATGCACATTCGAAAGTGGTGGTCAACCATTCTTCAACGTCACTACGTCGGTAAAGTACACGCTTTCCTATACGCGCATAGCGCGGACCCTTACCGTGGGAACGCCAATACTCCAACGTCTTGTACGGGGTGTGGATTTGCGCCGCCAGCTGGGCCGGCGTCATGAGTTCAGTCAAATTGTGACTCCTCGTACTAAGTGGGTTTAAGTTGATAACGCGGGAGCCTGAGATACGGAGTTGTCAACAGCGCGTTACTTACCGGGGTTTTTTAGCCCGGAGGAGATGAGTAACCCTGGCTTTCCGAGTAACAGCGAGTTTGTCAACGCGACGTGGACTCATCACCTTGGCATGTCATTGGAACCCGGCGAAGCCGGAATCACCGGCCACCTTCGCAAAGGAACCTTACGGTTGGCACCGGGGCAGCACATTCCATGTTGCGAAACGCAAGGTTACGTTCGCAGCCGGTCACCACGAACCAATTCGATAAAGCGACGGACACTCGACAACTGGGGTTATTGGTCACTCTGTCCCTTCCAGGCAAGTTCTGGAGTGGGGAAAGTTGGGTAATGGGCGCTTCCTTCGTACGCGCCTGCGTTTGTGGCTTACTCACTAGCCCCCTTGGTTCCTGCCGAGAGGTCTCGTAAGAGAGAATCAAGAGAGCTTGTAAAAACCGCTGGTCAAAGAGTCGCATGTAAACCTGTAGCTTGACGTATGTAAACCTGGGAGTTGACGTTTACTCGCGTTTTAGGTCCAAACGTCAACTCCCAGGTTTACGTTTTTACGAGACCAGCTTCAGTTTGGCCCGCTTCTCCCGGTACTTGCGTTCATGCACCGGGCACGGAGCGTCGGCCTTCCCCTGGGGGCCTTGAATGGCATGCCCAGGCACCACTAGGCACTCTAAACAAGAACCCCCGTCCAGAAACCCATGTTTCACGGCAGTGGCTATCGCGCTGTGGACAGCTTGCCTGTTGGCACGCTGGAATGGCTTACCGTCGCGGGGCGGGGTGCCGAGAATCCATGTCAGCTCCCCGCGGCCGAACAGCGCGTGGCCGTTGGCCTGGTGGCGGCCGTAGGCGAGGCAGAAAACCCGCGCCCACATGGGCAAGTTGTGGCTTGCTGCACGGTTTTCCCATACGGCTTGGTAGTGCCGCGTCCATGGGTTGAAGACGCTCACGCCACCTCCGCCAGCTCGGTGTCATCCAAAGTCGGGATCAGCTCCAATAGCGTTTTGGCATCATCACCCGCACCCTTACTGAGCAGCAGCTGGGCCGTGATTGCGAGTGCTTTTGGCGCGGTGGTCATGGTCCGGTCGCAAAGTACCTCGTCGGCTTGCAGGTGTAGCGGATGCTCATAGAAGGGAATCTTCACGCCGCGCCGCCAATCGGGCTTGCCAGCTTCAGGATTGATGCGCGGTCAACCCGAATCAGCCTGGGGCCAACGCGATACGCGGTGAGCCGGCCCTGGGAGATCCAGCGCCGAATCGTCTTGACATCGACATCGAAGTACTCGGCAGTTTTCTTGATGTCGGGGTTGGGGGGTAGTTGTGCAGGGGTGATCACAGTGTGTGGGTGTCTTACTTCCGGACGAACGTGGATAGCCCGTTGTGGGGAATCAGGTGATGTCTACGCCATCACAGAAGTGACACTAGTGGACCGAACGCAGAAGTCTAGGCGATGGGAGAAGTTCTGTTACGGGCCACGCCGCCCGGGGAGCGCGGTGAGTCGCATGCTAATCGCACGGCACCCCTATAAAGAGAAAAGTCAGAGGGGCTAATTACCACCTCTGACCTGTGGGGTGAGTGACGGGACTCGAACCCGCGACCCCCAGGATCACAACCTGGTGCTCTACCAACTGAACTACACTCACCATGGCCGCGGGCCGTCCCCAAACGGGGGCAACGAGCGGCGGAGTCGATACTAGCCGGTCGTCGGCTCGGTTTCCGAATCTATTGTTTGAGCTGGGGCTTCGCCGTTCTGAAGCTCGGCAGCCACCGCCTCGATTTCGCCGGTCGAAGGCCCTGGCGGGAGCACGAATGCGGTACGGCGGTAGAACCGCAGTTCGCGGATGGATTCGTGGATGTCGGCCAGCGCCCGGTGCGTGAGCCCCTTGGCTGGCTGACCGTAGTAAATGCGCGGGTACCAGCGCCGGCAGAGTTCTTTGATCGAGCTGACGTCGATCATTCGGTAGTGCAGGTACGAGTCGAGCTTGGGCATGTCGCGAGCGATGAACGCACGATCGGTGGCAATCGAGTTGCCCGCCAGCGGCGCCGTTTTGGGTTGCTTGACGTGCGCGCCGACGTAGTCCAGCACCATCGCCTGGGCAGTCGCCAGGTCGACGGTGGATGCCTTGACCTCGTCGACCAGCCCAGAGCGCGAGTGCATTTCGGCGACCACGTCGATCATCGACGACAGCGCGGCGTCGTCGGCGTGGATAACCACATCGACTCCATCGCCGAGAACGTTCAGGTCGGCGTCGGTGACCAGGGCTGCGATCTCGATCAACTTGTCCGAACCCAGGTCGAGCCCGGTCATCTCGCAATCGATCCACACCAATTCGTCGCGCACAGCGCCAGCGTAAAGCGTGGGGAACAACTCTAACGAGTCGGTCGGCACCGCCGTTCTCGGGCGTCGTCGGTTCAGGCCGCTGGTGCGGGGTGAACGTCGGTTCCCGCGTCATCCGGGCTGGTTTCACCGGCACACGATGGGTGCTGGTCAGCGCCGTCCCGTCGGCGGGCGTTGGTGGCCCGGCCTCGCTGCTTGGGGGTCCGGGGATCGGGGTGGTGCTCTTGATGATGGTTCTGGCCCCAGCGAGCCAGGTTGACCGCAGCGTTGGAGTCGCGGTCTGCGCAATGTCCACAATCACATGTGAACATCCGGTCAGCCAGGGTCAAATCGCTGTGAACGGCACCACAAGCCGCACATAGTTTGCTGGACGGATACCAGCGATCGGCGACCAACAGCGTACCGCCACGCCAAGCCTCTTTATAGGCCAGAATCCGGGCGAACTCCGTCCAGCCCGCATCCGAAATGGCGGAGGCCAGGCGATTATTGGCCAGCATCCCCGACACATTCAGGCTCTCGATGACGAGCCGGTCGTGAGTCTTGACCAGCGCGTTGGAGACGCGATGCAGAAAATGGCGGCGTACGTTGGCGACGTGGTTGTGATGGCGACGCAGCTTAGCTGTTGCGTCGCGGCGGTTGTGTGATCCTCTCTGTTTGCGGGACATCGATTTCGCCAGCCGTCGTTGGCGTTTCATCCCGATGGCCAGCGCCTTGGGGGCATCACTAACCCGGGCAACTTCGCGGCCTTGCGCGTCGGCGGCGACCACAAACGCCGCCAAACCGCGGTCTACGCCGACCCAGCCACTGCCGTCGCGCCGATCGCGCGGCGTGTGCTGGTGGACGGGGTGCAGTTCGGCGGCCTCGACGTTGAGTGACACCCACCACCGCCCGGCATGATGGCTGATGGTGGCGAACAGAATCTTGGCGCGGTTCTTGGCGATCATGCGGCGCAACCGGCGGGTGTCTTCCCGCACCCCGAATTGGCCGATACCGGGCAGCGTCACTGAGCGGGCGCGGTTGTTCTCTCCAACCCCGATCGCTGGCCGGCCGCTCCTGGAGTGTTTGTTGCGCAACCGAAACGACTTCGCCACGTCCGTCTTCTTCTTGAAGCGCGGAAATCCGACCCGCTTACCCTTGCGCTTGCCCGACCGGGAATCCGACCATGCGGCCAACGCCCGCGCGCAGTCCACGGCGGCTTCCTCGAACACCTGCTGACACACCTCGCCACGCCACGGCAGTCCCGTCACCACGATCGTGGCCTTACCCGTCACGTCCACGGCGAACGCCCGGCCGGCGTCTGGAGTTTTCTTCCACGCGTTAAATGCGTTGATCAGATCGAACCCCGTCCACGGCACATCGGTGTCCGCGTCGTTTTTGCGTTGGTTTAGAGCACTTTTCACCATCCGCAGACATTGATTGAACCCGAACCGCGCAGCCCCGGCATGCCGGGCGAGCACCCGGCACTGCTCGACGGTGGGGTCGAGGCAAAACTTGAAGGTGGTGTGGCGGCTCATCTCAACGGCGAGCATTCCATTACCCACTGACAACACCCGAGCTGGCCTGAGTGGCTGACAATGCGATCACCATCATCGTCATCTGAGCCAAGCGGCGATTGTCGTGGCGGTAGCGACCCGATCAATGCCGCTGCCTGGGTGCGCATTGCCCTCTTACGCGCACAATTCGACCGATCCGGGCTGTTCCACTGCCGTAGGCGCACGTCGGCCGATGCACCCGCCACCCCCTGGCAAGTAGTGTGAGCGTGGTGAATCGCAAGGGGAACGACTGAGGAAGAGGGGCGCAGAACGATGACCACCGAATCAGCAGAAACTCCCGCGAAGCGGATCGCGAACGGCTATGCCGTCCAAGGCCAGGCCCTCGAATTGGGCACGGTCGTCGTCGACGGGGCGGCAGACCCGACCGCGCAGATTCGCATCCCGCTGGCCACCATCAACAGGCACGGGCTCGTGGCCGGGGCCACGGGAACCGGCAAGACCAAGACGCTGCAGCTTATCGCCGAACAGCTCAGCGCGGCGGGTGTGGCGGTGCTGATGGCCGACGTAAAGGGCGACCTGTCCGGTCTGGCCCGACCGGGCGAGGGCAACGACAGGACCGCGGCGCGCGCGAAAGACACCGGTGATGACTGGCAGTCAACGGGATTCCCGGTCGAGTTCTTGTCGCTGGGCACGGGGGGAGTGGGTGTGCCGGTGCGCGCGACCGTTGCCAGCTTCGGTCCGGTTTTGTTGTCGAAAGTGTTGGGCCTCAATGCTACTCAAGAGTCGACGCTCGGTCTGATCTTTCATTGGGCGAATGAAAACAATCGTCGGCTGGTCACCTTGGACGATCTGCGCGGTGTCATCAGCCACCTGGCCAGCGACGAGGGCAAGGCCGACCTCAAAGACCTGGGCGGGGTGTCGTCGACGACGGCCGGTGTCATCCTGCGAGCGCTGGTTAACCTTGCCGGCGAGGGCGGCGACACGTTCTTCGGCGAGCCGAAGCTCGACCCGAAGGACCTGCAGCGCACCAACGGCCAAGGCCAGGGCATCATCTCGCTGCTCGAGTTCAGCGGGCAGTCACTGCGTCCGGTCATCTTCTCCACCTTCCTGATGTGGCTGCTGGCCGAACTGTTCGCCGGGCTCGACGAGGTCGGTGACGTGGACAAACCCAAGTTGGTGTTCTTCTTCGACGAGGCGCATCTGCTGTTCACCGACGCGTCCAAGGCCTTCCTTGAGCAGGTCGAACAAACCGTCAAGCTGATCCGCTCCAAAGGTGTCGGGGTGTTCTTCTGCACCCAGCTACCCACGGACATACCCAACGACGTGCTGTCCCAGCTGGGCGCCCGGATCCAGCACGCGTTGCGGGCGTTCACCCCCGACGACCAGAAGGCGCTCAGCAAGACCGTCCGCACGTATCCGAAAACCGATGTCTACGACCTGGAGTCGGCGCTGACCTCGCTGGGAATCGGCGAGGCCGTCGTTACGGTGTTGTCCGAGAAGGGCGCACCGACGCCGGTGGCGTGGACGCGTATGCGGGTGCCCCGGTCGCTGATGGCCGCCATCGACAGGGAAGCGATCGATGACGCGGTCAAAAGCAGTCCGCTGCAGGCCAAGTACGGCCAAACGGTTCAACAACCGGCGCAGCCCCAGGCCGGCCCGCAGGACCAGCAAGCCCAACCCGGGCCGCAGCCGCCGCAAACCCAGTCCGACTACCCGCCAGTCCCATCGAATGACCCGGTTCCGCCGATGCTGGAGCCCGCGGAGCCCAAGGGCCCGGGCATGTTGGAGCAGATATTGCACGATCCGACCGTGAAAAGCGGCCTCAACACGGCGATACGCGAAATCATAAAGAGCCTCTCGGGCGGCCGCCGGCGGAAGTAACGCCTACCCGCCGCCGAGCTTCTTGTAGAAGCTGCCCACGATCGGCGCGACGATCGCGCGCGGGGCATACCCACTCGCCACCGACATCGCCTTCGACGTCAACCCCGGGACCACGCGCATCTTGTTGCGCTCCAAGGCATCCAGCGATAGGCGGGCGGTATGCTCCGTCGAGATCCATAGAAAGTCCGGCACCAGCCTTTCAACCAGCGACCTTTCGGCGTCGTCCGGAAGGTCGGTGCGCACCGGGCCCGGCGCCAAAAGCGTGACGTGCACGCCGGAGCCGCGCAGCTCACCGCGCAGCGATTCGCTGAAGGTGTTCGCGAACGCCTTGGTGGCGGCATAGGTGGCGTTGTACGGAATCGGCGAATTGCCCGCCGCCGAACCGGAAATCAGGATGCCGCCGGCCTTGCGCTCGATCATGCCCGGGAGCACCGCCAATGTAAGGTCGTGCACCGCAATGGCATTCAGCTGCACTTGAGCCTTCTCGCCCGCCGGGTCGAGCGTCGCGACCGGGCCGAACGTCGCGGTACCCGCGTTGGCGCACAGGATCGAGATGGGACGCGCGGCCAGTTCGTCGCACAGTTTCGCCCGCTCACCCGGGTCGGCCAGGTCGGCGGGTCGCACTTCGACGACGGCGCCGTATTTGTCGGCCAGCCGGGCGGCTAGGTCATTGAGCAGGTCCTCGCGTCGTGCGGTGACGATCAGGCTGTGTCCGCGCGCGGCAAGCTCGGTGGCCAGCGCTTCGCCGATATTCTGCGAAGCTCCGGTGACAACGGCGCGCGCGTCGGGGCTGGGAGCTGGGATCGGCATGCGCCAATCGTAGACAGCCGCCTGCGCGGCGGGGCGCCTGGCAAACCAATAGAGTTCCGGGCATGAGTCAGCGGGGGTCGCGTCCGGCCACGCCTGTGCCGTCTCAGGTGGCCGCGTGGGCGCTGTGGGACACCGGGTCCACCGGTCTGAACGCGATCACGGCGACCTTCGTCTTCGCCGTCTACCTGACCACCAGCGTGGGAGCGGGCCTGCCGGGCGCCACCACGCCGGCCAGCTGGCTGGGGCGCGCCGGGGCCATCGCCGGCTTGACCGTCGCGCTGCTGGCGCCGGCCATCGGCGTGTGGGTGGAGTCCCAGCATCACAGGCGCGTGGCCCTCAGCGTGCTGACCGGGCTGGCGGTTGCGCTGACGTGCGCGATGTTCTTCATTCGTGATCGCCCGAGCTACCTGTGGGCCGGGTTGGTGCTGCTGGGGGCGACGGCCGCGTGCGGCGACCTGGCCAGCGTCCCGTACAACGCGATGCTGCGCCAGCTCTCGACGCCGCACACGGCCGGCCGCATTTCGGGCCTGGGCTGGGCATCGGGTTACTTCGGCAGCGTCGTGCTGCTGCTGGTGATCTATACGGGATTCATCTCCGGATCGGGTTCGGGCCCGGGCGCGGTCCGTGGGCTGCTGCGGGTGCCCGTTCACGACGGTCTGTACGTCCGGGAGGCCATGCTGGTGGCCGCCGCGTGGCTGGCGGTGTTGGCCCTGCCATTGCTGTTGGTCGCACACCGGTTGCCCGAGACGGCGGGGGTGCAGCAGCCGACGAGCATGCTCGGCGGCTATCGCAAGCTGTTGAACGAGATCTCCGAGGAATGGCGGCGCGACCGCAACCTGGTCTACTTTCTGTTCGCCAGCGCGCTGTTCCGGGACGGCCTTGCGGCAATCTTCGCCTTCGGCGCCGTGCTGGGCGTGAAGGTGTACGGCATCTCGCAGGCCAACGTGCTGATATTCGGTGTGGCGGCCAGCGTGGTCGCCGCGGTGGGCGCGGTGCTCGGTGGCTTCGTCGACCACCGGATCGGATCCAAACCGGTCATTGTGGGGTCGCTGCTCGCGATCGTCGGCTTGGTGCTGACGTTGATGCTGCTGTCCGGTCCGGTGGCCTTCTGGGTGGGCGGACTGCTGCTCTGCATGTTCATCGGGCCGTCGCAGTCGTCGTCGCGCGCCCTGCTGCTGCGGCTGGCTAAGGACGGCAGGGAAGGGGTCGCCTTCGGCCTCTACACGATGACGGGACGGGCCGTCGCGTTCTGGGCGCCCTGGCTGTTCTCCGTCTTCGTCGACGCGTTCGGCGCCGTCCGCGCCGGCCTGGGCGGGATCTGCCTGGTGTTGGTCGCCGGACTGCTGGGCATGATGGTGGTCCGTGTTCCGGTGCGCGACAAGGCCGTAACGGAACAATCGTCGAACGCTTAGCCTCTAGCGTCGCAAATCGTTATGCCCACCCCGGTTCGCTGGCTCACCTGGACCCCGGCGACGGTGAGCGAACAAGTGACGTCGTGACCGAAGTTCACGACAGTCACGTTTGCGGGGTGGACGGCCGACTTCGCCAGGCTGACCTCTTTGCTCCACGGCAGGGCGACATTGAACTCGGTCTGGATGACGTCGCCGGTGCCGATGTACATGATGCTGAGCGCCCGACCTTCGCCGGTGACGTTGTAGACGACGTCTTGCATTGCCGCCGGGGCGGTCGTCTCGGTGGGCGTTTGAATTCCGCTGGGCGGCGGCGCGGGCACCACGCTGCGAGACGGCGGCGACGTCCGTGTCGATGGGGTGGGCGTCGACGTCGTAGTACTCGGGCTCGGTTCGGGCATGGCGGGCAACGGCGGGACGGCGGTCTGAGTTCTGATCGCGTCGTTGGCGAGTATCAGCGCGATCACGAGGGCGACCACCAGCAGCACCGCCGCGCTGGCGGCGATCCACAACCAACGCGGCGACTTGGGCCCCCCCTGCGGTGGGGGAGCCAGACCCTCCGGTGGCAGCTCACCCGACGGAGGTAGGTCTTGCTGCCAGTACGCCGGCAGCTGTTGGGTCGGGTTGATTTCGTTCGAGCTCGGTGCCCATTGGGAAACCTGCCCGCCGTACGCGGGCGCGTAGGGAGCTTGTTCGGCATATGCCGGGTCAACTATCGGCGGATAGTAAGGAGCCTGCGGCCCAGGCGCCCCAGTCGGTCCCGCCCCCGGTAGAGGGCGATCAATCCGCTCGGATTGACGCGGATCGTTCATATCCACCTCATGGGTTGCAGGTTACCTGGGCCGGGCGCCTGGGCGGCTACTCAATCGATGCGCGGGACTCAGGGGCACTGATTTCCCGCTGTCAGCGCGGCGACGGTCATCGCGCGCATGACGGCGCGTGGGCGCGCCGCGCGGGCGGGCTTGGTTTGCGGATTGTCGGGGGACTTCATGCTGTGCGGTGTCGAATTCAGCAGGCCGAATGCCGCGTGCGCGGTCAGCCGGGCATCGGCCTCGGCCAAGTTGGGGTTCAGCTCGCGCAGCACATTGACCCAGACCTCGACATACTGGCGCTGCGCTTTGCGTACCTCCTTTTCGGCCGCCTCGGGCAGGTGCGCAAGGTCGCGGTCCTGGATACGGATCAGGTCAGGTTCGCCCAGCGCAAAGTCGAGGTGAAAGTCGACGAGGCCGTCCAGCGCGGCGGCCGCGTCGGCGCTGCGGGCCCGCACATCACGCGCACCGGCGAGGAGCCTGGTGCTGATCCCGACCAGCAGCTCGACCAGCAGCGACTCCTTGTTGGGGAAGTGGCGGTAGATGGCCGGACCGCTGACGCCGGCGGCGGCGCCTATGTCTTCCAGCCGCACCGCGAGGAAACCGCGCTCGGCGAACAGCCGTTCGGCCGCCGACAGAAGTTGCAAGCGGCGGTCGGATTTCAACTGGCTGCGGCGATTTGGGGCGTCGGGAGGGCCGGGGCGGTCCTGCGGGGCGGACGTTGTCACGACGGGCCTCCGTCCGCAATTCGTCCGGTCGGTTAATCACCACTAACTTAGCACGAGTTATTCGTCGTTAACTCGAATTGTCTGAATTTGCCGAACACTCTTGTCCTCGCCACTGCCGATGGCACGATCTAGCTGTGGAAAGTGGTTGCGGTCGTCCGCAGTTGACCGGCCTGCATCATCTTGGGATTTCGGTGACGAACCTTCAGCGCAGTGTGCGCTTCTATTGCGACGTGGTCGGAGCGGATCTCTTGGTCGGACCAAATGACGACACGAGTCCCTCGTTTACCGGTCGCATGGCCATCCTGAGCTTGGGCGGTCGCGTCTTCGACGTGTGCGAGCATTCGGGCAACGAAGGGGAGCGGTTCAACCCCGTGCGTACCGGCCTCGATCATTTCGCGCTCGAGGCAAATTCTGTCGACGAGTTGCAGGCATGGGCAACTTGGCTTGATTCCTGCGGTGTGGCGCGATCGGCAATTCGAGAAGTGGCAGACGGCCCCGGGAAGATGTTCGACTTCGTCGATCCCGACGGAATCCAGGTCGAGTTCATACACCTCAATCTCGGCTAGCCGAAGCGCCGTGGCACTCTCCTTTGATCGAGGACCGAGCGAGCCTCCGCTGCTCGAGACGACGATCGGCGCCAACCTTGCCGAGACCGCCGCCAAGCACGCGCAACGGGACGCACTCGTCGACGTCGCTGCGCAACGACGGTGGAATTACGCGGAACTTCTTGCGTCGGTGCGCCGGCTGGCCACGGGATTCCTGCGGGCCGGGATTGGCGTGGGTGATCGGGTCGGCATCTGGGCACCGAACCGGTGGGAGTGGGTGCTCGTCCAGTACGCGACCGCCGAGATCGGCGCGATCCTGGTGAGCGTCAACCCGGCCTACCGCGCTCACGAATTGGAGTATGCGCTAAGACAATCCGGGGTCGCGATGGTGATTGCCGCCCCACATTTCAAGACCACGGACTACGCCGCGATGCTGGACGAGGTGGCGCCTCGTTGCCCCGGCCTGACCCACGTGGTGTTCCTGGACAGCGATCGCTGGGACCAGCTGGCGGCAACCGAAGCCGACCCAACTACATTGCAGAAGATCGCGGCGACGCTGGATCGCAACGATCCGGTCAACATCCAATACACCTCCGGCACAACGGGATACCCGAAGGCGGCCACGCTGAGCCACCGCAACATCCTCAACAACGGTTACCTGGTCGGCGAACTGCTTGAGTACACCGCGCGGGATCGGATCTGCATCCCGGTGCCCTTCTACCACTGCTTCGGGATGGTGATGGGCAATCTGGCGGCCACCAGCCACGGTGCCTGCATGGTGATCCCGTCGCCGGGTTTCGAACCCGCCGCCACTCTGCGGGCGGTGCAGGCCGAACGGTGCACCAGCCTTTACGGTGTGCCGACGATGTTCATCGCCGAGCTCGAACTGCCGGCGTTCGCCGACTACGAACTAAGCAGCCTGCGCACCGGGATCATGGCCGGCGCTCCGTGCCCGGTCGAGGTGATGCGCAAGGTGATCGAGCGCATGCACATGCCCGGCGTCTCGATCTGCTACGGCATGACCGAGACGTCACCGGTTTCGACGCAGACGCGCACCGACGATGCGCTTGAGCGACGCGTCGGCACCGTCGGCCGGGTGGGTCCGCATCTGGAAATCAAGGTGGTGGACTCGGTGACGGGCCAGACCCTGCCGCGCGGCGTCGCCGGCGAGTTTTGCACGCGGGGCTATTCGGTGATGGCCGGCTATTGGCACGACCCGGAACAGACCGCCGAGGT
>Ga0182037_10000366_pt1 | contig 21717 bp, 18 predicted proteins | sample sta12Cox44000082_FD_125974 | JGI IMG/M metagenome (GOLD analysis project Ga0182037, IMG submission 125974) | Lab enrichment of tropical soil microbial communities from Luquillo Experimental Forest, Puerto Rico - statoxic.12C.oxic.44.000.082 | ecosystem: Environmental > Terrestrial > Soil >... | reverse complement strand
CGCTAATAGGTGTGACGAATCGTCAGCACAATTTGGCATATTGTCGAGGAGACGATGGACGACATGGACCGGCGCCTTGTCGCGCTTCTTCGTGAAAACGCACGTTTACCGGTCGCAACCCTGGCCCAGCTCCTCAAAGTCTCGCGCGGTACGGTGCAGAATCGCATCGAGCGGCTGACCACCAACGGCGTGATTGGCGGTTTCACCGTACGGCTCAAACCAGAAGCCGAACCACAACGCGTCCGCGCCGTCACCATGGTGGCAGTCGAAGGCGAACACACGGCCGTCGTGCTCAAATCGCTGCGCGGCATCCCGGAAGTTCACGCGCTACATACCACCAACGGCCGCTGGGACATTGTCGTCGAACTCGGCGTGGAGAGCCTCGAGGCATTCGATCAGGCGCTGCAACGCATCCGACTCATCAAGGGAATTTCGAATTCCGAAACGAGCCTGCTGCTGTCGACACATAAGATTTGACCTTAGTGGAACAGTGGACATTTCGCTAAGGTCGGCCGATGTCCGCTCTACCTCCAAAAGCCGACATGAGAACTCAGCCGCGAAAACTTGTCATGCTGACTGCTGGCGCCGAGGCTGACATCGAGCCAGCTTTCGCGTCGCTTGTTCAACAAGGCGCGGGTGCGCTCCTTGTCGTGCAGGATCCAGTCCTGATCGCCTATCGCCAGCAAATCACGGCGCTCGCGGCGCGTTACGCGATACCTGCGGTCTATTCGCAACGGGACTACGTTGTTGCCGGTGGTTTCGTCAGCTATGGACCGAGCTTTCCTGACGGCTACCGCCAGGCAGGCGTCTATGTCGCCAAAATACTCAAAGGCGAAAAGCCGGCCGACTTGCCGGTCGTGGAGCCAACCAAATTCGAGTTGGTCATCAACCTCAAGACCGCCAAGACCCTTGGCGTCACGGTGCCGCAAGCTTTGCTCGTGGCTGCTGACGAAGTGATCGAATGAGGCGCCGAACGTCCGCTTTGGGTCATAAGCGGACATGCCAGCACCGTGTTGATCGATGTCTGCTCCTCAGCTGGATGCCTACGCCGACGCGTGATGTTCTTCCTTAAGCCCGCGCCGCGGCTTTCTGCTCGCTCTCGCAATGGCGGCAAGCATTGTCACTAGTTCGGACGCCTCAGATCGAGGGTCATCGGATATTCCAGCGAATATTCGAGGTTCGGTACATCGATGACGCCGCCGGTGTGGCCATGGTGCTGGAAGCGGGCGCGGCGGCGGGCTTCTGCCTCGTAGGAGTTGACTGGGAAAGTCTCGTAGTTGCGGCCGCCCGGATGGACAACGTGGTACACGCAGCCGCCGAGCGAACGGCGGTTCCAGGTGTCCACGATGTCGAATATTAGGGGTGCGTTGAGACCGACGGTCGGTTGCAGGCCTGTCGCAAGATTCCAAGCCTTGAACCGAACGCCGGCAACATATTCGCCGGAGCGGCCAGTCGCGGTCAAGGGCACGCGGCGCCCGTTGCAAGTCACAGCGTGACGATCGGTGTTCAGCCCCGATACTTTGACCTGCAACCGCTCGACAGAGGAATCAACAAGACGCACAGCGCCGCCGGGCACGTCCTCGCTGAGTACATGCCAGGGCTCGATCGCCTGGCGCAACTCCAACGCGACACCGCCACACTGGACGGCGCCGTAGATCGGGAAGCGGAATTGCCGCTGTGCTTCAAACCAGACAGGATCGAACGCGTAACCGGCGCGTCTGAGATCATCCAGTACATCGAGGAAATCTTCCCACAGGAAATGCTCGAGCATGAAGCGGTCATGGAGCGCGGTGCCCCAACGCACTGGCTTGCCATCCAGTGGCACTCGCCAGAACCAAGCGATGAGCGCGCGCAGCAACAACTGCTGCGCTAGACTCATGCGTGCGTCTGGCGGCATTTCGAAAGCACGCAGCTCAACCAGTCCCAGGCGACCGGTCGTACTGTCCGGGGAGAACAGTTTATCGATGCAGATCTCAGCGCGATGGGTATTGCCGGTGACGTCGACCAGGATATTGTGGAACAGGCGAGCGACCAACCACGGCGGCACCCAATCGGCGCCGCCCGGTTTGGGTACTTTGTTCATCGCGATCTCGAGTTCGTAAAGTAGATCCTGGCGCGCCTCGTCGATGCGTGGAGCCTGGCTGGTCGGCCCGACGAACAACCCGGAAAATAAATATGATAGGGAAGGCCGTCGCAGCGCGTAGAGCACCAAGCTCTTGAGCAGATCGGGACGCCGGAGGAAAGGACTATCGGTTGCGCTCAAGCCCCCAAATACAACGTGATTGCCACCGCCTGTCCCGGTGTGTCTGCCGTCGAGCATGAATTTATTGGTACCGAGCCGTGAGTGGTGTGCGTCCTCGTAAAGGCCATTGGTGATACTGACGGCCTCGCGCCAGGACGCTGCCGGTTGAACATTGACCTCAATGACGCCAGGATCGGGCGTGACTTTGAGCACGTTGAGCCGCGGATCGGGCGGTGGCCCGTGCCCTTCGAGGTCGATCGGCAGTTCGAGTTCGGCCGCGGTCGCCTCGATCGTCCAGACTAGGTCGAGATAATCATTGAGTGTTTCGACAGGCGGCATGAACACGCGCAGATGCCCATCACGAACCTCTACAGTCAGTGCCGTGCGCACCGGCACTCCGGAGGACGTCCGACCGGTGGCCACTGTGCGGGGGCGCTGCACTAGTGTATCAGGTGAGAGCGGCGGCGATATCTCGTCGGTGTGTGCGTCCCTCGCCTTACAGTTCTTTCCTAACGCGTCGGCGGGATCGCGCAGCGGTACGCGTTCGGCAAACGGGTCGGCCGGCACGACATGCGGATATTCGACGGGTTCAAGACTGGGCAGCGATTGCATCGGCAGCCGCAAGCCGAGTGGCGAATCGCCGGGCACCAGAAACAACCGGCCGCGGCGTGTGCTCCAGATCTCGCTCATCCATTCCGTTCCAGCCGCGGCCGTCCAGTGCTGCAGCGGCAGCACGAAGCCGGCCGGCTCGCCGAGTTTACTGTCGAATAATTTCAGGATGCGCGCGCGCTCGACCGGATCGTGGATCTTCGGATCGCCCGGATCGATGTTCTCCGCGATCCGATTCCCCTTGAGCAACCGGTCTACCGGATCCTCATAGACTGGCTGTGCGTAATCAGTCGAGAATCCGAGGCGAGCGGCAATTCCCTCAGCAAATAATCGCGCATCGCCGGACGAGGCTCTGCGATCGGTCTCGCGCGCAATCAAACTGTCATCGTGCCAGATCGGCGCGCCATCGCGGCGCCAATACAGTGCCAACGCCCAGCGCGGATTCGATTCGCCGGGGTACCATTTGCCCTGACCGTAATGAAGCAATCCGCCCGGCGCGAAACGATTGCGCAACCGCCGGATCAGTTCATCGGCGCACTTCCGCTTGTTTGACCCGAGTGCGGTCGTATTCCATTCCGCCGATTGATAGTCGTCGATGGAGACGAAGGTCGGCTCGCCGCCCATGGTCAGACGCACATTGTGCTGCCGCAAATCAGCGTCGATTGCTTCGCCGACCGCATCAAGCGCACTCCAAGCCTCCGGCGAGAACGGCGCCGTCACACGCGGCTGTTCGGCGAGACGCACCACACCCATGTCGTACGAAAAAGACACTTCGCAGGGTTCGACCATGCCGGTAATTGGAGCGGCCGAGCGGAAATGGGGCGTTGCGGCCAGCGGTACATGACCCTCGCCGCAGAGAAGCCCTGAGGTCGCATCCAACCCGATCCATCCGGCGCCTGGCAGGTAGACTTCGGTCCATGCGTGCAAATCGGTAAAATCGACCTCGGCGCCAGCGGGTCCCTCGAGCGGCTTCACATCAGGCCGCAGCTGAATGAGATAACCGGAAACGAAACGAGCCGGTAGGCCAAGGTGCCGCAAAATCTGTACCAACAGCCACGCCGTGTCGCGGCAGGAGCCAGCGCGCGAAGCAAGCGTTTCCTCGGGCGGCTGCACGCCCGCCTCCATGCGGATTAGGTAGCGGATCATTCGCTGGAGACGCCGGTTGAGGTCGACCAGAAAGTCGACGGTACTCCGCGGCTCGCGCGAAACCGAAGCGACAAACTCCTTCAAACGCGGCGTTAGAGGATCTGGTTCGATGAAGGCCGCAAGGTCTTCGTGCATTTCGGGCGGAAATTCGAACGGCCACTTTTCTGCATATGGCTCGATGAAAAAATCAAATGGATTGATGACTTCGATATCGGCGCGAAGGTCGGAGATGATGGAAAATTCGGTAGTTTTTTCCGGGAAGACGAAGCGGGCAAGCCAATTACCGTGAGGGTCTTGCTGCCAATTCAGGAAATGTTGCGGCGGCGTCACCGTCAAAGAATAGCTCGAAATACGAGTCCGGCAGTGCGGCGCCGGCCGCAGCCGGACGATCTGTGGGCCGAGGTTGATTGGACGGTCATAGGTATAGTGGGTGGCGTGGTAAAGCGCGACCAAGATGGACATGCTGCCGCTCGCACCCAGACTTGTTTTGTATTATTGCCAATTTCCACGCAATTTCCGGGCCGTCAATGGCGACACTCTGCGGACACGCCAATCCGGGAACTATGCGTCGTCGTGGCGTTGTGAACGGTCGGCATCAAATCGATCTCCGGTGGCTCGGAATTCAGCGCCACGTTGTGGTTAGGGCACTGCTTTACGTTGCAGCCTGCCCCGCTATGTCACTTCGTCAGTGATGACCCTGAAGTTTGCAAGGGTACAAGGTCCGAAAGAAGTTACAATCGCCACGTCGGTGGCATCGCGTCCGCGTGCCATCAAAATGCGTCCGACACGCGGCGTATTGTGGCGCGCATCAAACGTGTACCAGCGGCCGAGATAGGCCTCAAACCAGGCACTAAAATCCATGGGTTGAGGTTCAGGCGGCACGCCAATGTCGCCGAGATAACCGGTGCAGTAACGCGCCGGAACGTTCATGCAACGGCAAAGGGTGATCGCCGGATGCGCGAAGTCCCGGCAAACGCCCCGGTTCGACATGTGCCTGCCATGCTGTCTTGGTTGGGTCTGCGTGCTCATACCCGAACCTGAGGTGGTTATGGACGTAGTCGCAAATTGTTTGGACCAGCGGCCATCCCTTCTGCACGTTTCCGAACTCGGCCCAAGCGAGCTCAATGAAACGGTCCGTCTCGCAATACCGGCTGCCGAGCAGATATACCAGCGTTTCAACTGGTAATTTTTCCAAAGCACACTGCTCGACGTCTGGAGCTACCTCATCGGGCTTGCCGCTATCTCGAATCAAAAAATCCGCAGAAATGGTAAGACGTCCTTTCGGAGCGCGGATTACGTGGCAGATATTGCCAAAACCATCTTTATAGCTGTTGGTCGGAATTTCTGGATGCAGGAGCAAGAGATCGGGCGTTACCAGGTCCTGTGTGCGCGACGGATGCACATTCAGCATCGCGATCATCGGCGTCGGCTGCACACAGTCATAGGAAATTTCATAGCCAGCCCGAATCTTCATCGAAATGTTCTTGGGTAAACGGCCTAGGTTGTCGGTGAGTCTATGGTCCTAACCCTGACCCCGACATTCATGGCCAAGTGGTCCAACGGTGATCCATACCACGTACCTTGCAGCGGGATCGCTTGGCGCGGGTGTTGCACAGTGGCGACGCGGATGAGATTTTGATTCTCTGTTACGCCAGCCGCTGGATCAAAATCCACCCAGCCTGGTCCGGGAATGTAGACCTGCACCCAAGCATGGGTGTTCCCCCCAGCAATATCGTCCTCCTCCTCCTCCCTCTCATCCTCATCAACCAGACGTACGTATCCGGAGACAAATCGCGCAGCGATCCCGCGCGAGCGAAGTGCTGCAATCATAAGGACCGCGAAATCGCGACAACTTCCACTCCCTAGAGTAAGCGTTTGCACGGGTTCCTGAATTCCCTCTTCATGCCGCGAAACGTGTTTGATTGTTTGTTTGATGGTCTGCATCATTCTCACAAGCAATTCGTAAAGATCGGCAAAATTGTCGTTCCGGAAAAGGGATGCACTCCAGCGGTCGAGTTCACGACGCGCAGATGGTGGCCGAATATATCGGTCGATGGCAGCCAAATCTTCCATAGAGTAGGTGAACGGATAACGGCGGGCGGAATAGTCGATGTCCGAAGCACGGAACTTCGACGGCGTATGGTTGAGACGGACTTTGCTTACAAAGCTAAGTTCGTCGGCACAATCATCAAATTGCGCGGTCGACACGTGATTACCGAAAAGGTCACGTGACCAGTTAAGTCGTACAGGCTTGGGTGTAATTTCAAGCTTGTAAACAAGAACTTTCTGATCTCCGTCCTCGCGCGGAAGCAACATCATCCGGTGCTTGCCGAACGACACTGGTCGATTATAGCGATACGTAGTGACGTGTTTGATATCGACGATCGGCATTGCCATTCCGCGGAGTTGAAAGCCACATTGTGTTCAGACTTCTCAGTCGTACATGCATTTTTTGGGCCAAATTAATGCATATTCCTTCGGTGTGGTGACAAACCGATGTACGCGATATGGATAAATTGTTAGGACCCGACGAGCCCGTACCCGTTTCAACCTACAACGCCGACGGGAAATCGCAGTTCTTGTTGGTCGCCGACCACGCTGGAAACTTGATCCCACGCATCCTTGGCCGCCTAGGTCTGATTGAGACAGACTGTAGACGGCACATTGCCTGGGACATCGGCATTGCCGGACTTGCGGAGTTATTAGCAGACCAACTCGATGCGAATCTGATCAAACAGAATTATTCACGTCTTGTAATCGATTGCAACCGTCCGTTGGATGCGGCGACTTCGATCCCCAAGATCAGCGAAGATACGCAAATCCCTGGCAACGCCGACGTGAACGAACGGGACAGAGCAGCACGTATTCGTGAGATTTTCGAACCCTACCATGCAACGATTGAGACCGAACTCGATCGTCGTCAACGTGCGAACCGGCCCACCGCGCTCATTGCGCTGCACAGCTTTGTCCCCATGTTTAAAGGCGCACGTCGGCCGTGGCATGCTGGGGTGCTCTACAATCGCGATGGACGCTTGGCGCGTGAGCTATTGATGCTGCTTGGCGCGAACAACGATCTTCTCGTCGGCGATAACGAGCCCTACGTCGTGAATGATGCCACCGATTACACTATTCCGGTGCATGCCGAACGACGCGGCCTGTATCACGCCTTGGTTGAGATCCGCCAAGATCTCATCGACGATGTGAGCGGACAGCGCGAATGGGCACTGCGCCTTGGAGATTTGTTGCCGAAAGCACACGAAAGTTTGAATTGAGCGATGAGCAAAGGTATACGCACGCATGCTCACGTCTGCTTGACGCCGTAAAAGCCCAAGAGAAATAATTGCTTGGCATACGATTTTCGATTTCAAGTGAGCATGAGGAAGGTTGAATTGAAAAGGCCCCTATCGTGAGATTGGCGCGAAAGGGGCCTTACATCCCGGCGCTCGCTCGTATCTGGTGCCGACACGCGGTTGGGGCGTCGTTGTCGATACGGCGCGAGCGGCTACATTGTAAGCGGATACTTGGGCACGTCCAACGTTTGTTTTGCGACCACCATTTCCGCAACGGAACCGGCGCAATCATTAATCACACCGCTCACAAAATGGACTTAAAAAGAAAATGGTCAGTGATAGACTTGTCTCGTCAGTCATCTTGAACGACTCCAACTCTGAACTCCCGCCACACGCTCCCCGTTGCGGCGGGAGTTTCTTTTAAATGGACCACGGCGGCGGCAGCGGCAGACGGCATACCGACCGTCAAGACAAAACGCTGCGATCTTCATCCATGTCTACCCTCCCGGGAAAACTAAGAAGACGGTGAACCCGGCCGGAAGTAGAAAAGTGCTGACCGTGAAACGCGGCAACGGTCGGACAGGTCGCGTACGGATCATTTGAGCAAGGCGCGGGCGGCACGAAGTTGGGCTCCGCTAATTGGTAAATTGGAGATCATTCGATTCGAATTGCCTCTTCGGCCGTTCCCGAGGCGAGCAACAATCGCGCCACCAGGCCGCGCTTGCATATCGAGCTTTTTAAGATGAGCCTGACCTTGGCTTATCAATCATGCTGACGTGAGCCGCGACGATACGCCAGCCTTCGGGGAATCGCACCCACGTCTGCATCTGCCGTCCGATCTTTCCAGGTACGCTCGCCCGCTGATACAACGTCGATGCCACGGCATGATCGCGCCCATAAGTGGAGATGAAGGTGCGCGAGAGAACGCGTGCGAGTCCAACCGGCGAACGCGACCCACGAAACGCAGCAATTTCGATATGGCCATAAAGATTTTCAGCGGCACCATAGCGGATCGTACGCGGGTCGTTCCAGAAAAGTTCGTTAAGGGTAGCGACGTCGTTTGCAACCAAGGCTCGTTCGTATAGCTCGAATGCGGTCTTCACCTCTGCGACGACCTCGGGCAAATCAATCTGCATAACGTTTTTCCCTAAAGATCGCTTTCATGTCGTTGGCCGCGCGGCAGCGGCAATCCCGCCTGCTTCAAGCGTGTGGGCCACGCGCAGCGCTATATCTTCGCGCCAGGGCGCGGCAATGATTTGAACCGCGATCGGCAACGGCGAGAGCGGAATCGGCGCGGCGACGACTGGAAGCCCGACGAAGGAAATTGGCTGGGTGTAAATGCCAAGGTTCGCCCGTACCGGCAGCTCCTGGTCGCCGAAGATGAACGTTTGCTGTCCAATAAGCGGCGCGGCGCAAGGCGTTGCCGGCGCGAGGATGGCGTCGACGTCGGCAAACAGTTTGAGCATTTCCTGACGGTACCAGCGGCGAAATTTATGCGCTTTGACGACTAGCGAGGCAGGCACCATCGCACCCGCGATCAAACGATCGCGTACCGCCGGGTCATAATCTCTGGCACGGCCGCGCAAGCGATCGAGATGCAAACTGGCCCCCTCGCTTGCGGTGATGAGGAACGCTGCAGAGCGTGCGCGCTCCGCCTGTGGAATGTCGATGTCGCGGTCAACACCAAGCGCAACCGCTACGCGGTCGATTGCTTGCAGCGCTTCTGCGCCGCGCGGTTTAAAATAACCACCGGCGACGGCAATGCGCAGCCCCGTGGCGCCTCGCCGGAGCAGCGGAGTGACCGGCTGCGCGGTACGGTTGACACAAGCGGGGTCGTCGGGATCGAAACCCTGCAGGGCGTCATAAGTAAGCGCCAGATCCTCTACGCTTCGCGCCATCGGCCCGACGTGATCGAGGCTTGCCACGAGTGGGAAGGTTCGGGCGCGGCTGAGCCGACCATATGTCGGCTTCAGTCCGAAAATCCCGCAGCATGACGACGGCACGCGAATAGAGCCATTTGTATCGGAGCCGAGCGCGAGCGGCACCAAGCCCCCCGCCACCGCACCACCGGATCCGCCCGACGACCCTCCGGTCATGCGCTTGAAATCGTGCGGATTGCGCGATGGACCGTCGTGGATGTTCTCTCCGGTGAAATCGTAGGCGTATTCGCCCATGTTGAGCGCGCCCACGAGGACGGCACCAGCGTGCTCGAGGCGCTCGATGAGGGAAGCATCCCGCCGCGCCGGCTCCTTTTCGCGATTAATCTTCGACCCCGCGATAGTGGGAAGTCCAGCAATGTCGAACAGATTCTTAACCGCGAACGGCACGCCGGCTAGCGGTCCAAGCAGTTTGCCGCTCGCGCGCGATTCGTCGAGGGCAAGCGCACGTTCGCGCGCGCGCTGCTCGGTGACGGCAGTGAACGAGTTGAGCAATAGATCGCGCGCGCGGATGCGGGCGAGCGTTACTTCGACGATCTCCAAGGCCTTTAAACGGCCAGCCGTGACTTCGGCGGCCAGGTCGCCTGCTGTGCTCCAGGTCAAGTCGTCCGGTGTCGGCGCATCAAGCATAAAAAACCGGTGCGGGCTCGATATCGTCGGCGAGCTGGAATTCGTCGACCAGCTTGGCATGGCGGAGGATCAATTGCAGATTGAATGCGACTCCCTCAGTCCATCCGTGCTCTAACGGAATACCAAGTGCCTGCGCACTGGCTTCGACAAGCCGGTCGATACTGTGCAGGTGGCGGCTGCTGATCCGCCTTAGTGGCCTTGATCGTAATTTGCGAGTGGCCTTCGCACGTCTGCGCTTAGATTTGCCGAGTGGCTTGCGCTGCATGGACCGGACCTACCCGCTGGACGACGAATTCCTCGGCAAAGTGACAGGCGACATGGCGACTGCCAATTCTGCGCAACACCGGCGCCTTACTCTTGCAATCGCTGGCGCCGATCGGGCAGCGGCCGTAAAAGCGGCAGACATTCGGATCGGGGTCGATGGGGCTCCTCGGTTCGCCCTTGAGCCGCAACCGTTCGGCCGCTGCCCCGGCGAACCGCGGCACCGCGGCCACTAGCGCCTGGGTATAGGGGTGCCATGGGCGTTCAAAGACGGCGCGAGCGGGGCCCAATTCGACGATCTTGCCGAGATACATGACCATCACATGGTCGCACAGCAGTCGCACGAGACTGAGGTCATGCGACACAAACAAATAGCTCATTCCGAGGTCACGTCTGAGCTGTTGCAGCAGCTGGAGAATGACAGCTTGGACAGAGACATCCAGCGCGGCGGTCGGTTCATCGAGCACAAGGAGATCCGGCTCGGTCGCTATCGCGCGCGCGATGCCGACGCGGGCGCGCTGACCGCCGGACAATTGATGTGGAAAGCGTGAAAGCAGGACCGGCGGTAAGCCACATTGGCCAGCAACAACTTCGACTCGTTCCTTGAGTGTCTTGCCGCGGGTATGGCGCAGCCGGCGCAATGGATCGGCGATGGCGTCGAAAGCGGTAAAGCGCGGATTGATGCTGTCGCCCGCGTCCTGGAATACCATCTGGATGCGGGCGCGATCGCGGTCGCGGGCGAATACCCGCGCCGGTTTTAGCGCCAGCTCGCGCCCACCAAGTTTGATACTGCCGCCGCTCACGTCAATAAGTCGTGTCAGCGCCCGCACTAATGTCGACTTGCCACAACCGGATTCTCCGACAAGTCCGACGGTCTCGCCTTTCTTGATGATCAAACTGACATTATCGACCGCGTAGACCTTGGGAAGTCTTTCCGCTCCGCCGGAAAGACGCCGCTTGAGCCTTGCCAGTTGATTGGGTCCGCCGCCGACCGGAAAAAATTTGGAGAGATGTTCAACATCGAGGAGAACGGTCATGACGCACCGATCGCGAGCTTGAGCGGCACATGGGCCGGAAGTGGATTCCAGCAGGCTACAATGTGTTCGGCACCCACCGCTGTTTGCGGCAATGGCTGCGCGCAGAGTTCGGTTTTGCGTGGGCAACGCTCCGAGTAGCGGCAGGGCGGCAGGTCGGTGCGGCGCAAATCCGGAAGCGAACCTGGAATAGCCGCAAGGTCGTCGAGGCTTGCGGCGGAATCCGGAGTCGCGGCGATCAATTCGGCGGTGTACGGATGGCGTGGTTCCGCGCACAAATCCGCGGTCGGGGCATTCTCGACGACGTGGCCGGCATGCATGACAACGACGCGCCTGGCCCGCTGGCTGGCAAGCGCTAGATCGTGGGTAATGAAAATAGTCGCCATGCCTCGCTCGGTGGCGAGATCAGAGATCAAATCCATGATCACGGCTTGCGTGGTCACATCGAGCCCTGTCGTTGGCTCGTCTGCGATCAGCAGCGACGGCTTGGCTGCTAATGCGATCGCGATCATCACGCGCTGGCACATGCCTCCGGACATTTCGAACGGATAGGCAGAAGCACGGCGTCCCGGATCGCTGATACCCACGGCACGCAGCATCTCGACGGCCTGCTGCGGTGCTTCGCGGGCTGGCACCTTGCCATGGCGAATGAGCACGTCGGCAATCTGGCGGCCAACCGGCCGGATCGGATTAAGGGCAGTCCGCGGATTCTGAAAGATCATCGAGATCTGCCGGCCCCGAACTGCGGCCAACTGTTTCGGGCTTGCGGCAAGAAGATCGATTCCGTCGAACATAGCCTGGCCGTTAGTGACGCGCCCGGCAGGATCGAGAAGCCCCATGATCGCATAGGCGGTGACCGATTTTCCTGATCCCGATTCGCCAACCAGCGCGATCGTTTCGCTCCTGCGCACACTGAAGGTCACATCGTCGAGCGCCCGCACCAAGCCCGAGCGCGTGCGGAATTCCACCGAAAGCCGATCAACGCACAATGCCGGCGGCGCTGTCATGTGCGCCTCCGCGGGTCGACGATATCGCGAAGCCCATCGCCGAGCAGATTAAAACAGAACACCGTAATCATCAGCGCCGCCCCGGGGAAGAACGCATTCCACCATTGGCCGGACACCATAAAGGCGGCACCTTCCGCCACCATGATCCCCCATTCGGGGGTGGGCGGTCGCACGCCTAGCCCAATGAACGAGAGCCCCGCGGCATTGAGGATCGCGTATCCCATCGTCAACGACATCTGCACGACGAGAATCGGGAAAACGTTCGGTAGGATCTGGCCGATCAAAATGCGCCAGTTGGCATTGCCGGACAATCGCGCCGCTTCAACGAAACCCGCCTCGCGGCGCACATTCGCCTCGGTTCGCGCGATCCGCGCATAAAGCGGGAAGTTTACGATCGCGGTCGCCAGCACGATGTTCTGCACCGTATTACCGAGTGCAGCGACAATGCCCATGGCGAGAACGAATAATGGGAACGCCATGATGGTGTCGGCAATGCGCCCGACGACGCGATCGATCCAACCGCCGAAGAATCCGGCGGCAACGCCAGCGAGCCCCCCCATCAGGAAAACCAGCGCCACCGATGCGACTGCGATGAAGAAGTCGAGCCGGGTAGCGACGGTGACGCGGCTAAACACGTCGCGGCCGAGCTGATCGGTACCGAACCAGTGCTGCGCGTTCGGCGGCTTAAGCGTCTGTGCAGTATTACTGGCGAGCGGATCATAGGGCACCATCTGAGGTCCGAATAACGCCGCAAGGAGGATCAGCAAAAACAGAGCAAACGCGAAACTGGTGACGGGGTTCTCCGCGAGGACATGACGCGAATGACGCAGCAGCGAGGCAAGCGGACTCTGACGCGGCGCAACTGCTGTAGTGTCCGTCATGCTTCGAGCCTTACGCGCGGATCTATCAGACCGTAGAGGACATCGATCACGAGATTGAGGATGACGTACATCGCCGCCATCGTCAGCACGAAGCCCTGCACCGGCGCAAAGTCCGAGGCAAGCAGTGCTTCCACCGCATAGGAACCGATGCCCGGCCAGGCAAAGACTTTTTCAACTAGCACGTTTGCGCCAAGCAAAAACGAAAATACCATGCCTAACGTCGTGATCACCGGCAGCATCGCATTGCGGAACGCATAGGTAATGACAACCGTCCAGTTGGACAGGCCGTTGGCGCGGGCGGTGCGGATAAAATCCGAGGATAGTACCGCGAGCATCGAAGCGCGGGTCATGCGCGCGATAGGCGCAAGCGAGAACACGCCCAGGGTTAACGCCGGAAGGACGAGTTGCTTGAGCGCCGCCGCAAACGTCTGAGGATCGCCCGCGATCAGGCTGTCGATCAGATAAAATCCGGTGACTTGGGGCGGCGCAAGGTAAAAAACATCAAGCCGCCCGAGTGGCGCCGGCGCCCAGCCAAGCCAGTAATAAAAGAAATAAATCAGGATCAGGCCGGTGAAAAACACCGGCAGCGACACCCCAGCCGTCGACACGATCCGGCAGGTATGATCCAGCAGTGAATTTGGCCGTGTCGCGGCAATAATGCCGAGCGGCACCGCGATCGCAATCGATACTAACAACCCCAGCAGTGTTAGCTCCGCCGAAGCTGGCAAGCGCGTGCGCAATTCCGTGACTACGGGCTGACCGGTCGTGAGCGAGGTGCCGAAATTGCCGTGGGCAAGATCGACGACGTAGTGGCTGAACTGTTGGATCAGCGGCTTGTCCAACCCAAGTTTGACGCGCACTTCCTGGATTGCCTGCGGCGTAGCGGCGGGTCCCGCGAAATAGGCCGCCGGATCGCCTGGCAGCAGTCGGGTGAGCAGAAACGTGACAACCACGACACCGATCAGGCTCGGGATCGCCATCGCCGCGCGTTTGATGATCAATGTCATCATGGCACATGAGGCCCGGTGCGTCGGCCGTTTGACCGCGGTCAGGCTTTTTCGAAGCTGCGGTAATCGAGCCGGCGATGGAACCAGTATTGATAGCCACTGATATTCTTCTGCATGGCGACGTTCACATATGGCTGGTAAAGCGGGATGCGCGGCACGTCCGTGAATGCGAGATCGACAAATCCTTTTACGTCCATGTCGTAAGCGGCGGCATCGCCATTTGCTGCGGCAGCGCGCGCGCCATCAATGAAGCCGTCGATCGCCGACGACTGATAATCCATGGTGTTGAAGATCGATTTTCCCGAGTGGTAGCACCAGTAGAAAAAATATTCCGGATAATCGAGCCACCCGGAGAATACGTTGGTGAACAGCGGCATCGTTTTCTTGGTCAGTTCGGTACGCCAATTTGCCCCCGGCACCTTGTTGATCATGGTTTGAATGCCAATCTGCGCGAGACTCTCCTGCACCAGAACGCAGATCGGCTCGTTGACGCCGGCAAAGCCGAGATCGAAAGAGAATTGGATCGGCTCCTGAATACCATTGCCATAGCCGGCTTCGCCAAGGAGCTGCTTCGACTTGGCGAGGTCGGTATAGAATTTGTGCGGTTGCGGCCAGGCTACTTCGATCGGCTTATTTGCCGGTGCGCCAAACATCGGTTCGGCGAGACCGTATAAGACCGCATCCATAATTTTCTGGTAAGGGATTGCATAAGCCACCGCGTACCGAACCTTGACATTGTCGAAAGGTGGGTGCTGTACGTTCATTCCGATGTATTGAATGCCGTTCGAGTATGGCGTCGAGACAATGGTCAGCTTGCCGCCAGATCTAAGCTCGGCGAAATCCTTGTTTGGCAGATCGTAGGACACGTCGGCGTCGCCGCGCTCCAGGAGCGCTCGCCTGTTGCCAGCATCGGGCACCATGCGCCAGATCACGCGTTTGATCTTCGGCAGAGGGCCGCCCTTCCAGTTGTCGTTGCGCTCAAGGACCGCTTGCGAACCGGCCGTCCAGTTCGTGACCTTGAAAGCGCCGCTACCAACAGTATTGAGCTTGGTGTATTCGAGGCCCCACGGGTCCTGCTCGGTAGCGTGCTTCTTGACCAGTTGCGAATTGAGCACACAGGGCACGATGACAGCGAGATCGGGAACGGTCAGCCGGTCTTTTTTTGCAAAATCCACGCGGAACGTGTGCTCGTCGACAACGACAAATTGCTCGGGCTTTGTGAGCGATCCCGCGCTCATCTGAAACGTCGGGAAGCCGCCGACCGTGACGGCCCGGTCGAACGACCATTTCACGTCGTTTGCGGTTACCGGCGTGCCATCCTGAAAAATTGCATCCTTCTTCAGCTTAAACGTCACTGACATGTCGCCGATACTCATATCCTCGGCGAGCTCCGGCTTGAATTTGCTCTTATCGTAATATGGCGTGCCGTGGGGCAGGGTCTTCATTTCGTGACTGATCAGCCGGTCGTAGCAATTCCACGACACTTCATAACCAGGCACATTCGTACCGACGCCGTGGATGTCGAGATTGTTCGGTCCGCTCTCAGAAACAATCAGCAGCGTCTCCTGGCGAGATTGGGCCTTGGCCCGCGACCAGATTGCTGGGGCGGACAGGCTGCTGGCGGCGGTAAGCGCGGTTGCCGATTTGAGGAATTCTCGACGCTTCATTTAAATGCACCCGCGAATGGGAGTCCTGTGACGTCAAATCCTCCGCAAGGGGCATGCCAGGATATGTTGCCCGTTTTTGACGCGGCTAACACATTGAGAGACTTATGCAGATCGCCCCGCCCCGGTCCGAAGCTCGCTGTGAGTAGGCAGCTGCAGCCCAATAATTAGGCAGGCACGCACTTCGAAGGGGCGGTCGAGCCGGTGGCGCGAGGTGGGCGTTGTGCCATGCTAAAGGCCGTCACAACGACGCAAAGCCGCCGCCGAGCAGAAAAATGCGTGCCAGCACCGTATCAGCAATTGTCGAAGCGCATCGAAAACGTGCTGTGACGCCCGCCGAGACTATTCGACGCTGCTACGCACGCATCCAAGCGCTCGACGACCCCGGCATTTTCATCACGCTCCGCAACGAGCACGAAGCTATCGCCGAGGCTGGAGTGCTGAACGACCAAGGCGGTCTGTATGGCGTGCCTGTTGTGGTGAAGGACAACATCGACGTCGCCGGAATGCCGACGACCGCTGCCTGTCCTGCTTTCGCGTACCAGGCCGAAGAAGATGCTGAGGCGATTAGGCGCCTCAGCAGCGCCGGTGCAATTGTCATCGGCAAGACCAATCTGGATCAATTTGCTACCGGATTAGTCGGACTGCGCACGCCCTATCCAGCGCCACGCAATCCACTGCGTCAGGATCTAATCCCTGGAGGGTCAAGCGCTGGCTCAGCAGTTGCAGTTGCGGCGGGAATTGTCCCGCTCGCGCTGGGGACCGACACGGCGGGTTCGGGACGGGTGCCGGCGATGTTTAACAATATTGTCGGTTTGAAGCCGAGCTTGGGCCTGGTATCGACGCGTGGAGTTGTGCCTGCGTGCCGCACCCTTGATTGCGTTTCGGTATTCGCACTGACGGTCGAAGACGCCTGGAAAGGTTTGCGCGCTATAGCCGGCTACGACGCGAACGATCCCTATTCGCGCGAACGCGCACTTGGCATGCTAAACGCAGCGCCGGTGAAGGCGAGATTAGGCGTACCGCTCATCTCGCAACGTCTGTTCTTTGGCGACGAGCGCGCCGAGGCCGATTACGAATCAGCGCTCGCGCGTCTGGCAAGCATGGGTTTCAGTCTCGCGGAGGTCGACATCGAGCCGCTCTCCGAGGTCGCTCAGCTCCTCTACGCTGGGCCTTGGCTCGCAGAGCGCTATCTAGCGGCACGTAAGGTTTTGGAAGAGAATCCAAACGCGGTGCATCCAGTGACGCGCTCGATCCTCGTGCCGGGCGCCCACATCAAGGCCACCGATAGTTTCGCAGCTTTCTATCGCCTCGCGCAGTTGCGCCGCGCGGCCGATGATATTTTCAAGCACATCGATGCGCTGATTCTGCCAACCGCGCCGACCGTATATACTCGCGAGCAGGTGCTGGCCGATCCGATTAGGCTTAATTCGCAGCTCGGCACATATACGAATTTCGTGAACCTACTTGATTTATGCGGCACATCGGTGCCCGCTGCCTTGCATGAGGACGGCACGCCTTTCGGCATCACTTTCATTGCACCAGGCGGCCGGGACGCCCTAGCAGCATCCCTAGCCATGGCGTTTCATGAAGTTTGTGGTGTCGCGCCGGGAGCGCAGGCACAGCGTGCAGCATTGGCTAAATAGCCCGTTCATTCCGAGGCGGAACTCTGCGCCGAGTTTCGGCTGGAACGCGGAACATCAGTTGAGTGCTCTGGGATGTCCGCCAAGTGCCACAAGCAGACGTCGCGATAAGGTCGGTTCGGTGGCAAAAGCCGGACTGATCACAGCGACTTCAGAATTAAAGGCAGTTTGCGCGAAACTCAAAACGCAGCCGTCACCTATAAACACTCCGTCCGCATGGCGGCATCCATCCAATAACCTCGTCATTTCCAATAGCGCTTGCCGCGACTCCTCACTATTTGTCTCCTGAGCCCGGATGAAACATTTCTTCGCATGCGTGAGCGGTAGTTTTTTGCCGTTGTCATGACGAGCTCCTCTCGCGGCAAAGTAATCGCCGTCGAGGTGTCTAATTTAAAAAACCCTCAACGATTAAAGCCTCGTCACAAAGTCTGTGGACATCACGCTCGCCTCTCGCGGCCAAAGTGACGAGACGCTTGGCGATAAGCTCGCGGACGAAGTCAGGCTGATCTATAAGTCGAGCGATTGCTTCGTTGTAGGCGGCTCTCAAAGTCGCGGCTGTCTCAGGATCAAAATTTGTGAACGGAGGAATGTGAGCCATCGTGCTCTCTCGCCTCCCCGGCATGAGCAGTTACGAGCCCAGTCCCCGTCACACTGCATACCCTTTTTGTTCCGAAAGCGAATTATTTTGTTTTCGAATACCCGTAATCAACAGTGCTCATTTGGAGTCCTTCAAATTTCATGCTGCGGTGCAAAAATCTCCGCCAGGAATTGCGATAACTAATGTCCGCTTTGGGTCAAAAGCAGACATTGGTTTGTCGCCCATTGATGCCTGCTTTACCCCCAAAAGCAGACATGGCCGGGCGACAGTTGGATGTCCGCTTTGTGCCAAAAGCGGACATTCATGCATTGCAGCAAAGTAGCCGCTATTCGAGTACTTCATCGGCAGCCACCAGCAGGGTCGGTGGAATCGTAAAGCCGATAGCCTTGGCGGTCCGAAGGTTGATGACCGCTTTAAAGTTGATCGGTGTCTGTACCGGAAGATCGGCCGGGACAGCGCCTTTCAAAATACGATCCACATAGACCGTTGAGCGGCGAAACGTGTCGGAGATTTCGATGCCGTAAGACATCAAACCGCCGGCCGCCGCCCAAAAGCGGAATGGATAGACTGCGGGCAGCCGGTACCGCGCAGCAAGAGCGATGATGGTATCGCGATGCGCATTGTTGAAGATGTCTGGCAAAACAAGTAAGCCACTGCGCTCTTCACGTGCGAGCGCTGCTATCTCCAATTCAATGTCAGCATCATCTTTGACCGTCGCTGCGCGCACCGCCACCGAGAGGGATGGGGCTGATTCATCGATGGCGTGCAGCAAGAGAGGGGCGTAGGGCGTCGTTGCTGGATTGTAGAGCGCTCCCACGTTTGCGACTGGCGGCGTTAGCTGCGTGAGCATCCCAAGCCATTTGTTGACCATAACGGGGTCGTAATTGCTGAAACCCGTTACGTTAGCACCGGGATGCCCCAGGCTGGCGACGAAGCCCTGGCCGACCGGCTCAGTAACATTTGCGAACACGATCGGGATCTTCTCGGTTCGCCGCCGTAGCACGTCCGTCGCTAATGAGCTGCTGCCGGCCAATAGCAGATCGGGAGAGAGCGCGACCAGTTCCGCAGCGCAGCGCTCCATCAGGGTCGGGTCGCTGTCGCCCCAGCGCCAGTCGATGCGTAGATTGTTGCCTTCCTTCCAGTTAAGAGCAGCGAGACCTTCAACGAAGGCAGCGGCATCGGCCTCACGATCGTGCTCCACAAATCCCATGAGCACGCCGATGCGTCGCGGCGCGTCATGCTGCTGCGCGCGAGCCCCCAGCGGCCATGACGCCACGCCGCCCAGCAAAGTGATAAATTCTCGGCGTCTCATCTGCTTGCCCCCAAGCTCAGAGCGGGCATCGTAGCGGGTCAAACTAGCACCTTGGAAGTGGTCAGGTTGGCCCTGACCGCGTCCGCTTTGGGTCAAAAGCGGACATGACGCCATGAAATCATGATGTCCGCTTTACCCCCAATACCGGACATTCGGCAGCGCGACCGGGATGTCCGATTTGTGCCAAAAGCGGACTCATGCACCGCAGCAATTATACGTTTATTCGATCACAAGGTCGGCGCGGCCAAGCGGCGGAAGCGGTATGGCAAGGCCGAGGGTCTTGGCGGTTTTCAGATTGATGACCAGCTCGACCTTGGTGGCCTGTTGAACTGGAAGATCGGCTGGCTTTTCACCATTGAGAATGCGGGCAGCGTATCCTCCGAGCAGACGGTAAGGCTCTGCGAAATCGGCCCCATAGCTCATTAGACCGCCGGCGACCGGAAACTCGCGCCACCCATATATGGTTGGAACTGCGTGTTGGGCTGCGAGCTCGACAAGTCGATTACGCTGGGTCAAAAAGAACGCTTCACCGCTTACCACAAGTGCGCCTATCCGCTGACCGACAACGACCTCGAAAGCCGATTCGATCTCGCTAGCGCTACTTGCATTCAGAATCATCACATGCGCGCCGAGAGCATGTGCCGCGTCCTGTACGGTCGTCCTTTCAGTCGCGGTTTGAGTGCTGTTTGCCGGGTTGACGAGAACCGCGATCGTCGCAGCCGGAGACATGAGGCTGTACATCAGCTCAAAGCATTTTTTGAACAGCTCCACGTTCAGGTTGGTAACCCCAGTAATGTTGCCGCCAGGGTGCGCCAGGCTCGCGACGAGACCAACTCCGACTGGGTCGGTTCCAATATCGAAAACGATCGGGATTGTCTGCGTTGCCGCCTTAGCAGCCTGTGAAGCCGGTGTGCCGGCCGCAACGATGACTGTTACCTGACCGCGAACCAAATCCTCGGCCAGTGCCAGGTAGGCGATCGTTGTGATCCTCTGACCATCGGTATTCGATCCCTACGTTGCGGCCCTCAGCAAAACCTCCGTCAGCTAAACTTCGATGAAATGCGGCAACATAGTCGCGCATACTTTCAAAGCTTCCAAGGCTGAGAAACCCGATCACGGGCATTGCCGGCTGCTGCGCGCGCGCCACGAGCGGCCATGCCGTAGCGGCGCCTCCAACGAGTGTGATGAAATCCCGTCGCCTCATCGGCTGCCCCAATGCCAAGCATAGACCCTAGCACATCATTGAATGGGCGCTGTGTTGTGCATCACAGCAAAATCACGCGGCCGATGTCCGCTTTGGGTCAGAAGCGGACGTGACGGTGTGAATTTGCGATGTCTGCTTTACCCCCAAAAGCGGACATCGGAACTCAGCCGCGCCATGTCCGCTTTGTGCCAAAAGCGGACATCGGAACTCAGCCGCGCCATGTCCGCTTTGTGCCAAAAGCGGACGTGAGCAACCGCAGCAAAGCAGCCCGCTATTCGATCACCTCGTCGGCTCGACCGAGCAACGGCAGTGGTATGTTGAGGCCAAGCGCCTTGGCGGTTTTGAGATTGATCACTAGGTTGAGCTTGACTGCTTGCATAACCGGCAAGTCGCTCGGTTTTTCGCCCTTGAGAATTCGTCCAGCATAAATGCCTGCTTGGCGGTAGGCGTCGCGCTGATCGGCGCCATAACTCATCAGGCCTCCGGCGGCGGCGAATTCGCGTGGCGCCGTGATCGCGGCGATTCTGTAGCGGGCTGTAAGTTGCGCGAGTTGCTCTACTTCGGCAGCAAAAAGGACGTCTTGGCTGACGATCAAAGCCGCGACCTGCAAGTCGTGCAATTTCGCAAAGGCCGGATCGAAATCGCTTGCATTGCTGGCACTGAGCACGTGCAACTGCACGCCAAGCCGCTGCGCCGCCTCTTGGACGGTTCTCGACTGGGTCGCAGCATTGGGATTGGTCGGGTTGACTAGGTGCCCCATCACGGCGGCCGAAGGGACTGCTTGGTGCAGCTGCTCCAAGAGTTTCGGTCCGACCTCGACGCTTAAATACGCTACGCCGGTCATGTTACCGCCGGGGTGGTTGAGGCTGGCGACCAGCCCAATCTGCACCGGATCGGCAATGGTGCCGAAAACAACCGGGATGGTCGTTGTTGCCGCCATTGCTGCTTTTGCCGCAGGCGTGGCGAAAGCACCAATAACGGCCGGTCGATGCCCGATCAGGTCGGCCGCCAGCGCCGGGAGCCGGTCGTAGTGGTCGTCCGCCCAGCGCGCCTCAATCGCCATGTTGCGGCCTTCGCTGTAGCCAGCCTCACCGAGGCCTTGACGAAAGGCGGTGAACATTTCCGCCCAATAACCGTTGGGCGATCCGGCGGCGAGCACGCCAACTACAGGTGTAGCGCTTTGCTGTGCGCGTGCTTTAAGCGGCCACACTGCAGCACCGCCGGCGAGTAGTGTGATGAACTCGCGCCGTCT
>Ga0182037_10000356_pt1 | contig 21883 bp, 26 predicted proteins | sample sta12Cox44000082_FD_125974 | JGI IMG/M metagenome (GOLD analysis project Ga0182037, IMG submission 125974) | Lab enrichment of tropical soil microbial communities from Luquillo Experimental Forest, Puerto Rico - statoxic.12C.oxic.44.000.082 | ecosystem: Environmental > Terrestrial > Soil >... | reverse complement strand
GCCCACCCTAGGTGACCGGGGTGCGCGGCCGTTTGGGGCGGCTGCGAAGATGCGAACGGAACGGGGCGATGGCGTCAGAGCAGACGAAAGGTCGGTAGATCGTGGCTGGACCGCTACAAGGACTGCGTGTTGTCGAGTTGGCCGGCATCGGGCCAGGCCCGCATGCCGCGATGATCCTGGGGGATCTGGGAGCCGACGTGGTGCGCATCGACCGCCCGTCGGGTTTTGCCGCCGGTGGCGGCGGAGACACAGTTAAAGATGCCATGAGTCGCAACCGGCGCATCGTTTCGGCCGACCTGAAGTCCGACGAGGGACGCGAACTGGTGCTCAAGCTCGTCGCCAAAGCCGACGTGTTGATCGAGGGCTACCGGCCCGGCGTCACCGAGCGGCTCGGCCTCGGCCCCGAGCAGTGCGCCGCGGTCAACGACCGGTTGGTCTACGCCCGGATGACCGGCTGGGGCCAAACCGGCCCCCGCAGTCAGCAGGCGGGCCACGACATCAACTACATCTCGCTCAACGGGATCCTGCATTCCATCGGCCGCGTGAACGAGCGGCCGGTGCCGCCACTGAACCTGGTCGGTGACTTCGGCGGCGGCTCGATGTTCTTGCTGGTCGGCATCCTGGCCGCCCTGTGGGAGCGCCAGAGTTCCGGCAAGGGTCAGGTCGTCGATGCCGCGATGGTCGACGGGTCCAGCGTGCTGGTCCAGATGATGTGGCAGATGCGGTCCTCCGGTATGTGGACCGACGTGCGCGGCACCAACATGCTCGACGGCGGCGCGCCGTACTACGACACCTACGAGTGCGCGGACGGCCGATACGTCGCCGTCGGCGCCATCGAGCCCCAGTTCTACGCGGCCCTGCTGGCCGGACTGGGCCTGGACGCCGCCACCCTGCCGGGGCAGAACGACGCCGCCCGCTGGCCCGAACTGCGGGCGGTGCTGACCGAGACGTTCGCCGGTCGCGACCGGGATCACTGGGCCAAGGTGTTCGCCGACTCCGACGCCTGCGTGACACCTGTGCTGGCATTCGGCGAGGTGCAGACCGAGCCGCACATCACCGAACGCAACACCTTCTACGAGGTCAACGGCGGCCTGCAGCCGTTGCCGGCTCCGCGGTTCTCCCGCACCGCGGCGGACACGCCCCGCCCGGCGCTGCCGGTGACCGGCATCGAGGCGGTGCTCGAGGACTGGGTATAGTCCCCAACCAACTGGTTGGCTGGACGTTAGGGAAGGACTGACATGGAGATCAAGGACGCCGTAGCGGTCGTCACCGGGGGCGCGTCGGGCCTGGGCCTGGCCACCACCAAGCGGCTGCTCGACGCCGGGGCGCAGGTGGTTGTGCTCGACCTCAGGGGCGAAGACGTCGTCCGCGAGCTGGGCGATCGCGCCCGCTTCGTCGAGGCCGACGTCACCGACGAGGCCGCCGTCGGCCGCGCGCTCGATGTGGCCGAGTCGCTGGGCCCGCTGCGCATCAACGTCAACTGTGCGGGCATCGGCAACGCCATCAAGACCCTGTCCAAAGACGGCCCGTTCCCGCTGGACGGCTTCAAGAAGGTGATCGGGGTCAACCTGATCGGCACGTTCAACGTGCTGCGACTGGCCGCCGAGCGGATCGCCAAGACCGAACCGGTCGGCGAGGAGCGCGGCGTCATCATCAACACCGCCTCGGTCGCCGCGTTCGAGGGCCAGATCGGCCAGGCCGCCTACTCGGCGTCCAAGGGCGGCGTGGTCGGCATGACGTTGCCGATCGCGCGCGACCTAGCGCGCGAGCTCATCCGCGTGGTGACCATCGCACCGGGGTTGTTCAAGACGCCGCTGCTGGGTTCGCTGCCCGAGGAGGCGCAGAAGTCGCTCGGAAAGCAGGTGCCGCACCCGGCCCGACTGGGTGATCCCGACGAGTACGGGGCGCTCGCCGTGCACATCATCGAAAACCCGATGCTCAACGGCGAAGTCATCCGCTTGGACGGCGCCATCCGTATGGCGCCGCGCTGAGCCGACGTTCGGACGGACAAATGAAAGCCCCCCGCATCGCGGGGGGCTTTCATCGCAAAAGAACTTATCGACGGAACCATCGGGTTATGGCGGGTTCGGCCATAAGTAGCCGCGCGAGCACGCTCATGGCCGGTCAGCTTGCCGTAGGGAGCGGGTGCCAGTCTTCAAGCTGCTCCGAGCACTCACCTTCCACCAGCATGTCGCCGTGGTACAGGGCGTCGAAGTCGGCCTTGATGAGGTCCGCGCTCGAGTCGTCGATCCACATGACCATGAGCGTATGGGCCACGCTTAAGGAATCATTGAGTCACGATTCGGAAAATGATGGCAATTTACCGGTGGGTAGGTTTCCGGCGGGTAATCAACCATCGGACCCCGTGGCGACCGGTTTCGGGCCGGTTCGCATCCCGCTTCGGCGGGATTGAACCGCGTGCCGCGCACATCCGTGGTTAGGTAAGGCTGTTGTTTGACACCTGTAAGTTACCGCGGATAAGTTACCCCGGGGTCGGCGGTGGGCGAGCGCGGCTCGCGCCGGCGATGGAAGGACCCCAACATGCTGCAAGCGATCGCTCGACTGGCCATTGCGGCGCCGAGACGAATAATCGCGGCCGGGGTCTTGGTCTTCGTAGCAGCCGCGGTCTTCGGCATCCCCGTCGCCAAGAGCCTGTCTCCTGGGGGTTTCCAGGATCCGAACTCGGAGTCGGCGCACGCCATCCAGGCGTTGACCGACAAGTTCGGCCAGAGCGGTCAGCAGATGCTGATCATGGTGACAGCACCCGCAGGCGCCGATAGCGAACAGGCCCGCAGGGTGGGCACCGACCTGGTCGGCCAGTTGCAACAGTCGTCGTTGGTGTACAACGTGACCTCGGCATGGACGGCACCGCCGCAAGCCGCTGCCGATCTGGTCAGCACCGACGGCAAGTCCGGGTTGATCGTGATCAACCTCAAGGGCGGCGAAAACTACGCGCAGAACAACGCCCAAACCCTGTCGGACCAGTTCGTCCACGATCGTGACGGCGTCACCGTCCGCGCCGGTGGCCCGGCGATGCAATACGCGCAGATCAACAAACAGAACCAGGACGACCTCGTGGTCATGGAGATGATCGCGCTCCCGCTGAGTTTCCTGGTGCTGGTCTGGGTGTTCGGCGGGCTGCTGGCGGCGGCGCTGCCGATGGCCCTGGGCGCGCTGGCCGTCGTCGGCTCGATGACCGTGTTGCGGCTCATCACGTTTACCACCGAAGTGTCGATCTTCGCGCTCAACCTGAGCACTGCGCTGAGCCTTGCGTTGGCGATCGACTACACGCTGCTGATCGTCAGCCGCTATCGCGACGAGTTGGCCGAGGGGGGTGACCGGGATCAGGCGCTGATCCGGACCATGGCCACCTCCGGCCGTACGGTGTTGTTCTCCGCGGTCACCGTGGCCTTGTCAATGTCGGCCACGGCGCTGTTCCCGATGTACTTCCTGAAGTCGTTCGCGTATGCCGGTGTGGCCACCGTGGCGTTCGTCGCGACCGCATCAATCGTGCTAACGCCGGCCGCGATCGTGCTACTGGGCGACCGGCTCGACGCGCTCGACGTGCGCCGGCTGCTGCGTCATGTGGTGCTGCGCCGCCCGGATCCGCTGCACAGGCCGGTCGAGGAGTGGTTCTGGTATCGGTCGAGCAAGTTCGTGATGCGCCGCTGGGCGCCGATCGGGCTGGCCGTGATGGCGCTGCTTTTGCTGCTCGGGCTTCCTTTCCTCTCGGTGAAGTGGGGTTTCCCGGACGACCGGGTGCTGCCGCGGTCGGCGTCTTCGCATGAGGTTGGCGACCGCTTACGCAGCGGTTTCGCCCATGACTCCGCAACCGCCGTGCCCATCGTCATCCCCGACGCCCGAAACCTGAGCCCGGCGGACATTGACCGGTATGCGGCCGACCTTTCGCGTGTCCCCGACGTTTCGGCGGTGTCAGCCCCCGGTGGGACGTTCGTGAACGGAAACCCGGCGGGCCCGCCAGTCGCGGCGACCGGGTTGGCTGACGGAAGCGCATTCCTGACGGTGAGCAGCGCGGCGCCGCTGTTCTCTCCGGCCTCCGACACCCAGCTAACGCGGTTGCACGAGGTGGCCGGGCCCGCCGGCCGAACCGTCGAGATGGCCGGTGTCGCGCAGGTCAACCGCGACAGCGTCAGGGCGGTGACGGATCGACTTCCCGCGGTGCTGGGACTGATGGCCGCCATCACGTTCGTGCTGCTGTTCTTGCTCACCGGTAGCGTGGTGCTGCCGGCAAAGGCATTGATATGCAACGTGCTGTCGCTGAGCGCGGCGTTCGGAGCCCTGGTGTGGATCTTCCAGGACGGCCATCTCGGCGCGCTCGGAACGACCCCGAGCGGCACGCTGGTGGCGAACATGCCGGTGCTGCTGTTCTGCATCGCGTTCGGCTTGTCGATGGATTACGAGGTGTTCTTGATCGCCCGGATCCGCGAGTACTGGCTCGCGTCCGGAGCCGCTCGACCGGCAAAGGTCAGCGCAAAACAGGCGCATGCCGCCAACGGCGATAGTGTGGCGCACGGCGTGGCCCGCACCGGCCGGGTGATCACCGCCGCGGCGTTGGTGATGTCGATGTCGTTCGCCGCGCTGATCGCCGCTCACGTGTCGTTCATGCGGATGTTCGGCCTCGGGCTGGTTCTTGCCGTGTTCGCGGATGCGACGCTGGTGCGGATGGTCCTGGTCCCGGCGTTCATGCACGTGATGGGCCGCTGGAATTGGTGGGCGCCAAAGCCTTTGGTGTGGCTGCACGAGCGGTTCGGCATCAGCGAGGGACCCGCCGAAGAGGTCGCAGCCGCAGAGCCGACGGAGATTACGGTGTACCACAACGGATACCCGATCACCGAGTCGGTGACCAAAATTGGTTAACGTGTCGATCGAAGGCCGTGGTCGTGGTCGCACCAGGGCCCGCCGTGGGTGCGGCGATCGGCTCCGCGAGGAGATTCTGGACGCGGCCACCGAGCTGCTCCTGGAAACTGGGCACGCCAGGTCGGTGTCGATCCGGTTGGTGGCACGACGCGTCGGCGTCACACCGCCGTCGATTTATCTGCATTTCGCAGCGAAAGATGCCCTGATGGACGCGGTTTGCGCGCATTACTTCGAAAAGCTGGATGTGGAAATGCAGCGGATGGCCGCCGAGCACACCACTCCGGTCGAGGTGCTGCGCGCCCAAGGGCTCGCTTATGTCCGGTTCGCCACCCGAACCCCGGAGTTGTACCGGATCGCCACGATGGGTGAGTGGCGGTCCGGAAGCAGCGTCGATGTGACGCTGGACAGCTCGGCGTTCAAGCACATGCGCGCCACCGTGCAGAAGCTGATGGACAACGGTATCTACATGCCGGACGATCCCACCGCCGCCGCCTTGGAATTCTGGAGTGCGGCGCACGGAGTGGCGGCTATGTTGATCGCCAAGCCGCACTTGCCTTTTGGCGATGCCGAGGCGTTCGCGGACCGGGTGCTGCGTTTGGTCTTCTGTGGGCGTGTGGCGATCGGGTGTGGCACGGATGCCACTCCCCACAAGTTGGCGGCATGGGTATGACGCAGGCAACGGCGTCCGAAATCGACAATCCGTTCTTCGCGCGCGTCTGGCCCGTCGTGGTCACCCATGAGACCGAGGCGGTGCGGGCGCTTCGTCGGGAGAATCTGGCCGGCCTGTCGGGCCGGGTGCTGGAAGTCGGCGCCGGTGTCGGGACGAACTTCCCCAACTACCCGAAGGCGGTCGAACGGGTGGTCGCGGTGGAACCCGAGCCGCGACTGGCGGCCCAGGCCCGGGCCGCGGCCGCTGTGGTACCGGTTCCGGTTGTCGTTATCGGGGACACCGCGGAAGGGTTCTCCTCCTCAGATGGGGAGCCGTTCGACGCGGTGGTGTGCTCGCTGGTGTTGTGCTCTGTGCGCGATCCCGTCGGCGTGCTGCGGCGTCTGTATTCGTTTTTGCGGCCCGGCGGGCAACTTCGGTATCTCGAGCATGTGGCCAGCGCCGGCACACGCGGCCGGCTCCAGCGGTTAGCCGACGCGACGCTTTGGCCGAGGTTGTTTGGTAACTGCCACACCCATCGCGATACCGAGCGCTCTATCGTCGACGCCGGGTTCGAGATAGACACCTCCCGGCGGGAGTGGACGTTGCCTATCTGGGCGCCGTTGCCGGTGTCGGAGTTGGTGCTGGGCCGGGCGCGCCGGCCCTAATCCTCTTTCTCCTCGCCGAGACTGCGCTCAGCGTGTGGATCAGCGGACTAATCGCGATCTGTGCGCGGGCTCGACGCCGCCACCGCAGGGTCGAACTACTTCAGGAGGGCGGGAAGCCGCTGCATCAGCCCGGGCAAGGCCTGGCTCGCGGTCTCGCGAATGCTGATCGTGGCGCTCTTAGACAGCGGGGTGACCTCGGGATTGACCTCGATGACGGCGGTGCCGCGGGATAGCGCCAGATCGGCCAGCCCGGCCGCCGGATAGACGATCGCCGAGGTCCCGACGACCACCATCACATCGGCGGCCTCCGTCGCCTCGACCGCAGAACGCCAGGGCTCGTCGGGCAGTGGCTCACCGAACCATACGATGTCGGGCCTGATCAGGCCGCCGCAGTGGCAGATCGGAGGCTCCACCTCGAGGGCCGGTTCGGTCATCTCGGGTAGCGTGCCGGTGTAGGGCGAACTGCAACGCTCGCAACGGAATTCGAACAGACTCCCGTGCAGATGATGCACCGGCGCGCTGCCGGCGCGCTCGTGCAAGTCGTCGACATTCTGAGTGATTACGCTGACCTCGACGTGGTCTTGCCAGGCGGCGATCGCGCGGTGCCCGTCGTTGGGCTGGACTTTGGCCACCAGGTAATGGCGCCACAGGTACCATCCCCACACCCGCTCGGGGTTGTCGCGCCACCCTTGCGTGCTGGACAGCTCGTAGGGGTCGAAGCGGGCCCATAATCCGTTCTTGTCGTCACGGAAAGTCGGCACGCCGCTTTCGGCGGAGATCCCCGCGCCGCTGAGCACCGTTACTCGCATCCCACAAAGATAGCCGTGGTTGCGACATACTGGGTTGATGGAGTTGCGGGATTTGCTACGGGTCGACGTGAAGGCGGGCAAACCGTTGTTCGACCAGCTCAGAACCCAGGTGATCGACGGGGTCCGCACTGGCGCGTTGCCGCCTGGCCAGCGGCTCCCGACGGTGCGTGACCTGGCCGGTCAGCTTGGCGTCGCGGCAAACACCGTGGCGCGTGCCTATCGTGAGCTGGAGTCGGCGGCGATCGTGGAAACACGTGGGCGCTTTGGCACGTTCATTTCCCGCTTCGATCCGACCGACGCCGCGATGGCGGCCGCTGCCAAAGAATACGTCGAAGTGGCCAAAGCATTGGGGCTGACCAAGTCCGACGCGATGCGCTACCTGTCGAACGTGCCCGAGGATTGAGCGTTAGCCGAAGTCGGTTCTACCGCAACACTTTCGCCAGCGTGCGCAGGTTGCGGGTCGTCGTCGAGGATTTGTAGCGCGGCTTACCCATCGTCTTGCCGATCGTGCTGTCTAAAGTGGCGCCCTTGGGCACCTGCCAATAGACGACGCCGTCACCCCGGCTGATCTTCTCTCCCGGACCGGCGCCATCGCTCAACTCGGCGAGCTCATCGAGCACCCCGGCGTCGGCGACGAACGTGACGTAGGACTGGTACCCCTCGACCTCGCGCTCGAAGGGGTAGGCGTCGACGGCGGCGCGCACCGTATCGATGTCATAGGCGAGCACCCACGCGTCGTAGCCAAACCTCTTCCGCAAGGTGGCTTCCGCTTTCTTGCGCACCGCGGCCACCCCGGCGGACGACTCCAGCAGCACGTTGCCGCTGGCCAGGATGGTGCGCACGTTCGCAAATCCTGCGTCGGTCAATGCCGTGGCCACCTCCGCCATTTTGAGGTTGACGCCGCCGACGTTGACGCCGCGCAGGAACGCCGCGTATCTGGTCATGATCCGATTCCACCAGACCGGCTTCACGGGCCGCGACGTAGGCTTTCGACATGGGACGCCAAGTTTTCGACGACAAGCTGTTGGCCGTGATCAGCGGGAACTCCCTCGGGGTGCTGGCCACAATCAAGCGTGACGGGCGCCCCCAACTGTCGAACGTGAGTTATCACTTCGAGCCGCGCGAACTTGTGGTGCGGGTATCGATCACCGAGCCGCGGGCCAAGACGCGCAACCTGCGCCGCGACCCGCGGGCATCAATCCTCGTCGATTGCGACGATGGATGGTCGTATGCCGTCGCCGAGGGCACGGCGGAACTGACGCTCCCGGCGGCTGCGCCCGACGACGAGACCGTCGAGGCGCTGATTGCCTTGTACCGCAACATCGCTGGTGAGCATCCAGACTGGGACGAGTTCCGGGAGGCGATGGTCACCGACCGGCGGGTGCTGCTGACGCTGCGGATCTCGCACGTGTACGGCATGCCGCCCGGTAAGCGGTAAAACCGCAAGCCAGGCCGGGCCCGTTCAGGCTAGGCTGCCGGTATGGCTGAATCGGACCCTCGGCAAGAGGACGAGACCAAGCGCAAGTTCCGCGAAGCCCTCGACCGGAAGAAGGCGAAGGCGACGGGCGGATCCGATCACAAGGACGGGGGCGGCTCGCAGTCCCGGACGCACGGTCCGGTCGAGAGCCGTCGGGAATTCCGTCGTAAGAGCGGCTCGGGCTGATACCGGGTTGGCCGTCAACGCTTTTCGCGCGATCGTCATCGGCTTGTGCGCCCCTGCCGGGGAGCGAATACTTTCGGGGTGCGCGTCAACGAGGAATGGGCTGCGTCAGGGCGTTTCCTGGCATCCGGATCCGGCGCCACCCCGGCGATAGCCAAGGGGTTCCGCCGTTACGGGTGGGTGTTAATCGCGGTGTTCATATCGCCCTTCGTGTATGCCGTCACGACGGGGCGGAACCTCCCAGGTGGCGCCGCGGCGATCCCCGCCGGCTGTGTGGTCGTGTTTATGCTTTCGTGCTTCATTCCCCTCCTGAGCTGGCTTCGTAACAGAAGGATCCTCATCTGCGTCACTGGCGATGGCCTGATTGTCGACAAGAGGCGGGGTGTCGATTTTCCCTACAGTGACATGCAGTTGGGCCTGTGGAATTTCGGGATGTATGGCGGCACCACGATGGGCACGGCCCTGCACATGCGAAATGGCCGCCACCGATTTGTTCTCGGGGGGAAAGACCATCGCATAGGCGCCGGAACACGCCTCGAGGCGCCGCCCCTGGAGTACGTCGACGCGTCGATGTCCGCCTCGGACTTTGATGGGCTTCTTGCCATGATCGCCTCGCGGAGTGGGTTGAATGTCCGCCGGCCTGCACCGGGGGAACCGACTCGCTGTCTGCTATTCCCCTGCCCCGCGTGGTTCTTCTCCGACACGCTGGTTGGCGAGTTTGCCGCCATGTCCAGGCCCATCACGGGGTTTGACTTCAACCCGGAACCAAGCCTGGCCATCGATGTGGGCAACGATGCGATCTGGGTGCGTGACGCGAACACCAATGAGGTTCTCGCCTCGGCGCCGATTGCTCAGCTGAACGTGGTCCCAGCGGTACACACGTACTACCGGAAGTCCGGGCAAAGGTCGCCCGTCCTGGTCGTGCGGGTTCCTGGTTTACAGGAGCGAATTGGCGCTAAGAGACCACTGACCATCACGTGTCGCGATGTTCGGTTCCGATCATGGAGTTGCCCGGTGCATGAGGAGCAACCTGCCTTTGTCGTCTCGGGCATGGATTGGCTTTTTCTCGTTGAGAAATTCGGCTTGGCCCCGTATATGGGAATGCGGACCGGACGGGGTTTTTGACGCTCGAGCCGTGACGCGCATGTTGTGGGATCATTCGGGTCATGGACTCCGACGACCCCGAGGAACGAATCAGGGAGTTGGAGCGCCGGCTCGCCGAGCCCAAGGCTGCTCCGCGCGAGAGCTTCCCGCCGCCGTCACCGGGCCTGATGGCGCCCCCACCGCTAAATCGCGCCGGCTACGCTCGCCTGCGGCGTCAGATAGACCGACGGCGCCGTGTCGGCGCCATATGGGGCGTCTTCGTGGTGCCCGGCATTCTTCTCCTGCTCGTCATCGTCTTTCACCTGTACCGGTGACCGTCCGATTCGGCTTCTAGCCGTCTAGAGTCCGCGATGTGACCCTCGCGCGCCCGGAAACCCGCTACGCAGAGGCCGACGGGGTACGCATCGGCTACCAGGTTTTCGGCTCGGGGAAGCGGACGTTTATTGGCCTTCCCGGGTTCGCGCAGAACATCGACGTGATTTGGGAGAACCGGCAGGCCGCAGCCTTTTTCGAACGGCTCGGGTCCGTCTGCCGCGTGATCCATTTCGACAAGCGCGGTACGGGGGCATCGGACAGAAGCATTCCGCCGCCATCGCTGGACGCGCGGGTGCAGGACTTCCTTGCCGTCATGCGGGCAGAGGCAGTGGACCGAGCTGTCATCGGCGGCTGGTCGGAGGGCGGCACCTTGGCCGCGTTCTTCGCCGCCACATATCCGGAGCGCACCGAGGGTTTGATCCTTAGCGGCAGCTTCGCGAGCTGGGTGCGCCGAGACGACCATCCATGGGCGCCAACGGGGCGCCAACAACTGCGGACCCTAAGGCTCGGTCCGTTGATCTGGGGCTCTGGCCGCCCAACGGTCAGTTCGGCTGCCCCATCCATGGCGGGGCAGCCGGGTTTTGGGCGTTGGGCGGCCCGCTATGAACGAGCCTCCATATCTCGCTGGAATCTCGTTCCGTTCGGCAAGCTCATGATTGAGTTCGATATCCGCCATGTGCTGCCCTCGATCTACGCACCCACGCTCGTCATGCATGCCCGCGGGGATCGCATCAGCCCGTTTCAGAGCGGCCGGTATCTGGCCGAGCATATTGTGGGCGCACGTTTCGTGGAGCTCCCTACCGACGACCACGCGGTCTGGTTCGGTGCTCAGGATGTCTACCTCCGCGCGCTGGAGGAGTTCCTTACTGGCACGCGCCCGAATGCGGACCACTCACGAAAGCTCGCAACTGTCCTCTTCACCGACATCGTCGACTCGACAGTGCATGCGGCTCGGGCCGGCGACGCCGGCTGGCGCGACGTCTTGGACCGTCACGATGACTTGTGCCACATCGAGATTGGCGTCTGCGGCGGGCGCTGGATCAAGAGCACCGGAGACGGCCTCCTGGCGACCTTCGACAGCCCGAGCCGTGCCGTGCGATGCGCGTGGGCGTTGCGCGGCCGTATCCGAGCAGAACTCGGGATCGAGATAAGGGCCGGGCTGCACACCGGCGAAATCGAGACACGCGGCGACGACGTGTCGGGCATGGCCGTGCACCAAGCCGCGCGGGTTCAGGGCGTGGCAGCCAACTCGGAGGTGATCATTTCTTCCGCCGTGAACAGCCTCATTGCCGGTTCCGGCATCGCGCTGGAAAGCCACGGCACACACTCGCTGAAAGGTATCTCCGCGCCGTGTGAGCTCTACCGCGTCGTCGACGTCACGGCGTAGTCGCGTTACGAGAATCCTCTCGCTCGTCTCAAGAGCGAATTGCTCGATCAACAGCAGCCATACGCTTTCGTCTGTGAAAGCTCAGTCGCTGAGGGTGTTCCTCGGTACAGCGATTGCTGCCGCGTGCGTTTCGGTTGTTACCCCTGTCGCTACATCACTGACGGCGACCGTTGATCCTGCAGACAACCAGGCCAGTAACGACAAACTGTTTGCGCTGCTCTCCGGGGGCTTCACGCCGGCCGACTGCCAGGCTGCCCGCGGTCTCCCCGGGACCGGTTCCTTGCCCAGGTTTTTTGCCACCACCAGCACGTTTCCAGCGGCCCCTACGGTGCCATTTACTCCCTGTACGGAAATCCCGCCGATCTGAGTCAAGCCTTCAACCAATACGGTGCTCCGATCCCGTGCCCGGGAACAACCGATCCGGGACCGGGCCCTTGGCAGGGCGGAATGATGACATGCGGACATGACTTCTACCCTCAAACGAGCGGGTTCACCGTGACATGGACCAGGAACGCGGATCTTGTGCTCGCGAACGTGGACGGCCGTGACCTGACCGACTTGTATGGCTGGTGGCTCGCCAACCGCTGAGCGGGTGCGCCGCGTCTAGACTGTCTGGGTGCCGAAACTGCAGCTTGTCCAAGACCCGGCCGCCGACGCGCTGCTGGATGACAACCCGTTCGCATTGCTGGTCGGCATGCTGCTGGACCAGCAGGTGCCGTTCGAGACGGCCTTCGCGGGGCCGAAGAAGATCGCGGACCGGATGGGCGGCTTTGACGCTGGCGCAATCGCCGACTACGACCCGGACAAATTCGCCGCGCTGTGCTCCGAAAGGCCTGCGGTACACCGCTTCCCGGGCTCGATGGCCAAGCGAATCCAGGCCGTGGCGCAGATCATCGTGGACCGGTACGACGGCGACGCGGCCGGGCTGTGGATGGCCGGTCAGCCCGACGGGCAAGAGCTGCTGCGTCGGCTCAAGGGACTACCGGGTTTCGGCGAGCAGAAGGCGAAGATCTTTTTGGCATTGCTCGGAAAGCAGTACGGCGTAACGCCGACGGGCTGGCAGGCGGCGGCCGGAGAGTTCGGCAAGCCCGGCACGCACCTATCCGTCGCGGATATCGTCGACGCCCAGTCCCTTGGGAAAGTACGGTCACACAAGAAGCAGATGAAAGCAGCAGCAAAGGGAAAGGCGACAACGTGAAGACACACATCACGTGTCCGTGTGGCGAGGCCATAGTCGGCAAGGACGAAGACGAACTGGTCGAACTGACCCAAGCGCACCTTGCCAGCGTTCATCCGGGCCTGGAGTACGACCGCGACGCAATTCTGTTCATGGCGTACTGATTAGTCGGCCCCGGGCGGCGGGGTGCCGACCCTTTCTACGGCACCACCGTTGAGCCGATCGTGGGCATGAACTGGCACTGCTTTTCTTTGGTAGTGACCTGCCCGAAGATCGTCGACATGATGCTGCCCGAACCGGTGTCGACAATCGCGGTCAACGTCGTCGGTCCGTTCCCATTGATGTCAGTGCGCGGCTTGAGCGTCGCCGTTCCGGACTTGCCGGTGGTCAGGTTCACCCAGGTGACGTTCAATGGCAGCTTCTGCACCTCGGCGGGTCCGGGCGTGCCGACCGCGGTGAACACATAGGCGGTCTGGCCGGGCCCGGGTCCGGGCACCGGTATCTTGGCCGGACCCGCCACCGAAAGCGCGGTCGCGATCGAGTTAGTGCCGTCTGCAAGGCAATTCGTGCCGATCGACGGGTACATGAAGTCCTGCGTGGGCGGCGCGTCGGGGCCGAAACCCGGAGCCGCCGCAGGGGCGACGGCCGGCGCGGGAGTCGGAGCCGGGGCCGGCGCCGGTGCTGCCTCCGGTGCCGCCGCCGGTGCGGGCAAGGCCGGCGCGGGTGAGGCCGGCGCGGGCGCCCCGGCTGCCGGTGCCGTAACGGGCGCGGGACCCGCCGCGTGAGCCGGGTCGATACCCGGCGGCAGGTGCGACTGCAGGCCGGGCTCTATTCCGGCGGCCGGCACGTGCGGCACCGGGGTGTTGTCGGGCGGGGTGACGCCATTCGGTCCTGGAGCAGGCGCACCGGGAACCGGCGAGCCAGGTTCCTGCACGAACTGGTTCACCGACGCGGCAACGCTCTTCGACTCGCTGGGCGCCGCCGGATTGTGGGTGAAGGCTTGCGCAGCGGCCATGAGCAGCTGTGTCGCCTGCGCAGGATTGCTGGCCGCTTGCTGGATTATCGGGCTCAGCTGCGATAGCGCTTGCAGGCCCGGTAGTTGCTGGGCGGCGTTGGGCTGCGGTATCGGCTGCGGCGCCGCCGGGTCGGCTGTCGCGCTCGGGCAGACCCCGAGCGCGACAGCCGACGCCGTGACGACAGCGGCCAAACCCTTGGATAGGTTCCAAGTGGTTGCCACGGTTTCCTCCGGTCCTCGGTAGTGGGTTAGCCGTCTAACGGGCTGCTCAGGGCAGGCCGGCAAGCAGCGGCGCCATCGGTCCAGCAGGGCTGGCCGGCGCCGGTGCGGCGGGTACGGCCGGAGCGTGTCCCGAGGTCAGTGCGGACAGATCCTGTGGAAGCGTCAGCTGCGCGGGCACATTGATCGGCAGGCCGGACGGCAGCGCCGGCATGTCCACCTTGGCTTGCGGGATCTGAGGGGTAGGCGGTGCAGCCGGAGCCGCGGGCATCGATAGCCCCGGGATGGCGGGCAACCCCGGAATCGCCGGGGCGGCGGGTGCGGCGGGTGCCGCCGGTACCTGCGGTGTCAGCCCTGGGATCGGCGCGTTGACCCCGGGGATGGTCGGCGCCGCCGGCACCGTGGGTGCCGCGGGCGGGGTAAGCCCCGTAAGGCCCGGAATCGACGGGATCGCCGACGCAGCGGAAGCCGGTGCGGTCGCGGCGGCCGGAGGCAATCCCGGGAAGCTGATGCCGGGGGTGGCCGGCGCAACCGGTGGGGTGGCGCCGAGGGCGGTAGCGAGGTTTTGCAGGATTTGCGGCGCGTTGGCGGCCGAACTGATCAGCTGTTGCGGAATGTTCGGCAAGGCCGGCGCCGGAACCGGCGCGGGGTCGGCGTGGGCGATACCGCCCGTCAGTAGCGCTGCGGACGAACCGACCACGACGGCGGTTGCACGCAAGTAGGTCCAGATGGTTGGCATGACTCTCCCTGGTTGTCGACGACAGGTCCCGGGCCGAAGTTACTTTGATACTGATGTGACTCAAGTGACACGTGTGGCATTTATTCGATCGTTACGCATACGAGTGACTGCGGTGACCGGACCCGGGACCGGCAACAGCACGGCACCCGTCGCAATCGCTAAAGTCGGGCAGATAGACACCACGACGGCCGCCCAAGCGGCACCCTTCACGCGGCGGCTGGCGAATTCGCTCCGGGCGGCCGCGCCTCTCCTGTTGGCCGTGAGCGTCGCGGCGCGGCTCGCCTGGACGTACCTGGCGCCCAACGGGGCGAACTTCGTCGACCTGCACGTGTATCTCGGCGGCGCCGCCGCTATCGACCATCCCGGCACCCTGTACAGCTACGTCTACGCCGACCAGACGCCGGACTTCCCGCTGCCGTTCACCTATCCGCCGTTCGCGGCCGTCGTGTTCTACCCACTGCACCTGTTGCCGTTCGGCCTGGTCGCTTTCCTGTGGCAGATCGCGACTATGGCTGCGTTGTACGGCTCCATCCGGATCAGCCAGCGCCTGATCGGCGTTCCCGCTGGCACCGGTCGGCGCGTCGCGATGTTGTGGACGGCGATCACCATCTGGATCGAGCCGCTGCGCAGCACGTTCGACTACGGGCAGATCAATGTGTTGCTCATGCTGGGGGTGCTGTGGGCGGTCTACACCACCCGGTGGTGGCTATCGGGGCTGCTCGTCGGCGTGGCGGCCGGAATCAAGTTGACGCCGGCCATTACCGGCGTCTACTTCGTCGGCGTTCGGCGGTGGGCTGCGGCGGCGTTGTCGGTGGTCGTGTTCCTCGCCACCATCGGGGTGTCGGCGTTGGTCGTCGGCGATCAGACCCGTTACTACTTCACCGACCTGCTGGGCGACGCGCACCGGGTCGGGCCAATCGCCACCTCGTTCAATCAATCCTGGCGTGGCGGCATCTCCCGGATCCTGGGCCACGACGCCGGCTTTGGTCCACTGGTTCTGGCTGCCATCGGCGTGACGGCCGTGCTTGCCATCCTGGCCTGGCGGGCGCTGGACGGGCCCGATCAGCTGGGCAAGTTGCTGGTGGTCGAGTTGTTCGGGCTACTGCTGTCGCCGATCTCGTGGACCCACCATTGGGTTTGGTTGGTGCCGCTGATGATCTGGGCGATTCACGGGCCGCCACGCGAGCGCCCCGGCGCGCGGATTGTGGGCTGGGGCTGGTTGGCACTCACCATCATCGGCCCGCCATGGTTGCTGAGTTTCGCTCAGCCGAGCATCTGGCAAATAAGCCGACCGTGGTATCTGGCCTGGGCTGGCCTGGTCTACGTCGTCGCGGCGGTGGCGACGCTGGTATGGATCACCGTCACCGGCCCACGCGTCGCCCTGTCCGACGGGCCGATGCCCGGACGCCGGCCGCCCGTGGCGGCCGCGGCGGAAGACTAGCTCCCGACGATTCCGTCGATATCGCGCGCCATCGCGATGTCGTTCTTGGTGATACCGCCCATCGAATGCGTGACGAGAGCGAAAGTCACTGTCCGCCAACGGATATCGATATCCGGGTGATGATCCTTGCTCTCGGCGTGCTCGGCCACCCTGCGCACGGCGTCAATGCCGTCGAGAAACGTCGGAAACTTGATCGACCGGCGCAGGGCACCGTCAACACGCTTCCATCCGTTGAGGTCGGGCAGTGCGGCGTCTACTTCCTCATCCGTTAACACAGCCATATCCCGAACCTACTCTTGCGCGGACCTGGTGTTTCGATGTCGCTCTGGGTGTTTGGACGGGACGTCGACGGCGACCAGCACTTCGATGGCCGCGCCGGGTACGACATGGACGGCTTGGCGGGCGAGGGAGAATAGCGGCCATGGATGAACAAGAGCAGCTCGGTATCGACCTATCGCTCTTCTGCCCGGAACAGCATCACGTCGGCAATCTCATGAAGTTTTCAGCCCAGATCGGCTACCGGCCGAGAGGCGGGCAGCTACTCGCGTGGCCGCCACACCAGTCAGACATGTGGTGGGAAGTCCGGTGCCCCGACGGCTGCCCGGGCACGTTAGGTGGTCCCGTCGACCCGATCCGCCAAGAGGTGAACAGGCTCGCAGATGACCCCAAGCGGACGAATGCCCACTACACCCTGAAGCGTGTGGGCTGAACGCACCCGACGGTATACCGTCACTGGCCATGCCGACCCAGATCGTCGTGGCCGGGGCCGTCATCTGTGGATCCGCGGTCTTGGTGGCGCAGCGCGCCCGGCCGCCGGAGTTGGCCGGGCGCTGGGAACTGCCCGGCGGCAAGGTCGCGCCCGGCGAAACCGAGCGCGCCGCGCTGGCCCGCGAGTTGGCCGAGGAGCTGGGCTTGGCGATCAGCGACATCGCGGTCGGTGACCGCCTTGGCCACGACATCCCGCTGAATGACACTACGACGCTGCGGGCGTATCAGGTGCGGCTGATTCGCGGGGAACCCCACCCGCATGACCACCAGGCGCTGCGCTGGGTGACGGCGGCCGAGCTGCACGATGTCGACTGGGTGCCCGCCGATCGGGGCTGGCTGGCGGACCTGACGCGAGCGCTTTGAGCAAGCTCTAACGCGTTTCAAGCGGCGAGAGTGAAGTCAGGGCTTTGGGTGTGTATTAGGGGCGGGGACACGCCGCGGGCGACCGCCCTGGACGCACGGTGAACGGGCGGCCCGGTTCGGTGGCCAGTTCGCTATCTCAAGCCCCCGCTGCCAGAATCACCGACGTGCCATTCCGCAATGTCGCCATCGTCGCCCACGTAGACCACGGCAAGACCACCCTGGTCGACGCGATGCTGCGGCAGTCCGGCGCCTTGCACGAACGTGGCGAAGTGCAGGAACGCGTCATGGACACCGGCGACCTGGAACGGGAAAAGGGCATCACCATCCTGGCCAAGAACACCGCCGTGCACCGCCATCGTCCGGACGGAACGGTCACCGTGATCAACGTCATCGACACCCCCGGGCACGCCGACTTCGGCGGTGAAGTGGAGCGTGGGCTGTCCATGGTGGACGGGGTGCTGCTGCTGGTCGACGCGTCTGAGGGCCCCCTGCCGCAGACCCGATTCGTGCTGCGCAAGGCGCTGGCCGCCCATCTTCCGGTGATTCTCGTCGTCAACAAAACAGACCGGCCCGACGCCCGCATCGAAGAGGTCGTCGAGGCCAGCCACGACCTGCTGCTCGACGTCGCGTCCGACCTCGACGACGAAGCCGCCAAAGCCGCCGAGCACGCGCTCGGCCTGCCGACCCTGTACGCGTCCGGGCGCGCCGGAGTGGTCAGCACCACGCAGCCGCCCGACGGCCAGGTTCCCGACGGCACCAACCTGGACCCGCTGTTCGAGATCCTCGAAAAGTACGTGCCGCCCCCGAAAGGCGACGCGGAAGCGCCGCTGCAGGCTCTGGTCACCAACCTGGACGCGTCGACCTTTTTGGGCCGGCTGGCGCTGATCCGCATCTATAACGGACGCATCCGCAAGGGCGAGCAGGTTGCATGGATGCGCGAGGTCGACGGGTTGCCCGTCATCACCAGCGCAAAGATCACCGAGCTGCTCGCGACTGAAGGCGTCGAGCGCAGCGCCACCGACGAAGCCATCGCCGGCGACATTGTGGCCGTGGCCGGCCTGCCCGAGATCATGATCGGCGACACGCTGGCGGATCCCGATCATGCCCATGCGCTGCCGCGCATCACCGTCGACGAGCCGGCGATCTCGGTAACCATTGGCACCAACACCTCGCCGCTGGCGGGCAAGGTGGCGGGGCACAAGCTCACCGCGCGCATGGTCTGCAGCCGGCTGGACGCCGAGCTGGTCGGCAATGTCTCGATCCGGGTGGTGGACATCGGCCGCCCGGACGCCTGGGAGGTGCAAGGTCGTGGCGAGCTGGCACTGGCGGTGCTGGTCGAGACGATGCGCCGAGAGGGGTTCGAGCTCACGGTCGGGAAGCCGCAGGTGGTCACCAGGACGATCGACGGTCAGCTGCACGAACCCTTCGAGGCGATGACGATCGATTGTCCCGACGAGTTCGTCGGGGCGATCACCCAGTTGATGGCCGGGCGTAAGGGCCGCATGGAGGAGATGACAAACCACGCTGCGGGCTGGGTGCGGATGGACTTCGTCGTGCCCAGCCGCGGCCTGATCGGCTTCCGTACCGACTTCCTCACCCTCACTCGCGGCACCGGCATCGCTAACGCCGTGTTCGACGGTTACCGCCCATGGGCGGGGGAGATCCGGGCCCGGCACACCGGGTCGCTGGTATCCGACCGGTCCGGCACCATCACGCCGTTCGCGTTGCTTCAGCTCGCCGATCGCGGGCAGTTCTTCGTCGAGCCCGGCCAGGACACCTACGAGGGCGTGGTCGTCGGAATCAATCCGCGCCCAGAGGATCTCGACATCAACGTCACCCGCGAGAAGAAGCTGACCAATATCCGGTCCTCGACCGCGGACGTCATCGAGACATTGGCCAAGCCGCTCGAGCTCGACCTGGAGCGGGCCATGGAGTTCTGCGCGCCCGACGAATGCGTCGAGGTGACTCCGGAGATCGTGCGGGTGCGCAAGGTCGAACTGGACGCCACCGCCCGGGCCCGCAGCCGCGCGCGAGCCAAGGCCCGGGGTTAGCCCCGCGTGGTCGGGCGCGTTACTGGGCATGTGCTCGATACCCTGATGGGCGTGCCGAGACGACCCCGCCGCCTTCTCCTGATGGCCGGCGTGCTCGTCTCGCTGACCGGGTTGGTGCTGGCGGCGTGCACGGTCAATCCTCCGCCGGCGCCGCAAAGCACCGATACGCCGCACATCTCACCCCCACCGCCGCAGCGGCCCACCCAAATCATCATGGGCATCGATTCGATCGGTGCCGGGTTCAACCCGCATCTGCTGTCCGATCTGTCGCCGGTGAACGCGGCGATCAGCGCCCTGGTGTTGCCCAGCGCCTTCCGGCCGGTGCCCGATCCCAATACGCCCACCGGCTCGCGCTGGGAGATGGACCCCACCCTGTTGGTGTCCGCGGACGTGACCAACCAGAACCCCTTCACCGTGACCTACAAGATCCGGCCCGAGGCGCAGTGGACCGACAACGCCCCGATCGCCGCCGACGACTTCTGGTACCTCTGGCGACAGATGGTCAGTCAGCCGGGGGTGATCGATCCGGCCGGATACGACCTCATCACCGGCGTGCAGTCGCTTGAGGGTGGTAAGCAGGCAGTGGTCACGTTCTCGCAACCGTATCCGGCGTGGAAGGAGCTGTTCAGCAACATAGTGCCGGCGCACATCGTCAAGGATGTGCCCGGCGGCTTCACGGCCGGGCTGGCCCGGGCCCTGCCGGTGACCGGCGGGCAGTTTCGGGTCGAGAGCGTCGACCCGCAGCGCGACGAGATTCTGATCGCCCGCAATGACCGCTATTGGGGGCCACCCGCGAAACCCGCCCTGATCCTCTTCCGTCGTGCCGGTGCGCCGGCCGCGCTGGCCGATTCCGTGCGCAACGGCGACACCCAGGTGGCCCAGGTGCATGGTGGCTCGGCGGCCTTCGCTCAACTGTCGGCGATCCCGGATGTGCGGACCGCCCGGATCGTGACGCCGCGGGTCATGCAGCTCACGCTGCGCGCCATCGAGCCGAAGTTGTCCGACCCGCAGGTTCGCAAGGCGATTCTGGGGTTGCTCGACGTTGATCTACTGGCGGCCGTGGGTGCCGGCAGCGACAACACCGTCACGTTGGACCAGGCCCTGATCCGGTCGCCGAGCGACCCGGGGTACGAGCCGACCGCGCCGCCCGCGATGACCACGCCGGCGGCGCTGGCGTTGCTGGCGACGGCCGGATATCAGGTCGAGAAAAACACCTCGTCGTCACCGGCGCCGACCCCGGCGAGCACTGGGCCGCCGGAAGTCATCCGCGGCCGGATCAGCAAGGACGGTCAGCAGCTGTCGCTGGTCATCGGAGTGGCGGCGAATGACCCGACCTCGGTCGCGGTGGCCAACACGGCTGCCGACCAGTTGCGCAACGTCGGCATCGCAGCCACCGTGCTGGCGCTGGACCCGGTGTCGCTCTATCGCGACGCGTTGAACAACAACCAGGTCGACGCGATCGTCGGCTGGCATCAGGCGGGCGGGAATCTGGCGACGCTGCTGGCTTCGCGCTACGGCTGCCCCGCGCTGCAGACGACGACGGTACCGACCTCCAACGTGGCAACGACCACGCCGGCCGGTGCGCCGCCGCCCGCCGGGCCGGGCACCACCTCCGTTACGCCGACGCAGGCGCCGCCCAGCCGTCCGCCCGAGCCCGGCGCGCTGGTGCAAGCGCCGTCGAACCTAACCGGGATTTGCGATCGCAGCATCCAGTCGAACATCGATGCCGCGCTCAACGGCACCAAAAACATCGGCGACGTGATCAAGGCGGTCGAACCGCGACTGTGGAACATGTCGACCGTGTTGCCGATCCTGCAGGACACCACGATCGTCGCGGCCGGCCCCAGCGTGCAGAACGTCAGCCTGTCGGGCGCGGTACCGGTCGGCATCGTCGGCGATGCCGGACAGTGGGTAAAAACCGGGCCGTAACTAACCCGTCCCGCCGCTCAACGCGAGCGTCTTCCTCACCGAAGGCGGAACGGGAGTCTTCAACACCGATGGCGGCATCGGCGGCCTCGAGGGCATCTCCGACCAGATCATGGCCGCCGAAGCCGACATGGCCGGGATTCACTAAGTCCGCCCCCGCGGCGGGATCACGGTGTCGACGACCTGCGCCAGCACGCGTCGGGTGGGGGGCTCTCCGGTGAGCAGGAAGTGGTGGTTGATCAACGCCGGTCCGACTCGCGCGGTCAGCGGGGTAATCGTGGCCGGGTCGAGGTCGCCGTCATCGACCGCCGCGTCCAGGATCGATTCGACGATCTTGAGGCGCGGGTACACCACGGCGTCGGCGAAGATGGCGCGCATCTCCGGTTCGTGCAGGAGCTGGTGAACGACGTCCAGCCCGGGAAAGGCGGTCTTTCCGGCCAGGATGTCGCGGTGGGCGGTGAAGATGGTCAGCAAGTTCTCTCTGGCCGACCGGCCGGAGCGGAGCTCGGGCACCGGCGGCAGAGCGTAAACCAGAGCGGCGTGCACCAGGTCATGCTTGCTGCACCAGCGCCGGTACAGCGCCGCCTTGCCGGTTTGGGCGCGCGCCGCGATCCCTTCCATCGTCAGGCCGCCGTACCCGACTTCGGCCAGCTCGGCCAAAGTGGCCTCGTAGAGCGCACGTTCGAGCACTTCGCCTCGCCGGCGGCTCCGGGTGCT
>Ga0182037_10000353_pt1 | contig 22009 bp, 25 predicted proteins | sample sta12Cox44000082_FD_125974 | JGI IMG/M metagenome (GOLD analysis project Ga0182037, IMG submission 125974) | Lab enrichment of tropical soil microbial communities from Luquillo Experimental Forest, Puerto Rico - statoxic.12C.oxic.44.000.082 | ecosystem: Environmental > Terrestrial > Soil >... | reverse complement strand
TTTCGTCTGTTTCATTTTTGTCACGCGCTCGTTAATTCGTCGTCTCTGCCGCGCGAGAAAACAAACAAATCTTGTAGACCTTCGCGCATTAGGCGCATCATGAATGTACGGTGGGATGGGCCGTAGGGAGGGACGGCCCATGGATGACTTCATCCGTAGTGAAAATCTACGTGGCGTCGAGCAATTAAAGCGCTCCGCCGTAAGTGCCACGCAAAATGCGGCACGTCTCCGCAGCGAGCTCGAAAACGAGCCTGACGAATTCACGCGTTGCAGGCTGCTCAAACTGCTATTGTATGAGGCGGAAAAGTCGCGTCTGACACGCCAGCAGTTGGACAGAATAGACTGCCGCATGGCTGAACTTAGATGGCGAACTATCAAACGCTTCGACGAAGAATAAACCCGTTCGCTGACTAGTCTTTGATTGTCAGGCGTGCGCATCGAAATCGCCAGTGTCGGCCAACATCGCGGCGGTGCGTGGGCTCACATCAGCCGGCCCAAACGGGGAATTGTCGCTGTTTTGGTAATGTCCGCAATGGTACCGGTTAACGTTAACCATGTATTAATTCTTTCCAATCCTGCGCCTAGCTACCATTGCGCGCCCGCCATTGGCTAAGCTGTTTGTTGCAAGTTGGGAGGTTCGTCATTGGCAACGTCGTGGTTGTGAGCGCCGAGTTTCCGAGGATTGATCGCGCCGCGCGACCCGTCGCGGCCGTAGGGTTTGCAGTCGTCATCGACTGAACTTTGAAATCCGCCATTTCGCGGAGAAACTTGAGAGGGATGGGGAGTGAAGAGGCTGCGGGGACTTGCTGTATTAGCGGCGTTGTGCGGAACGGTCGTTCTCGCCGGTTGGGTCGGGGCCGGGCTCGCTGGCCTCGGTTCGCTCGGCGTCGAGAGCAGCGGAGCGCCGATCGAGGTAACATCTGCGACTGCCCGCGCCGAACACGTCGACGCAACAGCACTGGGCGAGCATGGTGTATCCGTTGCCGATATCGCAAGTGGCGGCGCCGCTTTGTCCGACACTCCTCCGATGCCGCAGCCCGCGGCGGTACCAGTAGCGATCGTATCGCTGAGCACGCCTGATCCGGAGCGAAACGAAGCCAAGGAGGCAGCTGACTCGGTCGAGGTCGCCGATAGGGGGAGCGGCAGCGCCGCTTTGTCCGATCCTCGCCCGCAGCCAGCCACGCCCCCCGTGCTGTTCGCGGCGGCGAGTCCGACTGATCCTGTGCAGAACGCCGCCAAGCCCGCCGTAAGCTCCGAAGCTCTTGATGGGTGCTCCGAGCCGGACGTGTGCATCGACCAATACCTCTGGTCTCTGTATGAGCGGACGCCAAAGGTCGACACCATCAAGGTCGAGGAGCGGATCAAGGTAAAGGTCAAGAACAAGGGCAAGACGCGGACCGTCGTCAAAACTCTGACGAAGTACGTAACCGAAGACTTCGGATGGAAGGATCCGAAAGCCGCGCAGAAAGCCGGCATGTCGTTGAAGGACTACGTGATTGGAGGCATGGATCAGGAGTTCAGACGGAAGCTGTACAATGCGCTTCGCGCGATGGACGAGGCCGGGCTTTCGCCTGGCATAACCAGCGGATTCCGCGATGATTACCGGCAAGAGCTCGCCAACGGCAACAAGGCTGCGCCGGACAGCTCATACCATGGCGGGAGCCGCCGCGGTGGCTATGGCCACGGGCTTGCGGCCGATCTCGTGAGCGTGAAGGGCGATACGCGTGCAGAGAGATGCACGTGGAGTGAAATCTTGTGGAAGTGGATCGACGCGCACGAAAAAGAACTTGGGATCGGACGACCGTATCTCGACAAGGATCCACCGCATGTTGCGCCGATTGATGGCAAAGAATATGCCGACAAACGCAGTGCGGCGAAGGCGCAGCTCGCCGGACTGAAAAAGCCTGCAAAACCGAACTGATGTCCGCTTCTGGCACAAAGCGGACGTTGTCATCGTGCTGAACGATGTCTGCTTTCGAAGGGAAGGCGGACGCGGCGAATTGATGAGTGCACGCCTTAGCGCGACGCGCCGACGGTCAAGTCAGCGGCTAACTTCTCGAAACTCGTGTCGCCAAGATACTGATCGAGACCCCAGCGCTTGACTTGCTCCAGCACCTCATCGAACTCGGCGCGCGGTATCGCCTGATGGACGAAGTGCTCGCCGCGGCCGAATTTGCTGAAATCCCACGGGTGCACGTTTTCGAATTCCGCCGGCACCGCGAGCTTCCACAGCGGCAGATATTTTTTGAGATCAGCGTTAAGCGCCTCTTCGGCGCGACCAAGCGCGCGCAGATAACCAGTCACGACTTCGGCTGGTAAATTCCGCGGCACCCACCATAGCGTATGGAAAGTGTCCTCGATGATCATGCGCAGCCCAAGCTGCTCGGCCATGGCGATCTGCGGCGGCAGCAGACTTGCGGCCTCGACCTCGCCGTCGAGCAGCGCTCTTAAGCGCGCGCCGAAACCGCCGGTATTCACCGTCTTGATGTTTTCCAGCGGCAGATACTTTTCCAAGCGATAGGGCACGTTGAAATGGCTACCGGCGCGCATGCCGACCGAAATTGGAACGTCTTTGAGATCGGCCGGCGTGCGAATGCGCGAATTCGGCCGCACGAAGATCGCCCATGGCGACACGCCATAGGCGTCGGCGACGAAGCGCCCCATCCCGGCGCTGGCATTGCAGATGCTGCCCCACACGCAGGCGCCCTGAATCACGTCGGACTTGTCCTGCGTGTAGGGGCGGTCTTGCGGCCGTTGCAGATAGTCGAGGCCTTTCCAGCTCGATTGCGTGCCGCGAAATGTTTTCCAGTCGAACTCGACGTCGAGGCCCTCGGCGACGAAGAAACCTTCCTGCATGGCGACGAAATCATTCAGCCCCATGCCCTTGGGCGCGATGCTGACGCGGTGCAATCGCCTGGCCATGCCGTTTCCTCCGATGCGATTTTCACGGGCGGTTGTTCTTGTGTCTAAAGACTATCCTTGGCGCTGCCCGCCAGCAACGCCGCTTGGAATGCGCTGGCGATCGCCTCTTTGCTTTTGCCGGCGCGCGCAGCGTCGCCGATGACGATGACGCGCTGACCCGCGCGTGCCAAACGACGGAACCGTGCCGCGGTGCCGCGGCGCGCTCTGTAGTAAAACCAGTCGCGCACGGCGGACGAGCGAAAGAGGCGCCCGATCCCCGGCGCTCGCGCGATTCCGGAATCGAGCAGCCAGTTCGCCAATGGACCGAGGCGCAAGCGATATTCGGCGCCGGTAGCGATGACGATCGTATCGAATCCGACCAGCAATTGCGGCGCGGCAGTCACATCGGTCGCCAAGCGAAGCTTGACGCCCTTTGCTTGGCACGCGGCGACGAGGTTATCGATATAGCGCGCGAAGCTTCGCTCCTCGGCTTCGACCTCTTGAAACAACGGCGCCTTCGCTGCGAATTGGAACGCCCCGCCGGGTTCCGGCTTTCGCTCGAACACGGTGACGGCATTGTCTTGTGCGACCAGGGACGCATAAGTCAGTCCCGCGGGGCCGGCGCCGATCACTGCGATGCGCTCGCCGTGCGGCATTAGCGGCGCCGAAAACAGGGTCTCTTTTCCGGCGGCGCTATTGACGACGCAACCGATGCGGGCGCCGCCGCGCATTTCATTGATGCAGGTGTTGCAAGCGAGACAGCGCCGAATTGGCTCGCCGCGACGCACCTTCTCCACCCAGTGCGGCTCGGCAATGAGCGTGCGGCCAAGCGCGATGAAGTCGGCTTTGCCTTGACTCACCGCGCGCTCTGCTATTGCCGGATCGCCGAGGCGGCCGACCGCGATGATCGGCGCGCCGACGCGCTTTTTCACGTCGGCCGCATAATCGAGAAAGGTCGCGTCTGGAAAATTCATCGGCGGCAGCACGATCTGCGCCGAGGGCAGTGATCGATAGTGACCGGCTGTGACGTGGAGCGCATCGGCGCCGGCGTCGGCGGCCCAGATCGCGATCTGGCGGCCTCCGGCAAAACGCAAACCGCCGGTGAAGAAATCCTCCACCGACAGCCGGTATACGACCGCGATATCGCGCACCGCAGCTTTCACGGCGCGCAGCACGTCAAGACCGAAGCGCGCGCGATTTTCCAGCGTGCCGCCATAGTCGTCGCTGCGGCGGTTCTCGAACGGTGCGTGGAATTGCGAGATCAAATAGCCGTGCGCCGCATGAATTTCGACGCAATCGAAGCCGGCCGCCCGCGCCCGCTGCGCCGCAGCGACATAGGCGGCAGTGGTTTCGCCGATGCGCTCCTTCGTCATCTCCTGCGGAACGATGGTCTCGAATGTGGTTTCGTAAACCGGATGCGGAATGGCCGAGGGCGCAATCGGCGTCTCGCCGCAGATGTCGGTTCGCGTATGCCCGCCGGCATGGCCGAGTTGAATCGATGCCTTGGCGCCGCCGCGATGGATCGCATCGGTGAGACGGCGCAAGCCGGGAATGAAGCGGTCATCGTAGATGCCAATTTCGCGGCGCCGATGACGGCCGGCTTTTTCCGGCGAGACCATTTCGACGGTGATCAGCCCGGTGCCGCCTTCCACGCGCGCCAGGTAATAGGCGATGCAATCGTCAGTGACGAAGCCTTCGTCGTCCGCCGTGCGCGTGGTCATCGGCGGCATGACGATGCGATTCTTGATTTCGACCGGTCCGATCCGCGCTGGGGTGAGAAGGATGTTCATTTTTAGGCCGCGTAATTGCGCTCAAATACGGCCAGCGCACGTTTCCCGAACGCGGTGCAGCGCTTCGTGCTGCGCTGCGCCCGGGAACCCAACATTCGTGCAGCGCACCGCGTTCACAATACCGGAATCTCGCCGCCGTCGAGATCGATCGTGGCGCCGTGCAACCACGTCGCGCGCGCGGAGACGGCGAAGACCACGAGGCTGCCAACATCCTCGACCGTGCCGACGCGAATAGGATTATTGAATTCGCGCAACAACTGTTCGCGGATCTTTTGCTCCGGCGCGCCGGTACGCTCCATCTCGGCCTTGATTCGCCGCCGCGTCCGGTCGGTCTCGACGATGCTCGGATGGATGCAGTTCACGCGCACGCCGTCAGTCTTGCCGCGGTCGGCGAGACATTTGCTGAAGGCGGCGACTGCGGCATTGACCGAGCTGCCGATCGTGAATTCTGCGGTCGGCTTGCGCCCGCCGGTGCCGCCGATCGAGATGAGCGCGCCACCTCGCTCGGCCAATAACGGCCAGGCGGCGCGTGCGAGCCGCACATGGGCGAAGAATTTCAACGCGTAGCCGTCTTCCCAGTCGGCGTCGCTCAGGCTCAAAAAATCGCCGCGCTTGGTGGCGCCGGCGTTGTTGACGAGAATATCGAGCCCGCCGAACTCGCGTTTAACCTGCGCGATCAATTTTTCCGCAGCGTCCTTCTCGCGCAAATCGATGACTGCGATCGCGGCACGGCAGCCGTGTTTGCCGATCGCAGCTGCAGTGTCGTCGAGCGCGGCGCGATCGCGGCCGACCAGCATGACATCGCAACCTTCTGCGGCGAGCGCGAGCGCGATGCCGCGCCCGATGCCGCGGCTCGATCCGGTCACGAGCGCGATTTTGCCCTTCAATCCGAAATTCATAGACGGCATCCTTTTTTAATTGTCGCGGAGATAAAACTGCGTGTAACACAATCTATGGATCGTCATTGCGAGGAGCGATAGCGACGAAGCGATCCAGTCCTTGCGCATACTTTCTAGCTTGTTTTGCTTCGCTCGCAATGACGGCGTTGGCGTACCGCGGATCACTCGAGCTTCAAGCCGAGTTTCTGGACCAATCCCGCCCACTTGCCTTCCTCGCGCGCAATATTCGCGGCGTATTCCTCAGGCGTGCTCGGCGCCGGATCGCTGCCATCGGCGATCAAGCGTTTTTTCATCTCCTCGTCGGTCAGTATGGCGCGCAGCTCCTTATTCAGCCGTTCGATGATGAGATGCGGCGTGCCGGCGGGCGCCGCAAGGCCGTAATACTGCACCGCCTCGAAGTCGGGCAGGCCGGATTGCGCGGCGGTGGGCACATCGGGGAGCGCAGCCGAGCGCGCGCTCGCGGCGACCGCAATGCCGCGCAGCTGTCCGGCCGCGATGTTGCTGATCGAAGCCGGAATGGTGTTGAAGCCGAGCGGCACGTGATTGCCGAGGAGATCGTTGGTCAGCGCTGCGGTGCCTTTGTAGGTGACGACCGTGATGTCGGTGCCGGCCAACAAATTAAATAGCTCGGCGGCGAAGTAATTGATGGTCGGCGCCGGCGGCGTGCCGGCGGCAAGCTTGCCCGGCTCCTTCTTTGCGAGTGCGACCACGTCGGCGAGCGATTTCGCCGGCAGCGACGGGTTGGCATCGACGATGATCGGGGTGGAGGCGACGAGTCCGATCGGGGCAAAATCCTTATTGACGTCATAGCCGGTATTGGCGCCGAGGCTGATTCCCGTTAGCAGCATCGCGATCGTATAGCCGTCCGGCGCGGCGCGCGCCGCGTCCCGCGTGCCGATCATGCCGCCGGCGCCGCCGCGATTCTCGATCACTACCTGCTGGCCGAGCGCGACGGAAAGCTTCTGGCCGACCAAGCGCCCCATCGCATCGACGCCGCCGCCGGCCGGATACGGCACGATCAGGGTGATGGGCCGATTGGGATAATCCTGCGCCGCGGCCGGTAAAACCTGCGCGAAAAACAAGGCCAAAACGACCGCGGTCGCCGATCGCGCCGCGTCAAAAATTTTGGTCATGTGATTTCCTCCCAGCCTGTCACTATAAAGCGAAAGCATCCTTGAATGTCACTTGGTCTTACATTTTTGTTTGAGCATGATCTTTTCCGAAAACCGGCAACCACTTTTCGGGATCATGCTCTAGCTCCCGCCGCCGGCCATGGGCTACATTGGCGCGGCAAAGCAGGAAAGCCGCAAAGTAGGAAAGTCCTTCATGCGCTTCGGTTTGTTCGGCAGCGCCACGGCCCGCCATGGCGGCCCCGACGCGGATTCTGGCCAAGGTTATCGTCAGTTCGTCGAATACAATGTCGAGGCCGAGGCGCTCGGTTATCATTCCACCTTTCTCGTCGAGCATCACTTCACCGGGTTCGGCCAGGTCTCGGCAAGCCTGGCGCTGTTGACCTGGGTGGCGGCGAAAACCAGAACGCTCCGCCTTGGCACGGCGGTTTTGGTGCTGCCGTGGCACAATCCGGTGCTGCTCGCCGAGCAGGCCGCGACCATCGATCTTCTCTCCGGCGGCCGGCTCGATTTCGGCGTCGGCAAAGGCTATCGGCACAACGAATTCGCCGGCTTCTGCATTCCGATGCAAGAGGCCGATGCCCGATTCAATGAATCGCTTGATGTGATCCTCAAAGCGTGGATGTCCAAGCAGCGCTTCTCGCATCAAGGACGATACTGGCGCTTCGAAGACATCATCGTCGAGCCGCCGACGGCGCAAAAACCGCATCCGCCGATGTGGATGGCCGCGGGTACGCCTGATTCCATCCGGCAGGTCGCCGGCCGCGGCTTTAATCTGTTGCTCGATCAGTTTGCCTCGTTCGAAACCGTCGCCGAGCGCATGGCGATCTTCAAGGCGGCGGTGGAAGCACGCGGCCGCGTCCACGATCCGATGGATGTCGGGGTTGCGCGTGCGTTTTACGTCGCCAAAGATCAAGCCGACAAGGAGGCCGCGCTCGAACGCCGGCTCGAAGCGCAGCGCCGGCTCGCTACCGTGTCCAACGCACCGGACGGAACGAAGAGCAAGTCGAGCATCATGGCGTTTTCGGACACCCGCGAAGCCAGTGAGGAGAGCGCGCTTTACGGTACGCCCGACGAAATCGCGCGGAAGTTGGAAAATTTGCAAGAGCTCGGCGTCGGTTATGTGCTGCTCAATGGTGGCGGGCCGGCGCAGGACAGCTTGCGCCGTTTCGCTCACGAACTGATGCCGGCTTTCGTGCAAGAGCGGCGTGCGCGCGTGGTGGGGTGAGATTGCTCGGTTACGACTTAATCCCTCCCCTGAAAGGGGAGGGTCGACGCGCAAAGCGCGTCGGGGAGGGGTCAATTGAAGTACCTCAGTAATTGACCCCCACCCGGCGGCTTGCAGCCGCCGGCCTCCCCCTTTCAGGGGGAGGAATGATTGATTGGGAAAAGCCTATCCAATGATCAATAAAATCGTGCAAACCATGGCTGAGGCTATGGCGGGAATCCGCGACGGCGCCGTCGTGCTGCTCGGCGGTTTCGGCAGCATCGGTCAGCCTAACGCGCTGATCGACGGGTTGATCGAACATGGCGCGAAGGAGCTGACAATCGTGTCCAACAATGCGGGCGTCGGGCGCATCGGTCTGGCCCGGCTTCTTGAACTCGGGCGTGCGCGCAAGATCATTTGTTCGTACCCGCGCACGGTCGATCCAGTCGTGTTCGAGGAGCTTTATCGCGCCGGCAAGATCGAACTGGAAATCGTGCCGCAAGGCACGATGGCGGAGCGGCTGCGCGCCGCCGGCGCCGGCATTCCGGCGTTTTTTACCGCGACCGCCGTCGGCACCAAGCTCGCCGCCGGCAAGGAGCAGCGCGAGATTGCGGGCCGCCACTATCTGCTCGAACAAGCGCTCGGCGGCGATGTCGCGCTGATCGAAGCCTGGGAGGCGGACCGCTGGGGCAACCTGACCTACCGGTCGTCGGCGCGCAATTTCAATCCGGTCATGGCGATGGCGGCGACATTGACGATCGCGCAAGCGCAGCACATTGTGGATCTCGGCGCGCTCGATCCGGAAAAGATCGCCACCCCCGGCGTCTACGTCAATCGCGTCCTGCACGTGCCTTATGGCGAACCCACGGTTACGTGATGAATCGGACGTGATGAGAGTGCGATGAACGTTGTCGCCAGATACCAACCATTGACGCGCACCGAAATGGCCGCGCGGGTCGCCCGCGATATTCCGGAGGGCTGGTACGTCAATCTCGGCATCGGCGCGCCGTTACAGGTGGCCGATTATGTGCCGGCCGAACGCGAAGTCATTTTCCATTCCGAGAACGGCGTGCTTGGGATGGGACCGGCGCCGGCGCCGCAAGAGATCAACCGCTGGCTCATCAATGCCGGCAAGCAATACGTCACGCTGCGGACCGGCGGGTCCTATATGCACCATGCCGACAGCTTCGCGCTCATTCGCGGCGGCCATCTCGATCTCTGCGTGCTCGGCGCCTTTCAGGTGGCCGAGAACGGCGATATCGCCAACTGGTCGACCTCGGACAATGACAGCGCGCCGGCGGTCGGCGGTGCGATGGATCTCGCCGTCGGCGCGCGGCGCGTCTGGGTTCTCATGGAGCATCAGACCAAATCCGGCGAAAGCCGGCTGGTCCGCCGTTGCAGTTATCCGCTCACCGCGCTCGGCGTGGTCAAACGCGTCTATACCAATCTCGCCGTCCTCGACGTCACCCCCGACGGATTTGCGGTGCGTGAAATGATTGAGGGCTTGACACTGGGCGCTTTGCAGAAGGTGACCGGCGCGCCGCTGCACGACGCACCGCCGAACATGGCGACGCGATAAGCTCGCAGTCGAAAGCAACATCGTCCAGGCGATAGATTCGCCGATATTCCGCAGAGCTGCCACGTCAAGTCGGGATCGCTGCAGCGGGAATTTTTCCAGCCAATTCGCAATATGCTCGCCAAGCGCTGTTCACCAAACGCGCGCATGGCGTTTTCGCGTTCGATGCCGCTGCGCGCGTGGCAGGTGAATTGCTTTGCGTAGAAATAATACGTGGCGTTCTCACCGCCAAAGGGACAGCAATGAAAGAAGCCGAGGTGCGAGAGCGCGCGTTTGCAATGCCTTTGACGAGCCCCGCATTTCCACGCGGGCCTTATCGATTCTGCCAACGCGAATACCTCATCATCGAGTACCGCACTCATTTCGAAAAATTAAAAGCCCTGGTGCCAGAGCCACTCGAGGTCCATGAGCCGATCGTCAAATATGAATTCATCCGCATGCCGGATTCGACCGGGTTTGGCGACTACACGAAACCGGACAAGTCATCCCGGTATCGTTTCGCGGCCGCAGGGGCGGTTATTCGCATTGCATGTTCTTAAACGACGATCCGTCGATTGCAGGCGGGCGCGAGCTCTGGGGTTTTCCGAAGAAGCTCGCACAGCCGAATTTGCGCGCCGAAATCGACACGATCGTCGGCACGCTCAATTACGGTCCGGTTTGCGTCGCGACCGCCACGATGGGCTACAAACACAAACCCGCCGACCACACCGCCGTCAGAGCCGCGCTCGAAGAGCCCAATTTTCTTTTATAGATCATACCGCATGTCGACGGTACGCCGCGGATCTGTGAACTCGTCGAATACCATCTTGAAGATATCACGCTCAAGGGCGCCTGGACCGGACCCGGCGCGCTCGATCTTCGGGCGCATGCGCTGGCGCCGGTCGCCGAGCTGCCGGTGCTCGAAGTCGTCTCGGCCACGCATATTATCGCCGACCTTACGCTTGGTCTCGGCAAAGTCGTTTACGATTATCTTGGTCGAGCATGATCCCGAAAAGTGGATACCGGTTTTCGGAAAAGATCATGCTCAGACAACAAGCTAAAGCGAAATGCCAAATCAACCTAAAATGATTTAGCTTTAGAGCTGGAGAACAGCACGCAACTTGAAAACAAAGTCGCCATCGTTAGCGGAGCGGCCAGCGGCATCGGCAAGGGAATTGCGGCGTTGTTCGCACGCGAAGGCGCCAAAGTCGTGATCGCCGACCTCAACAAGAAAGGCGCGGAGGCGGTCGCCGCCGAATTTGGCGGCGCCAAGCGTGCCCTCGGCATTGCCGTTGACGTCACCAATGAAGCGGAGACGGCGGATTGCGTGGCAAAAACGGTCGATGCATTCGGCCGGCTGGATATTCTTGTTTCCGACGCCGGGATTCAGACGGTCGCGCCGATCGATCAGTTTGATTTCGCCAAATGGAGGCAGCTTCTCGCCATCCATCTGGACGGCGCCTTCCTGACCACGCGCGCGGCACTGCGCGCAATGTATAAAGGCGGTAACGGCGGCAGCATCATTTACGTGGGCTCGGTGCATTCGAAGGAAGCTTCCGTGCTCGAGGCGCCTTATGTCACGGCCGAGCATGGCCTGATCGGCCTTGCGAAGGTCGTGGCCAAGGAAGGCGCGGCGCATGGCGTGCGCGCCAATGTCATCTGCCCCGGCTTCGTGCGCACGCCGCTCGTCGACAAACAGTTTCCGGAACAGGCGAAAGAGCTCGGCATCTCCGAACAGGAAGTGATCAAGAACGTGATGCTCAAGGAGACAGTCGACGGCGATTTCACGACGATCGATGACGTGGCGGAGACCGCATTGTTCTTGGCCGCATTCGGATCGAACGCGTTGACGGGGCAATCGGTCGTGGTGAGCCACGGCTGGTTCATGCAATAGGCGGACTGGCGGCAGCGGCCTTTTTCAGCATGACGGTTTAATGTATGCCTCCGGAACGGAGGCAGGACATGGAGCAAATCCGCGTTTCGACTTTTGCCGGTCCCGGGGCAAAGCCGGTAATCCATGCCGTGCCGTGGCCGAACGTGCCGAAGAACGCCGCCCTGATCAAAATCGGCGCCTGCGGCGTCTGCGGCACTGATCTGCATATCCTCAAAGGCCACTGGCCAAAACAGCTTCCTTGGCCGTTCACGCTTGGTCACGAGCTCGGCGGCGTCATCGTCGAAGCCGGCAGCGCGTTCAAAGAGGATTTCATGAGTAAGCCGCTGCGGGTCGGTTCGAAAGTGATGATCCCGCCGCTGATGCCATGCGGCCGCTGTTACTATTGCATCCATTATCCGGAGAGCGCCAACAAATGCCTCACCCCGGTCTATTACGGCCGCTATCTCGGCTTCGATAAGCCGCCGCATCTGTGGGGCGGCTTCGCGGAATATGTCTATGTCGATCTCGACCTTTTGCCGGGCACAAAAATCTACAAGCTGCCTGACGACATGCCGCTGCGGCTCGGCGCGTTGGCGGAGCCGTTGACGTCCTGCATTCGCGCGTTCAATCGCGCGACGCGCGCCGGCGGATTCAAATGGGGCGACAGCGTCGTCATCCAGGGATCCGGCCCGATCGGGATTCTCGCGATAGCTGCCGCCCAAGAGATGGGCGCCGGACGCGTGATCTGCGTCGGCGCCCCGGAAAAGCCGCGGCTGGCGCTCGCGCGCAAATTCGGCGCGGAAGCGACCGTCGATATCGAACAATATCAGACCGCCGACGCGCGTATTGCGCGCGTGCGCGACATTGTCGGTGGTTTTGGCGCCGATCTCGTCATGGACTGCTCTGGGCATCCCAGCGCCGGGCCGGAGGGAATCGAGTTTCTCCGTGACGGCGGCACTTATGTCGAAATGGGTCAGTTTACCGATGCCGGCTCGATCACTACGTCCTGGCACCGCATTTGCGCCAAGGACATCAATGTGCTCGGGTCATGGGGGTTCACCGGCAATGACCTGCCACTAGGCGTGGATATGCTCTATCGCGCGCAAGCCAAATATCCTTGGCTCGACATGCAGACGCTCTATCCATTTTCGGAGGACGGGATCGCGCGCGCGGTGGCAGACGCAATCGCCATGAAGACTGTAAAATCGACTATTGTGCCATGGCCAGAGTTGATTGGCCGGAGTTGATTGGCCGGGTTTGATTGGCCCGACTTGATTGGCCCGAAATGATCCAATGACGACCCGGCACCACGCTTTGCCACACGATCGAAGCTCATGCTGCGTGCATTGAAGACCGTCACATTCCTCTATGTGCCGCTGGAAGATCGCGTCACGGCGGCGATCAATGCCGGCCATCAGGACGCCTGGTCGTGCTGGCTGACGCGGCGGCTGGCATTGGCGGTGCTCAAACGGGCGACGGAGTACCTGGCCAGTACCTCGAATCTGGCGCAGCGCGCCCCGGCGGAGCTTCGCCGCGAAGCGATCGCCTTCGAGCGCGAGGCCGCCATCGTCAAGACCGCTTCCGCGATGTCGCAGACTCCGCCGGAAGTTCTCAAGTCAAGCACCGGCGCCGCTGAGCTCGCCGAACGCTTGACGATTGCGCGCGAGCAGGACGCGTTCCGCCTTGAGCTTCGCGGCCAGAGCGGAAATGGCGCAGCGGGAACGGTCAAGCGCGAGGAAATTACTCGCATCCTGCAGATGCTGCATGCCGTTGTCGCGCAGGCTGGCTGGCTCGCGCTGCCCGGCGCCGCTCAGCCCGCCTCCGCTCCGGCGGATCCCAAGCCCGCGCGCCACTAACTGCGCCACTAACCGATTGTGTCGGTCTTCCGGTTCGGCCAAAATGATTGTGGTAGGCAGTCAATGTATGGGAGAAGGCGCCTTGGCACAGCAGACAAATAAAATCAGTTGGGATCACGTTCATTTGCGCACCACCGATCCCGAGGCAATGGCGAAGTGGTTCGAGTCGATGTTCGGCGCCGAAGTGATTCGCAGCATGCAGCAAGGCAAACCGCGTATCGACCTCAAGCTTGGCGGCGGCAATATCTTTATCGCTCCGGTCGCCGCCGGCGAGGGCGTCAACGCCGCGCCGGTCACCCCGTATCGGGGCCTGGATCATTTCGGTCTTGCGGTAAGCGGCATCGATGCGATCGCCGCCGAGCTCAAAAGAAAGGGCGTCGAATTCACACGCGAGCCGACGACCGTTCGCCCCGGTGTTCGCATCTGTTTCCTGCGGGGACCTGAGGGCGTTTCGATCGAGCTTCTCGACCGCGATGCGAAGTACTCTTAGAGCGTGATGATTTGTTGTTAGGTCGTCATTGCGAGGAGCAATGCGACGAAGCAATCCAGCTCTTACGCTGAGCGTCTGGATTGCTTCGCGGAGCTTGTCATCGGGCCGACCACTTCGGGCCGGACCCGTTGGCTCGCAATGACAAGCGGACCGAATCGACCAAAAATCATTTAGCGGCATGGGTCATTCAGTCGTCACAGCGGCGCCGCGCAGAAATTCGAGCACGCGCGAGTTCACCGCCGCTTCGGTCTGCGCGTCCACCGCAACATCCCAATAGTTCGATTGCGGCAGGCATTCTTCCAAATACCGTGCCGCCGAGGTCGCGTGCGCGGCATCATGTCCCGGTACGATGAAGGCCGGGATGGCAGCGCGCATGAGTTGTTCGGGCGCGGCGCCAGGCGCGGTATCGCGGTCGAACAAAGCGTGCTTCGCAGGTGGCGATGTATTGTTCCGGATCGTGCCGCGCATAAGTCGCAGCAAAGTCTGTATCGTGCTTGATTACCGATGCCCACGGCCCGCCGCGCGAATCGGCGCCAAACGGTTTACCCTCTGCGCGCACCAGCGCCACCACTTGGTCGAGCCCGCTCTCGCGCACGAAGGTGATATGATCGGCAAAGCGCCGATGACTCGACATGCGATATTTGGCGCCGCCGACGGGCCAGTACAGAACCACGCTCGCCACCATTTCCGGATGGGCGACGGCAAAACCCGTTACCGGCGCGCAGCCCATGCAGCCGCCGATGAGATGCGCGCGCGAGATCTGCAAGTGATCAAGCAGGCCTTTGCCTTGCGCCATGTAATGCGCCCACGTGATCGGCTCGACGCGGCCGCCGGATTGGCCGCATTCCCGCCGATCGAACAAGATGCAGGTGAAATGCGCGGGCAGATGGTCAAGCAATTTGATCTTGCTGTAGATGCCAAGCGTCGACCACGCCTCGACGACCGCATTGAAGCCGCCCGGTGCGTACATCAACAGCGGCGGCCCCGAGCCGACCACTTCGTACCGCGTCACGATGTCGTTGATCACTGCGGTAGGCATGCTTCCGGCGCTACCCGCGCTTATTAAGCATGATGCCGAAAAGTGAATGCCGATTTTCGGAAAAGATCATGCTCAAAAAATAAGTTAAAGCGAAATCCCGAATCAACCCAAAATCATTGCACTTTAGGCGCCACGTATTCGTCGCCGCCAGCCAACATGGATGTTTTATCACGATTTCCGCATCCGACGGCGCCGCGGATAACTGGAGCTGTCGTACAGGCGCCGGATCTCATCGCTGCTAAAGCGGTCGTCTCCCACCTGCATCCACGGACCGAGCGTGCTAACGGCGGGCAATTCTTCTATCGCAAAACGAATGGCCTCTGCCGCGGTGGCGAATCGGCGATAGCTAAGCGGCTGACGCACACCGCGCTTGCGCTTCGGCATGAATAGTTCGGCTGATGCGTCGTAATCAAACGTCATCATCGTGAGCCTTCTAATGGAGTTCCTGCATTATCCGACGCGATCAAGCTGACTTTCTTTGGCCACCCTCTCATGCGGCTCAGCAGCGCTCTTGATTTTGTACTGGAAGTCGTCGCCCTCGGGCGGCAAAAGTTGCGTGATCTGATAGACGCCGCTCACGCTGCCGGCGCCGAACGGCCCTGACGTGTAATTCACTGATTGGCCGATCTTGAACTTGTGGCTGGTCACGGAAGCCTCCCTGGTTGGATCGGATCCGCCGACCTGCGAGCGCACGAGAACAGCACGAGAGTAAACGCCTGTACTTGCCGCTGCACTCTGTTAACACATAGAGGTAGCGTTTAGCCGTAGAGTAGATCGAAAATCATGTATCGTCGCGTATTATTTTTGCCGCCGCGGCGTGTAGCGGATTTGCCGCGCAAATGCGCGGGGATCGAATTTGCCGCCGGCAACGTTGCCTCGGCGATCAAACACGCAGATCCCTCGGCAATGGCGTCCGCTAGAGCATGATCCGGAAAAATGGGAACCGGTTTTCCGAAAAGATCATGCTCCAACAACTAGCTAAGCAAAATGCCGATTCGGCAATAAACTCATTTCGCTTTAACGCCCGCTGTTCGCTTTGTTCCGGAGCGACGTATGTTTTTAATAGACAGCGGTGGACGTCCCGACCTCTCGGCGATTTCCCGATCCTGCTCGATGATAAAGCCGCGCGCGGGTTCGTCCTTTTCCAGGCCGCTGAGGAGTTCGGCCGGCACGCGCCGATTGGAGCGCTGTGAGCCATCCTCATAGACCACGTCGAAAAACACGAATTCGTTCTTGGAATTGGAGCCCGGCTTGGTCGCCATGTTGTTAACCCTGCACAAAAGAAACGCCAGCGCTTCGGCGCTGGCGTCATTGTTGCAATGAAAGTTAGACCGCTCGCAGGTTTGCGGCAGCGGACTTGCCGCTGCGCGCATCGGCCTGCACATCGAATGAAAGCTTCTGGCCCTCATTAAGGCTATGCATGCCAGCGCGCTCGACCGCCGAAGCGTGAACGAACACGTCGGGGCCGCCGTTGTCCTGAACGATAAAGCCAAAACCCTTTTGGGCATTGAAGAATTTAACGGTACCTGTGGCCATCAAGGCCTCCTTATAAAACCGCGCAAAGGCGTCGTTGCCCCATGCAAACCATTTCGCAGAGGGTCTCTCTATCCGGATTTTGCGTGTTCTTGGTGAAGGCTGTTAAGGCCGAAACTGCAAGGTCAGGCGCAATCGCGAATAAGGGATATATAGCGATACCGCGCGTGTATTGCAAACATCAGCCTCTGATCTGCCGGCCGGCGCGCGCGTCGGTGATCAAGGCCGTGAAGGCATCAAGCGTCGCTCTGGCAGTATTGGCGTAAGTCTCCGTCTTGGCGTCGAGCCATTTCTCGCCATAGCCCATCGCGGTATGCGCAAGCCGCACCCGGCCGTCGAGCCAGGGCCCGCCGCCGAAACCGCCGATCACCGGAATCTTCACCGCCGCGACCACCGCGGCGCCGGCGATCGGGCCGGAATTGGTGAAGTCGAGAAGACACGCCCCGGCCGCTTCAAGAAGCTTTGCCTCTTCGACAAGTCTCGGCGCCGCTTCGACGCTCGCTTGCGCGGTGAGCGAATTCTGGGCGCTGTACGGGATGCCGTATTTGCTCGCGGTCTGCGGGGTGAGACCAAATTGGGCGAATACCGGAATGCCGGCGCCAGCGAGAGCGCGCACGACCTGTGGAAATTCCGCCGCGGCGTCGATTTTGATCAGGTCGGCGCCGCCTTCGCGCATCAGACGCTGCGCGGCCGCGAGCGCAGTGTCCGGGCCTTGTTGCGCCGGCCCATAGGGCATATCGCAGCTCACCAGCGCGCGTTCGGTGCCGCGCCGCACCGCCTTGCAGCAGATCAGCATTTCATCGAGCGTTACGTCGAGCACCTCGGATCGGCCCCAGAGGTTGACGCCAACCGAATCGCCGACGGAGATGAAATCGAATCCGGCGCGATCGGCGATGCGGGCGATTTGATAGTCCCAGGCGACGACGCCAACGCTCTTTCGTCCCTCCCGCTTCATCTGTTGCAGGTGGGAAATCGTGATCTTGCCGTGCATCTGCGCTCCCGACTCGAAATGCTTGCTTGTAGCATGACGCAGCGATGGCGCAGAACGCAGCGGAAAAGGCCTCGCCGCATGCGCGGTGCATTTCACTAACGTGAAATGCACCGACCCTCCCTGCCAGTACGCGGGGGATGGGAGGTAAGACGCAGCGGAGCTGAAGTAGTGCTGCAAACGCGCCGCTTGCGGAAATTATTGCGCGGTCGCGCCGCGATCGGTGGTCTTGCCTGAGGACGGTTTGTGCTGCGCTGGCTTCGTCGCCGGATTGGTTGCCGGATTGGTTGCCGGCTTGGTTGGCGGCTTGGCCGTTGTCTTGGTGCCGTCCTTCTTGACTTCTTGCTTGGCCTCGGCCGTCTTGGCGGCGCCCTTGTGTTTGCTCTTCTTCTTGCTCACTTCATAGTCGGGCAGGGCGGCAAGCGCGGCGATCTGTTCCGGCGTGCGCGTCGGGCCGGTATAGACCACAACCGGCGTCATCGGCCCCGGCTCGCTGAGCAAATTCTTCGGCGTCGGCGCGCGTAGCGCCGATAACAGGCTGGGATTTTGCGCGTTCGTGTCCGTTCCGGCGCTGTCGCTATTGTCGCCGGCGTCGGGATCGGCGCTGTCGGCCATGGCCGCTTCCAGGGCGTGGCGTTTGCGGTGCGGGCCGCACATGTCGTCTTTCAGATCAGGCGGCGAGGCTTCGATCGGCGTGAGCGCGTTGACCTTGCCGAAAGCCGGCAGGAGCCAGGCAAGCGGGTTTCGCGCAAAACCGCTCTCCAGCATTTCCGCCGCCTTCTGCGCCCGGGCCGCCGAGGTCGGCGCGCCGAGCACGACAGCGATCAGTTGCCGATTGTCGCGCGTGGCAGTCGCCACGAGGTTAAAGCCCGACGAACAGATGAAGCCGGTTTTCATGCCGTCGGTGCCGGGATAGCGGCCGAGCAGCGGATTATAGTTTCGCACCACCCGGCGCCCGTATTTGATCGCCGGAATGTGCCAATAGGAACTGTATTGCGGAAACTCGCGAATGAGCGCTCGAGCGAGGATGGCGAGATCGCGGGCCGAGACGATCTGCCCGTCGTCGGGCAGGCCGTTGGGATTGACGAAATTCGATTCGGTCATGCCGAGCCGATGGGCAGTCTCGGTCATCTGCTGTGCGAAGACGTCGACCGAACCGCCGATCCCTTCGGCGAGCAGGACCGCCATGTCATTGGCCGATTTCACCATCATCATTTTGATGGCGTTGTCGACGGTCACCTGGGTGCCGACTGGAAAACCCATCTTGGTCGGCGACTGCTCGTTAGCATTCGGCGAAACGGTGAACAGCGTATCCGCGCTGATGCGCTGATCGCGGATCGCGCTCAGCGTCATGTAAAGCGTCATCAGCTTGGTGGTGGAAGCCGGATACCACGGATAGGTTGCATTCTCGGCTCGGAACACTTTGCCGCTGTCGGCATCGACGAGAATGAGCGACATTGCCTGCGCGTCGCGCGCCGGCAGCACGGTTGCAAGCGCTGTCGTGCCTAAGACAAGTAATACCAAAAAAGCTTTGAAGCGCCACATCGTTGTCGCACTTTGTACAGGCAGGATTCTTTCAGAAAATCCTTGCTTTTCAGCAAACTCGCGCTTTTCCGGCAACCCGCTTCCGCTTTTCCAGATCATGCCTGAGCCCGTGATGCGTTCGGTCAAGGGTACGAAGCGTGGGTTCACGAAGCGTGGATGCGTTACTATCTAACGCATGCCGGCTCGAAGGCAAAGCCGAATGGCGATAGGCTCAAAGCCGGTTCCGATACCTAGGTATCAGCCGCAAACGATTCTAAAGCCAAGGAAAAGCGACTAAAGTTCGGCAAGTGGAAAGAAAGTGGAGGGAACATGACCGCGTGCATCGTGGGATGGGCGCATAGCCCGTTCGGCAAGCTCGCTGGCGAAACAGTCGAGAGCCTTGTCGTGCGTGTTGCCGGCGATGCGCTCGCCGATGCCGCGATTACCGCCAAGGACGTCGACGAGATCGTACTTGGCCACTTCAATGCGGGCTTTTCGCCACAGGATTTCACCGCGTCGTTGGTGCTGCAGGCCTCTCCCGATCTGCGCTTCAAACGCGCCACGCGGGTCGAGAATGCCTGCGCCACCGGCTCGGCCGCCGTGCATCAAGGGCTCAAAGCGATTGCCGCTGGCTCGGCCCGCATCGTGCTCGTGGTCGGTGTCGAGCAAATGACCGCGACGCCGGCCGAGGAGATCGGACGCAATCTCCTGAAAGCCTCCTATGTGCGCGAAGAGGCCGATATCGACGCCGGTTTCGCCGGCATCTTCGGCAAGATCGCCGCACTTTATTTCCAGCGTTGGGGCGATCAATCCGATGCGCTCGCGCGCATCGCCGCCAAGAACCACAAGAACGGCGTCGGCAATCCTTACGCGCAAATCCGCAAAGATCTCGGTTACGATTTCTGCCGCGCCGAGAGCGAGAAGAATCCGCTCGTCGCCGGGCCGCTCAAGCGCACCGATTGTTCGCTGGTGTCTGACGGCGCCGCCGCGCTGGTGCTCGCCGATGTCGATACCGCACTGAAGCTTAATAAGGCCATCGTGTTCCGCGGCGCGGCGCACGTGCAGGACTTCCTGCCGATGTCGCGGCGCGACGTGCTCAAGTTCGAAGGTTGCGCGGTGGCCTGGCAGCACGCGCTGGCGCAGGCCGGGATCGCGCTCAAGGATCTGTCCTTCGCCGAGGTGCACGACTGCTTCACCATCGCCGAACTGATCGAATATGAAGCTATGGGGCTGGCGCCGGAAGGCCAAGGCGCCCGCGTCATCGCGGAGGGCACGGTCAACAAAGACGGCGCACTGCCGATCAATCCGTCGGGCGGGTTGAAGGCTAAGGGCCATCCGATCGGCGCTACCGGCGTTTCAATGCACGCGCTCGCCTCGATGCAGCTCACCGGCACCGCCGGCGGCATGCAGGTGAGAGATGCCAAGCTCGGCGGCATCTTCAACATGGGCGGCTCCGCGGTCGCCAATTACGTCAGCATCCTGGAGCGGCTGCGGTAGAGCATGATCGTGCTCTAAGAAAAAGTCCGGCGACCGCCTTCGCGATATCAAACATTGATGGCCGCAGGCGCATGGTGCACTTTGCGCGATTATGCGCGGGCGACTCTAGAGACACCGATCCAGAAATCGGTGGCCCGGTGCGAAGGGTACGGCGATGATTGATGGGACGCGCCCACAAGGTATCAACCATGCCATCCTCCGCCACGCCGCGGGTCTCGCCCGAGCGCCTGATGCAATTCACGTTCGGATTTGCACCGCCACTGATGATTGAAACGGCGATTCGTTGCGGCATTTTCGATATCCTCGATAAGGGAACAAAACCGCTCGACGCACTATGTGTCGAAACCGGTACATCGCCGCGCGGCTTGCGCATGGTGCTGGACGCGCTGGTGGGTCTCGACTTGCTTTCGAAGATTGAGGCTGGGCATTACGGGCTGACGCGAGAGAGCGCGACTTTTTTGGTCACCGGCAAGCCGACTTATCACGGCGCATTCTTTCTGCTGACCAAAGGCCCGATGCTGTCGTCGTGGAGCGGGCTCGAAGACGTGGTCAGAAGCGGACAGTCGGCTCGGCATATCAATCGAGAACAGGATGGGGCAAGCTTCTTCCTGAAGTTCGTCGAAGATATATTTCCGATCCACTACCCTGCCGCCAATGTTTTGGCGAAAGCGCTCGGCGTTCAATCGACTCCGTCTCCAATCTCAGTGTTAGATTTGGCTGCGGGCTCCGGTGTTTGGAGTATTGCGATCGCACAACAATCGCCGCAGGTCCGTGTGACCGCGGTCGATTGGCCCAAAGTCATAGAAATCACAAAGAAAGTTGCAACTCGTCATGGTCTCGCGGACAGATACAAATTCATCGGTGACGACCTGCATCCGGCAGATTTCGGTCGAGGGCACACAATCGCAACGCTTGGACATATCCTTCATAGCGAGGGTGAGGCGCGTAGTCGACGCTTGCTAAGGAGGACGTGCAACGCACTCGCTCCGGGCGGTAGGATCGCAATCGCTGAGATTCTGGTCGATGCGACGCAGGACCGCGACTCCAGCCTTGATCTTCGCCGTCAATATGCTGGTGAATTCGGACGAGGGCGGTACATTCTCTTTCGAAGAAATTCGCGGCTGGCTTCAAGAAACCGGATTTGAGCAGGTTCGTACGGTTGAAGCCCCGGGGCTGGCGCCCGAACTCATATTAGCAACAAAGCCCGATCGCTAAACGCATCTCAATAATCGGAGGCGCGTGCTACGGTCTTCGCCGGATTCGCTCCGACGAGATGAATAGCAAGGGACGCCACCATGGCCGATGCATTGTCGCTTCCGATCGTCGAGATCGCGATCTTGCTCGGCGAAGGCAAGCTCAAAGCGCGCGCGCTCGCGGACGAGGCGATCGCCAATCACGAGCGTTTCGGCGGCAAGCTCTTGGCCTATTCGCAATGGGCGCCCGAGCATGCGCGCAAATGCGCCGAGGCGGCCGATGCCGCCTTCGCCGTCGGTTCGCGCGCCGGTCCGCTGCAAGGCATCCCGACCTCGATCAAGGATCTGTTCGCGCATTCGGGCTTTCCGACCTATGCCGGCTCACCCAAGCGTTTGCCGCCGAAATTCGAGATCGATGGTCCGGTCGTTGCCAATTTGCGCCGGCAAATGGCGACGGTGATGGGCAAGACCCATATGGTCGAATTTGCCTTTGGCGGCACCGGCCAGAACGCGCATTACGGCAGTCCTTACAAT
>Ga0182037_10000350_pt1 | contig 22121 bp, 16 predicted proteins | sample sta12Cox44000082_FD_125974 | JGI IMG/M metagenome (GOLD analysis project Ga0182037, IMG submission 125974) | Lab enrichment of tropical soil microbial communities from Luquillo Experimental Forest, Puerto Rico - statoxic.12C.oxic.44.000.082 | ecosystem: Environmental > Terrestrial > Soil >... | reverse complement strand
GGTCGAAGGTATCCAAACCGAGTCCCGACACTCCGGCTTTGCCAAGAGTCAGCAGGATTTTGCCGTTCTGGTCGAATTTGAAGACCTGTTGGCCCTTGCCGTCCTTGATGCCGTTGTCGGCAACCCAGAGATTGCCGTCGTGGTCAACCGTAATTTTGTGGGGACTTACGAACACTCCTTTGCCAAAGCTCTTCAGGAACTTGCCGGAGGGATCAAATTCTAGAATGGGATCGAGCGGAGAGTCGGCGCAGTTGGTGCCGCGGGAACCGTGAGCTCCGCAGCGATCGATGGCCCAGATGTTGCCGTCCGGGCCGACCGCGATGCCGGCCGTGGAGCCCCATTTCCTCCCGTCTGGGAGTTGGCCCCAGCTCATTCCGGGAAGGTAGGGATCAGGGAGATTGTTCGGCGCGCCAAGAGGTGAAGCCGCTGGCGGTGACTCTGCCGCCGCGTTTTTCGAGGTGGCGGAGGATTGCGGGCGGGCAGATCCCGCAGAGCCAAAAAAGGCTCCAATCGCCATGAACAGGGAAGCAACGCCAATCACCGATGTATTCGCGAGGCCACGAAGGTCCATTGCATTTTCTCCTCGGCTAGAGGACAACGAATTTTGCCTCTGACAATAGAATCAACTCTCGGATATAGCAAGCCCTGTGAGGCCAGTGAGGCCAGTGAGGGTGGATAGGCGTTTGAACTAACGCGCCCGGTTGCGGTGGTCGAAGTTCGTTTGCACCGAATCAGGGAAGGTCAAGGAATGCTTCATCGTGAAGCCTCGGGTATACGCGCCGCATTTCCCTTGAATAGCAAAGAGTGCGCCTGTGCCCGGGTTGGGACTGGCCGCACTGCTGGTTCAACGATGGGCAGTTCCTGATAGTCACTTACACATGACAGTGACTTCGCCAGGGGCCGTTGTATATAATCCCGCGAAAATGGCTCTCTAGGCCGACGGTGTGACCGTGAGCCGTAGACCAGGGAAGAGTGAAGGGCCGTAGGTGCAAGCCCGAGGTGAGTCTGAGGCATACCCAATGGACTTTGCATTCAGCGAAAAGACGAAGGAATTCGTGGGCCGCTTGCTGGCTTTCATGGACGAATACATTTATCCCAATGAGCCTCGCTATTACGAGGAGACGGGGCGCAACCGGTGGCAACCAACGAGGATCGTCGAAGAATTGAAACCGAAGGCGCGCGCGGCAGGATTGTGGAACCTCTTCCTGCCGAATGACGAAAATGGCGCGCGGTTGACGAACCTGGAATACGCGCCGTTGTGCGAAATCATGGGCCGCTGCGCGATGGCGCCGGAGGTCTTCAATTGCTCTGCGCCCGATACCGGGAACATGGAGGTGCTGGTACGTTACGGCACACCGGAGCAGAAGGAACGGTGGTTGAAGCCGCTGCTTGCGGGAGAGATTCGTTCGTGTTTCGCGATGACCGAGCCGGGCGTGGCGTCTTCGGATGCGACCAATATCAGCGCGAGGATCGCGCGCGAGGGGAACGAATATGTGATCAACGGGCGGAAGTGGTGGGCTTCCGGCGGCGGCGATCCGCGTTGCAAGATTGCCATCTTCATGGGGAAGACGGACTCGAGCGCTCCCGTGCACAAACAACAATCGATGATTCTGGTGCCTATGGATTTTCCCGGCGTGAAAATAGTCCGATTGCTGAAAGTGTTCGGGTATGACCACGCGCCGCACGGCCACGCCGAGATTACCTTTGAAAATGTCCGCGTGCCGGCATCGCATCTATTGCTGGGCGAAGGCCGCGGATTTGAAATCGCACAGGGACGATTAGGGCCGGGGCGGATTCATCACTGCATGCGATGCGTTGGCGTTGCGGAGCGCGCACTTGAACTGATGTGCAAACGCGTACTGTCGCGCGTGGCGTTTGGCAAGACCCTCTCGGAACAGGGAGCGATTCGCGCGGACATCGCGAAATCGCGGATGGAAATCGACCAGGCGCGGCTGCTGACGCTGAAAGCCGCACACATGATGGATACGGTGGGGAACAAGGCGGCGCGCACGGAAATTGCAATGATCAAGGTGATTGCGCCGAACGTTACGCTAAAGGTGCTGGACCGCGCAATCCAGGCGCACGGCGGAGCCGGGGTTTCCGAGGATACGTTTCTCGCAAGCGCTTGGGCCAACGTGCGCACGCTGCGGCTGGCGGACGGACCCGATGAGGTGCATACCGAATCGGTCGCGAAATGGGAGCTCGGGAAATGGAGCAAGCCCAAGGCGCAATCAACGGCTCAATAGTTGCGGGCTCATTTCAAAGCGGAGAGCTTACCTTCCATGGAGGTACGATGCGGGTACTCGCGGTTGAAACGCTCGAGGCACTACAGCAATACGTCGGAAAGGAAATCGGCGTCAGCGAATGGCTGGCAGTTACCCAGGAGCGAATAAACCAGTTTGCGGAGGCGACCGAGGACCACCAGTGGATCCACGTGGATCCCGAGCGTGCCCGGCGCGAATCCCCTTACCATGCAACCGTAGCTCACGGATTCCTGACCCTTTCGCTCATCAGCCATCTCATGAAGGATGCCATTCGAATTGGCGGCACTCGGCTGGCAATCAACTACGGGCTGAACCGGGTGCGCTTTCCTTGCCCTGTGCGCGCAGGCTCAAGAATTCGTGGCCGTCTCACCTTGCTTGCCATGCGGGACCGCGGAGACGCCGAGGAAGTTGTGCTTTCCTGTTCCGTGGAATGCGAAGGAAGTGAAAAGCCGTGCTGCGTAGCGGAGTGGATTGTACGGTATTACAAATGAGCAGCGGCTGCCGGATTCGTGCAGGCCACAACGGCGAACTTCGAGACTAGATCTCCCTTGATTGTGCGCCTTGCCAGGAATGGCGCAAAAGAGTGCGAACAACGTCCGGCATGACGGCAAAGCGGGAATCTCTCGTCAGCCCAACGTGGTAGCGGTAGTAAATCTGCTGTACGATGACGGCGACCTTGAAGCGCGCAAAGACTACGTAGAAGACCATATTCGAAACATCGCGGCCCGCGGTCTGAGCGTAGCGCTGGACCAGCTCGTTCCGCGTCAGGCTGCCGGGATAGTCGGTCGGTCCCCAGCGCAGTTTCTGCAAGTCGTCCGAGTCGTCCGCCTGCACCCAATAAGCCAAAGTAGTTCCCAGGTCGCTGAGCGGGTCGCCGAGCGTGCACATCTCCCAATCCAAGACGCCAATGATTTTGCTGAGGTCGTCGGGATCGAGAATGACATTGTCAAATTTGTAGTCGTTGTGAATGAGCGTGGCGCAAGTCGAAGAAGGCATGTTCTGCTGCATCCAAGACGAGATTCGATCGACTTCGGGGAGATCGTGAGTCTTCGATCCGTGGTAGCGTTCGATCCAGCCGCGGACTTGACGCTCGAGGTAGCCCTGGGGCTTGCCGAGATCGGCGAGGCCAATCGCCGCGTAATCGATGCCGTGGAGATGCGCGAGATTGTCGATAAATGACTCGCAGAGTTTGTGAGCAGTGTCCGGGGTGAAGGGAAGGTCCGAGGGAGGATCTTTGCGAAGAATGATTCCACTGATGGGTTCCATCAGATAAAACGGGGCACCGAGGATGGAGGAATCGTCGCAGTAAAGCAGGACCTTGGGCGCCGGCCGATAGGCATCGTGAAGTTTCGAGAGGACATGGAACTCGCGCCCCATATCATGAGCCGACTTGACTTTGCTGCCGAAAGGAGGCCGGCGCAGAACCATGCTTCGACGACCAAGTTCAACGCAATACGTAAGATTCGAATGGCCGCTCGGAAATTGCGAGACGCTCGGATGTTCTGCCTCCAGGGGAAAATGGGAACGCAGAAAAGACTCAAGCTTACTGACGTCGAGCTCCTCCCCGGGCCGAATGGAAGCGGGTTTGTCGCGAAAGTCGGTCATCTTCGCCTGTGCTCGCAATTATCTGTAGCTGAGCAGCGCGTCATCGTCCAGATGGGGAAAAACGTTGAAGGAGCTGAGCGTAAACCGTTCATCCGAAAATAGGAATTCGCTGAACGAACAGTTTCGAGACATCCAGGCGACGCGCAGCGTGTCTTGCGCGGAAAGATGCAGAGCGCGTTCGACGGCCACACTGATGGGCCCGCCGGAGGTGAAGACGGCGGCGATTTCCCCTTTGCGGGATTTGACAAGAAACGCCGATAGGCCGCGGTTCACACGGGCGCAGAAGTCCCGCCAGGACTCCGCGGTGGGTGGCGCAATTGCTCCGCTGACCCACATCGAGATTACGGCCTCGAACAAGCGCTGGAAATTAGCACGTTTGCTGACATCGTCGCTCGAGGATTCGAGGGCGTTATGCCGCTCGCGAATCTTGGGATTATTTCGAAGCAGTTCAGGAAGACTCTCGGAAAGCACTGCTTCTCCCTGGAATTCGTCGAATTCATCAGCGATCGTCGGGCGAGGGAAGTCGCGGCCGGCGGTTCGATAAGCGTCGCTGACGAGTTGTGCGGTGTGTCGATGGCGGAGCGCCGGTCCACTGCAAACGCGGTCAAAAACGACGTTGCGGCGAGCCCAGTATTCCCCGAGCAGGCGAGCCTGCTTTTCGCCCAGCCGGGAGAGCTGGTCGTAGTTTTGCGATAGAACGGAGGCCTGCGCATGCCGAATTAAATATAAACGCCCCATCCCTTACCCGACAAAAGAGTGTGCTTGAAGCAGAAAACATTGTCACGGCCTCTTGACAAGAAACCCGTCATTCGAAAGTGATCGGGCTTTAAGCAGTGGCGGGCTGTTCTTTGCTGTACTCGGCGAACGTCCTTTCCTGTGCGGCCAGTTGCTTGAGCAACGGCGCGGCCTCCCAGAGTTCCCCGTGCTGTTTGTGAAATTCAAGAACGCGATTGTAAACATTCTTCAAGCCCACGGCATCCGCGTACCACATTGGTCCGCCGCGATGGGCCGGGAAGCCATAGCCGTTGATGTAGATGATGTCGATGTCCCCGGAGCGCAGTGCGTAGCCTTCTTCGAGGATGCGCGCGCCTTCGTTTACCAAGGCGTAGAGGCAGCGGTCCACAATTTCTTCGCGGGAAATCCGCCGCTGAGGAATTTTTGCTTCCGCCGCCCACTTCCTTACAAGAGCAGTTACCTCCGGATCGGGGATGGCGCGCCGATTTTCGTCGTAGGTGTACCACCCCGCTCCGGTTTTTTGGCCGAATCGTCCCATTTCGCAAAGACGGTCTCCCGCGAAGGGCTGGCGAATGCCGGGTTTCTCAAGATGGCGGTACTCCTTGCGAATTCGCCAGCCAACATCGAGTCCCGCGAGATCTCCCACGGCCAGTGGCCCCATGGCCAAGCCGAAATCGTAGACCGCGCTGTCGACTTCCTGAACCGTCGCTCCTTCTTCCAAAAGAAACACCGACTCGCGCACGTAAGGATGGAACATGCGGTTGCCCACGAAGCCGCGACAGTTGCCGACCAGCACGCCGACCTTGCCGAGCTTTTTTGAAAGCTGCATACAAGTGGCGATGACTTCTTTTCCGGTTGCTTTGCCTCGAACGATTTCGAGCAAGCGCATGACGTTCGCGGGACTGAAGAAATGCGTCCCGATGACAAACTGCGGCCGTTGGGTCGCGGAAGCAATCTCGTCGATGTTCAAGGTGGACGTGTTGCTGGCGAGAATGGCTCCGGGTTTGCAGATCTTGTCGAGCTGGGCAAAGACTGCTTTCTTCAGCGCCATGCCTTCGAAAACCGCTTCGATGACCAGATCCACATTCGCAAATCCGTCCAGGCTCAGGGTTGGCTGGATCAGCTTGAGTCGCTCCTCCACGAATTGCCCGGTGAAGCGGCCGCGTTTGACGGAGTTGGCGTAATTCTTTTGGATACCCGCAATGCCGCGGTTGAGAGCGGCCTGATCTGCTTCTTTGAGCAGCACGGGAATTCCGGCGTTGGCGAGCACCATGGAAATCCCGCCCCCCATCGTACCCGCGCCAACCACGCCGACGGTCTTGATGGGAGTCGGTGGCAGGTCTTTCGGTATGTCGGGGATTCTTGCAACCTCGCGCTCGGCGAAAAAGACGTGCATGAGAGCCTTGGCTTGCGAAGAGACCAGGCATTCGGCGAAAAGCTCCTGTTCGACTTGACAACCTTCGTCGAACGGCAATCGTGTTGCGGCTTCCACGGCATCAATGGCGGCGAGCGGGGCCATCTGGCCGCGCTGTTTCTTGCGGGCATTTTCGCGGGCAGTGGCGAAGATGGGTGCGTTCTGGTCCGGCGCGCCGAGCTTGTCATGGCGTTCGCGCGTTTTCGGAGCGGGCTTGAGCGCGATCTCTTGAGCAAAAGCCACTGCGCCGGTCAACAGATCGCCATCGATGAGTTGATCGACGATGCCTAATTCGAATGCTTCTTGTGCGGCAACAGGATTGCCCTCGCAGCACATCTCGACCGCCTTGGCGATGCCTGCGAGCCGCGGCAAGCGTTGCGTTGCCGCAGCGCCGGGGATGATACCGAGCTTCACTTCGGGTTGACCGATCTTCGCGCTTCGAACGGCAACGCGGTAATGACAGGCCATGGCAATTTCCATGCCGCCGCCCAATGCGGTTCCGTGAAGGGCAGCGACGACCGGCTTGCGGCAATCTTCAATTCTCGAAAGCAGAGGAAGCAGACCGGCCCCGCGGGGCTTTCCTGAAGCCATCTTGGCAAGTTCCTTGATGTCCGCGCCCGCAATAAAGGTACTGCCGCCTCCGATCAGAACGGCGGCTTTCAGTCGGTCGTCCTTTTGCAATTGGTCGATGGACTCCGAAATTCCTTCCGGCACTCCGGGACTCAACGCGTTTACCGGCGGATTGTTGATGGTGATGACGCCGATGTTCCCGGACTGCGTGAATTGCACCAGATCTCCCATGACGGCCTCTCGACTGGTCTCCATCCGATCAGTCTTGATTTGACTACGCTAAGCCCTCTCGGCGGAAAGCGCCTCGACATCAATGATCAGCCGCGCGAGCCGCTCGCGATGAAAAGTTGCGTCACCAAACATGGTCTCAGAAGATTTCGCGCGCCGGTAATACAGGTGAAGGTCGTTTTCCCAAGTGAAGCCCATGCCGCCGTGAACTTGGATCCCGCGATTGCCCACCGTGCGGCTCGCGTCGCTCGCGTAAAGTTTGGCGATGGAAACAGCGGCGGCGGCATCCGGAGCGTGATGCTCGAGAGCCCAGGCCGCGTAGTAAACCGCGGAGCGAGCGCTCTCCGTTTCCAGGTACATGTCGGCGCACTGGTGTTGCACGGCCTGAAAACTGCCAATGGGTTTGCCGAACTGCTTGCGGGTTTTCGCGTATTCCACGGTGATGTCGAGCGTGCGTTGCATGCCGCCCACCATTTCGGCGGCAAGCGCGGCCGTGGCGATAGCGCGAGGCCTCGACAAGCCGGTGGTTTCACCGAGCTTTTCCGCCGGTGTGTTGTCGAATTGTAAGGAATAGAGTTTGCGAGTGAGGTCCATGCTCCGCATCGGCTCGACTCGGATACCCGGTGCTTTCGAATCAACGAGGAAAACACCGTTTCGAGCGACAACCAGAATCCAATCGGCAACGGCGGCGTCCGGGACAAACAGCTTTTCGCCCAGGAGCCTGCCGTTGGCGGCTGTCAGGCGGACATCGGCAAGGTCCCAGCTCCCTTCCGCCTCTAAAAATGCGACTGTCGAGCGCCGCTCTCCACGGCAGATTGGCGCGAGGTGCTTCTTTTTTTGATCTTGTGTGGCGAGAGCGTCCAACAGAGCCCCCGCCATGACGACGGTGGAGAAAAAGGGACCCGGAAGCAGCGCGTTGCCAGCTTCTTCCATCAACAAGATCAGCTCGACAATGCCAAGGCCGACGCCTCCGAATTCTTCGGGGAAAATAATCCCGGTGTAACCCTGTTCGGCAAGCTTGGCCCACAGTTTCGCGTCAAATGCGGTGTCCGTTTCCATGAGACGGCGGACTTCCGCGATTGGGCACTCGCCGGCGAAGAATTTTCGGGCGCTGTCGCGAAGGAATTGCTGGCTTTCGTTCAGTCCAAATTGCATAGCCATGATCCTCAATAACTTCGTGGCAAACCGAGAACGAGGTGCCCGATGATGTTGCGCTGGACCTCGGAAGTACCGGCTTCGATGGTATTTCCGCGCGAACGGAGATAACCGTAGGACCAGATGCCTTTGTCAATGGCGTGGGCGTCGCTAGAGAGCAGTTGGCCATATGGTCCCAGCAGTTCCTGGGCGAGCTGTTGCAGGCGCTGGTTGAGTTCGCTCCAGAACAGTTTTTGAATCGAGCCCTCCGGACCAGGTGCGCCCGTCGGCGTGATCCGGCTGAAGGCACGCAACTGGTTCAAGCGCATGATTTCGACTTCGGCATAGCATTGCGCGAGTTTTTGCCGAAGGACGGGATCCTGCGACGCAGGCAGGCTATTGCGCTGTATGCAGCGCGAGAGTTCGATCAACCGGTTGATATTGCGCTGAAAAATCAGGATGAGGCGCGCGCCGTACGCTCCGCGCTCGTGCATGAGAGTGCTGACGGCGACATTCCAGCCATCGTTCACCTTGCCGAGAACGTTCTCCGCTGGAACACGCACATCGCGGAAGAAAATCTCGTTGAATTCGCTCTCGCCGGTCATCTGTCGTAACGGGCGAACCTCGACGCCGGGCGACTTCATATCGACAAGAAGAACCGTGAGACCTTTGTGTTTGGGAGCCATTGGGTCCGTGCGCACGACGAGCTCACACCAATCTCCCACCCAGCCGTAGCTGGTCCATACCTTCTGACCATTGACGATATAGTGTCCGTCCTCAAGCCGGGCTTGGGTTTGCAACGCGGCAAGGTCAGATCCCGCATTCGGCTCGGAGAAACCCTGGCACCAAATCTCTTCGGCGCTGAGAATCTTCGGAATAAAGCGCCTTTTCTGAGCAGCGGTTCCGTAAGCGATGATCGTTGGGCCGATCAAGCCCAGACCGAGGGCATTGGCCATCGGCGGCGCTTCAAGACGCGCCATTTCGTCCCAGAAAATCGCTTGCTGCATCAATGTGGCGCCGCGGCCACCATATTCTGCGGGCCAGGAAACCGCTGCCCACCCGCCTTCGTGAAGTTTTCGCTGCCAGGCTCTCAAGTACGGGAAGGATTCATCCAGCGGCTTTTCGCGCCATTCCGTCCAGTCCTTGGGAACGTTGGCCTGCAACCAGGCGCGGAACTGGTCGCGAAAGGCGACCTCTTCCGGCGTGAGGTTCAAATCCATTTTTCTGGCACTCCTTTGTTTCACTGCGCACCGCGGGTTAGTCGTTTCGTGCGGCTCGCTTCGCCGGAGTCTCAGGAGAACTACTCTTCGGCTCTGACGACGCATCGCCTGTTCCCGGGGACGAAAACTCCGGGCGAAGCGTATCTCTGCCGTGCCAATATTTTTTTCGCAAATCTCTTTTCAAGATTTTTCCCGTGCCCGTCCTTGGCAAGCTCTCCAGGTACTCGATCGAGCGAGGGCACTTGTAATGGGCGAGGCGCGCCCGGCAATGATCGATGAGCTCGCTCTCATTGGCGTGGGCGCCCGGCTTTAGCACGACCAGCGCCTTCGGCACTTCTCCCCAGGTCGTGTCTGGCACCGGCAAGACCGCGACTTCCAGAACCGCCGGGTGCGAAAGAAGAACTTTCTCCACTTCGAGTGACGAAACGTTCTCGCCGCCGCTGACAATGATGTCCTTTTTGCGGTCTACAATGAGGACGTACCCCTCCTTGTTCCAGGTGGCCATGTCGCCGGTATAAAACCACCCGCCACGAAGCACTTCCGCCGTTGCCTCGGGCTGTTTCCAATAACCTTCGAGGACGCCATCGGTTCGAGCAATAATTTCACCCATCGACTGTCCGTCGCGCGGCACGTCCCGGTCGTTCGCGTCAACGACGCGCAGTTCGACACCGGGGATGGCGTAACCGGTCATCGACTGCCCGACATATCGCTGCTCGCCTTCCCAGTGAACTTCCGGCTTCATGGGAGAGATGGTCAACACGGGCGCGGTTTCCGTCAGGCCGTACCCTGAAAAACAGGCGCAGCCCAGGTTTTCTTCCACTTCGCGTACCAAGGTGGGGGACGAGGCGGCGCCGCCGAGGGTAACTCGCTTCAAGCTGCTCAAGTCATACTTCGCACGCTCCGGACAATTCACGAGCGCGGTAGCCATGGCGGGGACCAGGCTGCAATGGTGGACGCGCTCGGCTTCGATGAGCCGAAAAACCTCGGGCGGATCGAATTTCTTAACCATGACGTGTTTGCCGCCAAGCAGCGTCAGAAAGTGGGCGACGCCCCAGCCGTTGGCATGAAACAGCGGAATGGTGTGCAGTTCTACGGATTCATTGTCGGTGTGCAGAGCCAAAGTAGCGTTAAGGGCGTGCAAGTAGATATTCCGGTGCGTCAGCATTACGCCTTTGGGCTCGGCGCTGGTACCGCTGGTGTAAAAAAGCTCGGCGAGAGAGTTTTCATCGACCTGCATAATGTCGGCGCGATACGGGGGCGCGCCGGAAAGGAGCGCCTCGAAGTTTTGCGCGGAGATCCAGCCATCTTGAGGGGCTCGGTCGAGAGAGTAGAAGGTCTTGACAGTTGTGAGTTTGGAGCGAAAAGATTCGACCAATTCGAGGAATTGGCTCTCGAGGAAGAGCACGCACGCCCCGGAGTCATTCAGGATATAAGCAAGCTCTTGCGGGGCAAGCCGAATGTTCAACGGCAGCAGAACCGCTCCCGCCTCGACAACACCGTAATAGGCCTCGAGCAAGCGATGACAGTTCGTGCTCAGAAAGGCCACGCGGTCTCCAGGCCGAGTGCCGGACTCACGCAAGGCGCCGGCAAGCCGGCCTACGCGCTCTGCAAATTGGGCGTAGGTGAACCGTTCTTTTCCGCACACCACCGCAGTTCGTTGCGGATACTGCTGCTCCGCGTAGCGAAGAAAGCGAATGGGTGTCAGGGGAATGTTCATCGCCAGTTGCGCCTCAGGCGGTTTGCCCTCCATCAACCACCAGTACATGCCCGGTGACAAAATCAGAAGCGTCCGAGGCAAGGAACACGGCAGCGCCTTTCAAGTCGTGGTCGCTGCCAAAGCGGCCGAGAGGAATTTTCTTTAGAAACGCGTCCCGATTTCTTTCGATCATCACCTCGGACATACGCGTGGGAAACCACCCGGGGGCGATAGCGTTCACCTGGATATTATGAATCCCCCACTTACAGGCCAGATCTTTGGTAAAGGCGATGACGCCGCCTTTGCTCGAGTGATACCCAATGGCCTGAAACTCCGGCGGGGCACCTCGCATGCCCGCTACCGATGCGATGTTAATAATCTTCCCGCGGCGTTGCCGCACCATGAATCTTCCGACGGCCTGAGAAAAGAGGAATGTGCCTGTCAAATTCGTCTCGATGACTTTGTTCCAATGCACCAAACGCATTTCCTCAACGGGAGCACCCCAGGCGGTGCCGGCATTGTTGATGAGGACGTCGATGCGGCCGAACTGAGAGGCGGTTTGCTCGACAACCTCGCGAATTTGGTCCGGATCCTTGACGTCGCAGGAAAGTGCCAGCGTTTTGACGCCGAGTTGTTTTAATTCGTCAGCCGCTTGCGCGCAGGGTTCTTTCTTGCGCGCGCAAAGCGCCAGGTTTGCTCCCATTTCCGCCAGGCCCTCGGCCATTTGGCGTCCGAGGCCGATCGAGCCGCCGGTGATGATGGCGACGCGCCCGGACAGATCGAAAAGCTTCTTGGTATTCACTCGGATGCCTTAACCTGACGCGGTCTGCTTCGCAAGCGCTCTACCGTATTCATGTCAAGGGCAGTGCTGCGCAAGGCAGAGTTCGCATCCGCTGTCCGTGCCGGCGGCGAAGCCGCTCCCTTGCTCGTTCAGAAAGTAAGCCGCAGACCCAGCTGGATTTCTCGTTTTGGAAATGCCGACGTAAAGCCGAGCGGCTGGCTCGGCGATAAGAGCCTGCTTCCATGCACGTTGAAAGTGGTGAAGCCCGGCTCAAACCCGAAAACGGGCCCCACTTCGTTGTTTACGCTGGCAAAATTCGTGTGGTTCGCGATGTTGAACCCTTCCGCGGTGAGCAGTAGCGTGGCCTTTTCCTGGACTTTGTGATGCCAGCTCAGGCGCATGTCGAACGTGGTGTAGCTCGGCCCGAGGCCGGTGTCGCGGCCAGCGCCAATGGGCCGCTGGTTGGTGGTGTGATTATTTCCGTTGACCTCGCCGCCGGCAAGCAGGTTGAAGGGGTGTCCGCTGTTGTAAGAGAAGATCGGAGCGAGCTGGAAACCCGAGATGACCGGGCTCTTCCACGGGCTGTCGAACACGCCGGCGATGACCACCTTATGGCGCTCATCGAACGCCGAGAGGCCGCGGTCCAGGCCCAGATTGGTCGGGTCCTGCGGTCCATAGTCGCTGTTGAAATCCGTGGAGGTGTCGAAACCCTTGCTGTAAGTGTAATTCCCCAAGACCGTGAAGGAATTGCTGAAGCGTTTCTTGACTTCCAGGATTCCTCCCTCGTAGAGCGCCGACGCTGCAGCCGTGTACTGGTTGTTCTGCACAATCAACGGGTTCACAAAACAGGCAAAAGGATTTGCGCACGGGTAGCCGGCGGTAAAGACACTCTTGCCTGCGTTGGGTCCGCTGACAATTACCTCTTGGCCACCGAGCGGGTCGGCCGGCGCTGCGCAGGTCTGCTGCCCCGCGGGAGGCACACACCCGTTCCAGTTGCGATACTGGACGATCTTTCCATTTGCCAGCGGAGCCGCTGTGAACGGTGCTTCGAAGAGATTCGTGTCGATGGCCACAGGTAGCCGGAGCGTATGCGAATAGATGCCGCTCAGAGAGATAGAGAAACCGGGCGCGATTTCACGTTCAATGCCAAACGAAGCCTGCTGCGAGTAGGGCGGCTTATAGTTCGGCGGATTGCTGAATAGCACGGTCAGCGGCGAAAGCGGGCCGTTGTTCGCGACAAAGATACCGAACTTTGCTACGTCCGCGGGCGTGATGCAAGCAGCGTTGCCGGGCGCGGGAGTGGTGCATTGAATCAGCCCCTGAGCAAAGAGCCCCTGGAACACTTGCGGGGCGGTTTTAAGCGTCGGGGCAAAGGGCGTTGGAGAGATCGGATCCACATAAATGGAAATAAAGCGCAGGCAAGGGCTCGTGCCCATTCCGGGAACGACCGGCACCGGTCCAAAACTTATCCCGCATGTCCCCACGACATTATTCACTTGATCGGGAACTTGCGACTTGTTGTTCTGGTTCTCCACGGTGCTGTAGTTCTTGTTCAAAACTCCCAGGCTCAGGTCCACTTGGGGAATCTGCGTATCAATGGGCCCGAAGAAAATCCCGTACCCGCCTCGGATTACCGTCTTGTGGTTTTTGAACGGGTCCCAAGCAAAAGAAACGCGAGGCCCAACATCTTTATAGTAGGTGCTGACGGGCAGATACTCCGAGTCGACTTCATAACGAGCGCCGTAGGTGAGAGTAAAATTTGTTGCCATGCGCCACGAATCCTGCAGATAGACGGCAGTGTATGGCCGCGTATAAGCGGGGTAGTCGGCGTTCCCAAAACCCTGCTGAAAGACCTGCGGCACGCCGAAATTAGCGGACTGCAGAGAATTGAGCAGTGCCGCATTCACGGAAGCCGAAAGCTGACAGGCCACAGGCGTGGTCAGGCAAGGACTCAGCAAGTTTCCCGGCAAGGAGCCGAACACAAAACGGCCGGGAAAAAACGTATGAGACTCGCTGTGGTTCCCACGGAGTAGCTCGGAGCCGCCCAATCTCAAGGTGTGCGCGCCGCGGGTCATGGTCAGGTTGTCGGCAATCTCGGTGCGGCGGGTGATGGTGAAGTTCGGCAAGAAGATGTTGGTTCCCAGATTATTGATGAATCCGGCGATCTGCAGCCCGACTTGTCCGGGCTCATTGGGAATTACGTTGAAGCTGTCGTAATTCCACTGGAGCCGGAGCTCGTTCTGCGTCTTCGCACTAAATGTGTGGTACCACCCGAGCTGAATGTTGTGGTCATAATTGTGGATCGAGCTGCCCGCCGAAAAGCCTGTCAGGGATTGCACATCCGGGTTCTCCTCGAGATCGTGGCCAAACCGATAGCTCAGATAGAGATGGTTGTTTTCGCTGAATTGATGGTCCATGCGGCCGGAGGCCAGGTACTGGCGGGTGTTGTAGTTGAATACGCCTCCGTTGGTTGCAAACTGGTCTATCAGGAAGGCGCTCAAGGGAGACGCCGCGGGATTGAGGGTCAAAGTTCCGGCAAGAATCGCGGCGCAAGTTCCGGCGGGCACATTGGTCGTCGGATTAGGAGCGGGTAATCCAAGTTTTGCGGCGACGGCAGCACCAATGGGGCCGCTCAGGCAGGGGACGCTTGGGTTGCCCGACTGAGTCGCCAAGGTCTGGAGCCCGCCAATAATGGGTTTTTGCGTGGCATCGGGACGAAGGGTGCTCGTGCTCGTCAGCAAGGGCACGGCATTTTGCGAGTCTTGCAGCAGGCCCTCGAAAGCGCCGAATAAGAAGGTCTTGTCTTTCTTGATGGGAAATCCCAGCGTGCCGCCGTATTGGTAGCGGCTTAGGGAGTTCTTGATCGGAGTGCCGGCGGTGTCGGGGGCTAATGGGTTGAATACTTGGCCGGGTTGGAGCGCCTGGCTGAAGGCAAAGGGGTCGCGCGCGTCCATGGCGTCGTTACGGAAATAGCTGTAGAGACCGCCATGCACTTCGTTCGTGCCTGACTTGGAAAGGATGTTGATCGAGGCGCCGCTCGCGCCGCCCAAGTCCGCGCCGTAATTGCTCCGATTGACCTGGAACTCCTGGACAGCGTCTTGGCTGACGGTGAGGCGAACGCCACCGGAATCCCCGTTGGCCTCGGCTCCGTCGACGGTGACGCTGTTGCCGCGGCCGTTACTGCCGTAAAAGGAGAGACCGCTTTGCGGCGTTTGCTTGACGCGAAAATCTTGATCGTCGGCTAGCCGCGTGGAATTGGACACGCCGGGCATCAGCAATGTAAAGGTGAGGTAGTCGCGGCGGTCGATCGGCAGGTCGTCCAGGTACTGCTGCGTAAGGGTATTCGCTTGGCTTCCTCTTTCGGTCTCGACGATGGGAGTCTCGGCACTCACTTCCACCTGGGACGACATTGCCGACAATCGGAGACGAAGGTCGAAGACCAGGGTTTGCCCCACGGTCAAGACCACACCGGTAGCTGTCTCGGTTTGAAAACCCGCGTGTTCGACGCTGACCTTATAGCTTGAGGGCGGCAGGCCGGAAACCCGGTAGAAACCGTGCTCGTCGGTCATCACACTGCGTTCCACGCCCTTCTCAGGATCGGTCGCCGTTACTTTCGCATTCGGCACTGCGGCGCCGGTCGGATCGGTGACCGTTCCGGTCATGTCCGCCGAAGCACCCACACCCTGCGCAGGCGTTGCATCGCTACTCGGAGGCAAGCACGCCGCCGCAAGGACCACAACTGCTAACAAGGTCGACTTCATAGCTCCTCCTGGTTCATGAGGCCCCGAGACCCTGGTTTGTCAGGATTCCAGGCGTATCGTCCCCATCCATTACCCTGCACCAACGGCAGTCTCGAACGCTGCCGCCACCGTCCTCGACTAGGAAGGAACCTCACGAGTGAGCGGGGACCGGAGAGTCTCGAAGATTTCGATCCCGCGTTCCCGGGAAGAAGCATCCAAGATTGTGATAGTCGGTATCACATTTTACGAACTAACGTCAATACGAAATTTAGAAAAGGCGGAATTCCCGAAATCCGCGGATCTCGAAGTAGCTCCCGGTCGATCGGCATTAAGCGGATTGCCCAAGTTTCAAGACCCTGGACTCGCAACGAGCAGAAGTGGCCCTTTAGGAAAAGGAGAGCACCATCCGGCCCGACCCTTGCCCGCTACGCAGTCGATCCATGATCCGATTTACATCGGACAAGGGATGTGTCGTGACCTGACAGTGAATTTTTCCCCTGCCGGCTAGCGCCAACACTTCGCGGAGGTCTTGGCGTGTCCCGACCGCGCTTGCTTGGATGCGCACTTCTTTGGCAGCCATCAGAATGGGTGAAAAAGATATATTTTCCGCCGGCAAGCCGACGGCAAGGAGTGTTCCCGCTGGACGGACACACGCAAATGCTGTGTCATAAGCAACTTTGGCCGCGGAAGTGACCAGCGCAACGTGAACGCCACCCTTTGCGCGCAGCGCTTTTGTGATGTTCGTCGACGCGGCGTTTAGGCAGTTTGCTGCGCCCAGAACCTCAGCAAGATGTAATTTGTCGTCGGCGACGTCAATCGCTATTACTTCCGCTCCTATCTCCCTCCCGACTTGCACAGCAACGTGGCCGAGACCGCCGATTCCGAAGATGGCCAGCCGTTGCCCGGGAGAAATTCGCGCCTGTCTCAAAGCCCGATAGACCGTTACGCCGGCACAAAACAGGGGCGCGGCTTCTGCCGCTGGCAATGCATCCGGAATCCTCAAAGCGTGGCTCGCGGGGGCTTTGATGAATTCGGCGAAGCCACCATCCACCGTCACCCCTGTAATTTTCTGTCGTGCGCAGAGATTTTCGTTTCCTTCGCGGCAGAGCTCGCATTCGCCGCAGGTCCAATAGATCCACGGGACGCCGACGCGGTCCCCAATCTGAAATTCTTGAACCGCTTCGCCTTTTTCAACGACGCGGCCGGCGATTTCATGCCCGGGTATCAAGGGCATTTTCGTGAGCGGGGTGAACTGAGGCCAGTCTCCATCGGCGACGTGCAGGTCGGAATGACAAACACCACAAGCGTCCACTTGGATGAGCACGTCGTTCGCGTCCGGGAGCGGGCGGGCGACGTCCTCGATCACGAGAGCTTTTTTGAATTCATGCAGGACGGCAGCCTTCATGGCTTTTGCTTCGAGAGCAAGAGCAGGGCACCCGAACATGCCAGCTGCAGGCGATACTTGCGTCGGACAACTGTCAAGTCGAAGGCGGAAGGAAGCAAGCTGCTCTCCGCCCGGTGGGCTTACGACTGTACGCCCTTGAGAAAAAACGCAAGTGCACTGCGGACTCGTTCGCTCAAACTGTGTGGCCCGGAAAGGTCCACAGCCCAGCGTCGGACCACCGTCGTATACAGTCCCTCCATGAACTCCGCGAGATGCGCCACCGGAAACGCCTTTGTGATTTCGCCGCGCTTTTGGCCTTCGGCGAGGATTTCCCTCAGCAGGCTTACCGCAATTTCTTCGGGGCGCCGCATTTCGGGGGAGCGCACGGGATCCATCGCTCCGGAAAGCACCACGGCTCGCCACAAGGGCCGGTCCGATTCCACTTCGCGGGCCATGCTCTCGTACATTCGCCGCAATCGTTCGGCCGTTGTGACGTCGCTTGAAAGTTCCGTCTCGAGATGCTCCTTGATACAACTGAAACCGCGGCGGCCGACTTCGCGCAGCACGGCATCTTTGCTTGGGAAGTAACGGAAAAAGGTGGGCTGGCTGATTTCGAGGATCTGGACGATGTCCTCGACCCTGGTGTTCTCGTAACCGTGCTTGCGGAACAAGCGAATCGACGTATCAATGATCTGCTGACGCAGCCGCGCTTTTTTGCGCTCACGGAGGCCCAAGGTTTCTTTGCTGTTTGGTCCAGCGACTCGGGAAAGGCGTCTCGGTTGCCCTGACTTCGCGAGACTTCCGGCCGTTACGCGCCCTGGGGCAAGCGGCTCACTTCGGGCGACTCTCATTCGCCGCATTTTCGGTTGTTCTCCTCGACGGCGTGAAACGCGAAAATCGTCTCACGACAAAATTGCAAGAGTTACTCTAACATGATAGAAGCTTACGTCAAGTTGGGTTCCGCGCCGTGAGATTCGCTCGACGCGGGTTGGGATTATCGATGATATTTTAATGAGAGCTGATCGGCCGCAAGAACGGCAAGCCGCCTGAAGAGGACTTCTGCCTGAGCTTCTTTCTCATCCGCCGACCGGTTCAAGTGCTGGTCGATCTCTGATTCCAAACCCACGAGCTCTTTGCTCGGTGCGGTATCATTCAAATGTTGAAAAAGCATTTTGTGGGCTCGCTTTCGTTCCATCACTTCGAGTCCATCCAGAATCTGGCGGTGTGAAGTTCCCTCCCAGATTGCGAGAATCATGGCTTCGCGAAACCACCGCTCCACGCCATACTCTGCCAGAACGCCGAGCCCGCCGTGCACCTCCATCGCCCATTTCGCCGTGTCGGCAGCGAACTCGGCGGTCCAATATTTCGCCAGATGGGCTACCAGCCGGAACAAATGATAGCGATCGGAATATGGTGGCCGTTCCATCCATACCTCGTCGAGGAGCCGAACAGCTTCCCACGCCAGCGCAAACGCAGATTGAAGCGCATTCAGGCGAGCTTCAAACTGATGCCGAAGGAGCGGATGATCGAGAATCCGCTTAGCAAACGCGGTGCGGCACTCCGCATACGCCAGCGCATCCGCCATTGCGCGCTGCGCGAGGGCAACGCTGACCACACTGTTTGCAACGCGCGAGAGGTTCAAAACTTCCAAAATCAGATAGATTCCTGTGTCCGTCGACCCGAGTAAGTATCCCTGGCTGTCTCGCAATTCCACTTCTCCGGTAGGAACCGAGCGGGTGGCGATCTTGTCTTTCACTCGGCGAACGAAGTAATTGAGACTGCCGTCTCTGCGATACCGCGGCACCAGGAAGAGCGCGAGGCCGCGCACGCCCCGCGAAGCTCCTTCCGGCCGAGCGGCCACAACCGCCAACTCCGCTCCAGCGTTACTTGCAAAGTACTTGTCGCCGGTTAGCAGCCAGCGGTCGCCGGCAGACCGCGCTATCGTCTTTACGCTCGCGCCCAAATCGGACCCACCATCGATCTCCGTCATCCACGTCGCTCCTTGCCATGAGCTATCGTCCTTCCGCAGCAGGTGCGGCTGGAAGTGCTCCTGCAATTCAGCGCTCCCATATTTCGCAAGAGGAACAGCCGTGCCAAGCGTCACCGTGTACGGACAACAAACTCCGGGATCGAAGAACGAGATCGTGTACATCAATTGGTACGTCGAAAGGAGCGACTTTTTTTCCAGTGCGCGCCAGACCACGCCGGATTGGTAGCCCCTTCGCAGAATCGTCTGGTATTCGCGAGGGTAGAGAATTTCGTCCACGCGCCTTCCGGATTGATCGAACATGCGCAACCATGGCGTTCCGGCGCGATCAATCGAGGCTGATATGGCTCGACCTTCAACCTTCCACCACCGCTGTTCCGCTTCGAGAGTGTCGAGGTGCTCGATATCAGGAAGCCTGCTCTGCAAAAAACTCAAAGGAGAACGGAGGGTATCGAGAACTGTCATGGGGGCGCATGTTAGGCCGCGGGCCCAAGCACGTCAAGCAGGATGGGGTTTGCTTCAGCTTCCGCCCGCGGCGCGAGTTTGGACGGAAAGGGACATAAAATCACCGTGCGACTGGCGGTCAGGTAGCAGGCCGAGGACGATGAAACGTAACTGCATACAAGACATCGCCGCTTGTGGCTTGCATTGTGCTCCTTGCGCGGCCCATTACGGGTGCAATCTTGAACTATCGATGGCTCTCGCTCACTATTACTGCCAGTCGGATGGCTAAGACGTTCAAACGTGGTGACCACGTGGAATGGAACTCGGAGGCAGGCCGCGTCCGCGGCGTAATTCTGAAGACGGTGGTTTCGGACGTGCGGTTCAAAGGCTACGTACACCACGCAACGAAGGAAGAGCCGCAATATTTCATCAAGAGCGATAAAACCGACCATATCGCAATTCACAAAGGCGCGGCCCTTAGACTTCTCCGGCCCCAAAACAAGGAGAAGAAATCAGCGAAACGGGGAGCAAGGAGTCGTTGAGAGCCGGATCCGACTCGCCTCCCCTTGCTCATCGCGTTTCGGGAATCGCAGTCGGTGGTCACAGCAAGAAGGGATGGCGTAACCACGGGTAGCCGGCCAAAAGTGGCAACCAGGTTGATCGCAAACAGGGCCGCCGTGAGCGCGGAGACCCGCAGGACATTCCAAAGCCATGTTGCAGTCCTGGAGGCAAGGATTTTCGAGGCGACGCGGAAACGTGCCTCCGTTCATCGCAGCGTCAACATTCCGAGCATCAGCTTGGGGTTCCACAACGCGCGCATCCCGCAAAACGGCAGAACTCTTTGGCTGGCAAAAAAATCATATCGCTGCGATAAATCCAACCGCGAGCCCGTGACCTGAGGCCCTGAGATTCCCGGTGTCACGTCCACAGGAGATGCCTACGGGAAAGCTTGGGTGAACGTTGATGGTTCTCGGATGCGTGAAAGAAGCGAGTCGCTACAATTGGCGCCGTCTGGACTTGGTCTGGCGTCCAGCTACGCAGGTCGCTGACTGGCAGCCGGGGCCGCATCCGACATGGCCTCCCGCGCCTCGGTGACGCTTCGGCGCAGTGTTCAAGAAAGAGAAGATGCCCTTGCCATCTCTCGCTTTCACGGCTGGGCGATGGCGCGCTTCCCGCTATCTGTCAATTCGTAGAAATCGCTGCCACACGCTTTCACCATGCCCGCGTTCAGCAATTCATCGATGGCGTCGAGCACGCGGTCACGCTCTGCTGGCTCATTGCCGCCAGCTTCGAATAGCGCATGTAGATCGAGCCGCTCTTTCCCCATCTCGCCGAACAATCGCAAAACTCGCACCGAAAGTGGGCTCATCGTGGACCTCGCTCGCGCAATCCGTTTCTTCCATAGGCTATACGACTCGCTGTGAAATCAAGTCAAGGGGAAAGAATGTGCTCTTAGAACATGGGACTTTGCAAGAATCGCTTTCCCGGATTTCTTGCAGAGCAGCTTAACTGAGGTCATTCGTAGGCAGGCCGGATGGGAGCGCCACTACTTAACCACTGTTACCAAGGGCAGGAGCCCTTTGGTAGACCGTAGGTCTATTTCGCTGGAGCTGCTTAGCGAAATGCAAAGCTCGCCGGAGGGCGGCTCGAGGAGCAGAGAAACGTGAGTCCGTGTCCGAACACCGGCAGAGCCCCGTCTCTCTTTGCTTGGGACAAGTAAATGGATATGGGGAGTTGCGGGGAGCCAAAGGTCACTATGGGCTCGCGAATCTTTGCCTGGTGTGCTTCTCGACAACGTCCAAATTGAGGGAAATGCCGAGGCCCGGCCCGTCGGGCACGGCGAGCATGCCGTTAACATCGAGTTTCCATTTCTTCTCCACAAGGTCGTCGATAAAAGGAGAGCCCGTGAGGTATTCCACGATGTCCGTGTTCCGGCTTGCCGAGGCCAGATGAAGATCGGCAGCCAAGCCCAGGGCGGTGTTCCAGCCATGCGGAATGAAGCGGACACCATTCTCTTCGGCCATCCACGCAATTCTGCGCTCTTCGCTAATGCCACCGACTTTCGTCACATCGGGCTGTACAATATCCAAGGCCCGGCCCTGGAGCCAGGGGACGAACGACTGCCGGCGGGTCAGAACCTCGCCGCCGGCGATGGGTACCGGCGAACTTTGCCGCAACAAGGAGTAATCGGACAAATTATCGGGAAGCAAAGGCTCCTCAAACCAATAGACGCCGAAGTCAGCCAACATCCGGGCGGTGCGGACCGCCCATTTGAAAGTCTGGGGCCAGAAAGCGTTGCTGGCTCCCGCATCCACCATGAGCAGGCTTTCGGGGCCAACGGCTTCGCGTGCTGCTCGTACAATCTGCTCGTCCATCGCGTCGCTTTGCCGGCCGAACGGTCCCCAGCCAATCTTAAATGCCCGAAAGCCTTCCTCGCGGATGGCCAGCAGATGCTCAGCGAGTGCCCTCGGCTCGCGCATCAGCACGGAAGCATAGGGAAGAACGCGGTTGCGGTAGCAACCGCCCAAGAGCCTGCCGACGGGCTGTCCAGTCGTCTTGCCCAAAATGTCCCAGAGAGCAATGTCGATCCCGCTAATAGTGTGTGTGACGGTTCCCCCGCGGCCCATCCAGAAAGTGTTGGCGTGAAGCTTCTCGCTCACGCGCTCCGGCTCTTGCGGATTTTCTCCGAGATACAGCGGTTCCAAAAGATGCAGAGCGGCCTTCACCAATTCGTCGGTCGAAAAGACCGAGCCCCATCCAGTGATGCCTTCGTCGGTAAGGACGGCAACGAGCGTGTGCACGCAGTCCTGGGGCTTTATTTCGTTGGCCCATCCGCCTTCGGGTGTGCCGCCGCGCAGGCCGGCCGCTTTTATTTTGGTGATTTTCATGGCTCTATTGTCGTCCTAAAGGAATGCGTTC
>Ga0182037_10000343_pt1 | contig 22276 bp, 20 predicted proteins | sample sta12Cox44000082_FD_125974 | JGI IMG/M metagenome (GOLD analysis project Ga0182037, IMG submission 125974) | Lab enrichment of tropical soil microbial communities from Luquillo Experimental Forest, Puerto Rico - statoxic.12C.oxic.44.000.082 | ecosystem: Environmental > Terrestrial > Soil >... | reverse complement strand
CTCCAACTGTGCGTAATGTGCCGCGGCCGCCCGCGGGCTTCAACTCGCGCGCGAGCCAGCCGGCGATGAACTCCGGCTCCCAGCGCGCGAGCATGGGCTCTTTTGGAAACCGCTCGTCGACGCCCGCGTACAACAATCGTCCGACGACGCCGGCATACAATCGTCCGACGACGTCCGTTCCGCGGCCCACGGGCCCGGTTCGCTCCGCAAGCCAGACCGACCGTTACGCCGGAAACGGGAATTCCGGATACGGTCGTCCATCCGCTTCCACGCCCGGATACCGCGGCAACTCGAACGGAAACACACCGCGCTATAGCGCACCGCCCTCATATCGCAGTTCGGGTCCGAGCTACAGCGGCCCTGCGTATCGTGGCGGATCGCCCTCCTACAGTCGCCCGGCACCGTCTTACGGCGGAGGCCACCCCTCTTACGGTGGCGGCGGATATAGTGCTCCAGTTGCTCGAGGCGGATCGTATGGTGGCGGAGCTCCCGCGTATCACGGAGGCAGTTCCTCCGGCGGTTACCATGGTGGTGGTGGCGGTGGTGGTTCTTCCCACAGTAGTGGCGGAGGCGGCGGTGGACACGCTTCCGGCGGCGGAGGCCGCGGCGGTCATCACTAACCAGAGCTAGCACGGCTCAAACACAAGCGCCGTCCTCATCGGGACGGCGCTCAAACTTGCATCGCCCCCCGTCTCGCCAGCTGTCGCGAGGGCGTCCCACTCTCGCCTTGGCAAGTTCGCTCCTCAATTGCGAAAGTTGCCAATCGGTTAAGGTCTGATGCCCCAGATTCGCAGCCGAATTTCCGTCCCGATACACGCGGAAACTCACTCCTCCGCATCCAAGACGGGGTGCCCTTCCGGTCGCACAGACCTGTTCCGCCCCTACAGAACTTCATCGAGAACTTCTGGCTGTATGACGGCTATTCGTCCGCCTATATGCGCGAGCGGATATTCCCTACCGGGGCTTTCGAATTCGTGTTCAATCTCCGCGACGATGAGCTGCGAATCTACGACAGCAAGCCACCTTTGTGCAGTCGCTATTCTGGCGCGCTCGTCTCCGGACCGTATGATGGATTTTTTCTTACCGACCGAGCGGAAAAGGCTTCTACCATGGGCGTGCATTTTCGACCGGGAGGCGCATTTCCGTTTCTGGGGATATCAGCGTATGTGCTGGCAAATACCCATATCGATCTCGTGACGATTTGGAGCCGACCGGTTGAGAAGATCCGTGAGCAATTGGCACTTGCTCGCTCCCCTGAGCATCGGTTCCAGCTTCTCGAAAATGCGCTGCTGACACGACTCCGTCGGTCGCTGGAGCACCACCCTGCAGTGTCCTTGGCACTACATGTTCTCCACTCCGGGAATTCTCGCGTCCTGGTGCGCAAATTGGTGCGCGAGGCAGGGGTCAGTGATCGTCGATTCGTCGATGTGGTTCGAGCTGAGGTGGGGTTGAATCCCAAGCTGTTCCATCGCGTCCAGCGGTTCAGCTACTCGGCCGCTTCGCTCTCCTTCTTCTTCACCCGCACCACCGTCACCTTCGAAAACCCCTCATCAAACGTTGGCGGACGCAGCTTCCCTGCCATCCGCCGCATCACGTCTTCGTCCACCATCCGATGTCGCCGTCGGTTGCGCTCCAGGCACACCTCCAGGGGCACATCAAAGAACAACGCCTGTACTTCGTACCCATAATCCTTCGCTAGCTTGGTCCACGCAGCGCGATCATGCGGCGTCAAATTTGTTGCATCCACGTAGTTCAGCGGCCGCCGCGCAATCAATCGTGCCTTCAGCATCGACCGCAGATTCGAGAACACCAGGTCCTGGAACCGCTGCTCGTTCGGATCGTCAAACAGCAGCATCCTGACCATGTCGCTCGAAAGCGGTGTGATGTTGTTCCGTTTGAACCAGGAACTCTTCCCCGACCCCGGCAGCCCAATCGCCAGCACCACTGTGCCGCGCGGGGGCCGAGGCACGGCCGCCGGTAGCGCAGCGACAGGTTCCTCCATGACCGGACGAGCCGCCACTGGCTCTGCTGCCGGAGTCGCCGCCGTCGCTTCCGGCGCTGTTCCTCCGGCACCCCGCCGCCCGCGTCCCCGACCGCCTCGAGTCCGCCGCCGACGTGAACGCGCCTGCCCTCCCTGCGCCAGATCGCCACCCTGCACGTCCTGCACGTTCGCCACAATCTGCGACTGCTCCGGCTCCGGAGTTTCAATCAGTCCGGAGTTCTCTAGCGGGTCCCGTGCAGGCGCTTCCGCCTCCACCTCCGCGGCTCCCCGAGGAACTGTCGATCCCTCACCTGGTTGTGCGTCGAAGTAAGCCGGCTGCAACGGAGCCTGCGCCGGTTCCTGAGATTTCTTGTCTTGGGCCTTTTTTCTGCGCTTCAAGCGCTCCGCCATCCATTTCCGCATGTAGCGCTTGTAACACATGCCCGCACTTGCGGGCAATCACGACGCAGGTCGCCGCCCTGTGCTCGCCTCGCCTTGTAGGTCTGGCACCGGTGTGCAGCCAGTCGCTTTAGCGACACCAGCCGCCCCCGCACGTAAGTGCGGGTGAGCTCACAAACAAGTCCCGCGTCCCCTTCAGGAGACGCAACTTGCCACGTCCGCCAATCGCCGTCGCCCAAATTACAAATTTCAAGATTAGAAATTTCCCGTGCATTACAATCTCTCCTCCAACATCCACATCCCCGGAGGTTCGCAGTGAAACTTCGCTACCTGCCGCTCCTCTTCGTCCCCATCCTCTTCGTCCCCATCCTCCTCTCCGCGCAGCGGGCTCCCCGCGTACACCTGAAATCAAAGGTCGCGCAGGAACGCCACCTCCCCTTCAGCAGTGGCGTCGTGGTGGGAAACACGCTTTACATTGCCGGTACCATCGGAGTCGACTCCAACACAAGATCCACCGTTACCCCGGAAGAGGAAGCACGGCTCGTCCTCGACCACGTCAAACAAGTCGTCGAGCAGGCCGGCATGACCATGGACGACATCGTCTCCCTCCAGGTCTTCTGCAGTGACCTAGCCAACTACGATGCTTTCAATGGTGTCTACAAGAATTACTTTCACGGAGACTACCCCGCCCGCGCCTTCGTCGGGGTGGACAAGCTCTTGTTCGGCGCGCGCTACGAACTCATGGGCAGCGCCGTCAGTTCCGGGAAGTGATTCACCTCTCGCTCAATCAGGGAGCTACTCATGAAGTCCGCCCGCAAAATCATCGTCTCGATCGCCACCAGCGCCGACGGCTACATCGCCCGGCCCAACGGCGATGTGGAGTGGCTCAATCGCCTTCCTCGCAAGTCCGACTACGGCATGCGCGCCTTCTACTCCACCATCGACACCATCCTCTTCGGACGCAAAACCTATGACTGGGCCCTCGCCTATCAGCGTAAGCACCCCGGCGCGAGTGTCTTCGACAAAAAAGTCGCCAACTATATCTTCTCCCGCAAGCCGCCCAAGAAAGTCGCCCCCGGCGTTGAGTTCGTCACTGAACCGATCAAAAGCTTCGTCCGGCGGCTGCGGAAAAAGCCCGGAAAACACATCTGGATGATGGGCGGTGGCGAGATCATCGCCTCCTTCCTCGATGCCGGCGAGATCGACCAGTTCGACATTCACGTCATCCCCGTCTTCATCGGCAAAGGCATCCCCCTCATCGCCCCGCGCCATCGTGACCTCCCGCTGCTTCTGCGTTCTATCAAAAAGTATCCTGACGGCGTGATCCGGCTGCGCTACGACATAAGATGATGCCAAATGGAACGTCTGCCGGAGTGGCATCATTTGAGTGGACACAATAGACAGGGAACAATCCCCGCAGTATATTTCTGCCGCTTATTTTCGCATTTGGCAAAGGAGGGCATATGCGCAAGCTGTTACTCGTTTCTTGTTCCCTGTGCCTGTCCGCCACTGTGGCTATGGCACAAGGCAAAGTGGATTCGCAATGGACCTGCAGCAAGCCCAGCGCAGCACACAGCCTGGACGTGGGAGACCAATCTGGCCATGCCTACGCGATTGCTCAGTTCAACTGCACCGCCACGAAGGGGGAAATTGAGGGCGTTAAAGAGAAAGAGGGGATGGGCACCGAATTTGATGACGCGAAGGGAAACACGGTGCGACTCCATGGTGTTTTCATCGACTCCCTGGCGAACGGCGACAAGATTTTCGTCAGCTACCAGGGCACCGCGACAACGGAGAAGGGACAGGCGCAATCAGTCAGCAACACATGGTCCATTTCCGATGGAACCGGTAAGCTCAAGGGCGTCAAGGGGAAGGGCTCCTGCAAGGGAGAAGGCAACGCGGACGGCTCCACTACATTCGAATGCGCGGGTGACTACACCCTCGCTAAGTAGAGCACAAGAGTTTACAAGCGCGGTGCCTCAGGTTCGCTTGCGTTTCTTGCACGCCAACCCGGGATAGCCCAGCCGACACCCATGTTCGTGCACTCTTTGCTCAAGAGCGCCCCGGCTCCCAACTCTACCGCGCGCCCTTTGTGCGGTGGCGTGGGGGTTTCCGCGAGTGACCAGCGGACGCCATTCGCACCGCGACAACTAAGACGCTCGACCGTTCCCAGCACTACACATCACAACTTTCAAATTTAGAAATTACAGATTCCCCGGTGTTATCCTGTTCCGCTCCATGCTGACGCCGCCCGCGCTGGTCAAGTTCTTCGTCCTCGCCTTCAGCGCCCTGCTGCCGGTCGTGAATCCGCTCGGCTCCGCGCTCGTCTTTCTCGGCCTCGTGGGCGATGCCCCCACCCTTGTCTACCGCCAACTCGCCGGCAAGATTGCCCTCTACACTGTCCTCTTCTTCCTCGTCGTCGAACTCGTGGGCACAGCTCTCCTCGCTTTCTTCGGAATCTCTCTCCCGGTCGTCCAGGTCGCCGGTGGCCTCGTCCTCGCCTCCATGGGATGGTCCCTGCTCAACCAGCGCGACCCCGCGCCGCGCGCTGCCACCGACGTCGTCCCAGCCGCTTACGGCGACATCAATGAGAAAGTCTTTTACCCCCTCACCTTTCCCGTCACCGTCGACCCCGCCTGCATCGTCGTCATGCTCACCCTCAGCGCCCACGCCTCTACCAAAACGCTCGCGGAAAACATCCTCTCGCACAGTGCCATCCTGGCCGCCGTTCTCGTCCTCAGCCTCCTCGTCTTCTTCTGTTACGGCTACGCCCCCTGCATCACTCGGCACATCCCTCCGCAAACCGCTCACGGAATTCTCCGCATCATCGCCTTCGTCCTGCTCTGCATCGGTGTCCAGATATCCTGGAATGGCATCCAGTCGTTGATTCGAATCGTGATGAGCATGAAACCCTAACGCGCGGCCTTTGCCGTACATAGACTTGTCATCCCGACCGGTATATGAGATCAGTCATCCCGAACGGAGCAAAGCGGAGTGGAGGTACCTTGCGTTATTCTCGATTTCTGATCAATAGCGAATTTCCAATGAAGAATCCCGGCAACTTTGAGTCGCTTCTCTCTGTGTCTCAGTGACTCCGTGGTGATCAGATTCGTGACCACGAAATAGAGGTCTAATGAATCCGAGAGCAAAACGCGCCGCAACACACCTTTTCGCCACCTTCTTTCTGTTCTCTTTCTCCCTCTCCGCCCAACAAATCCCCCTGCAAGCCCTCGTCACGCCCTCCACCGTTATCACCAAAGACGGCCACCCCCTCACCTTCGCCCTGCATGGCTTCATCGAGTTCCAATCGCTTCTCGAAGCGTTCCACTACATCGACGCCCAAACCCGCCGCTGGTCCACGCTCACCGAACAGCAACGTCGCGACCTCGCCGCCGAGCTTCTGCGCCGCGCTGTCGAAAGCCGCGTGATCTCCATGACGGACGAGCGCCCCTTCGAAACCCTCATTACCCACACCAGCGATGAACTCCGTCACGCCCTCGCCGAAGTCCACGAGCCTGTTCCCTCCGGCTACGCCGAAGCCTTCCTCGTTGTACAGGAGAAATGGAAGCATTCCCTCAACTGCTGGAGCGCCGCTCCGTCCATCCCCGCCCGCGTCCTCTCCAACTGGTATCCAATTTCTGAAGGCATCCAGCTCTATGGCGCCACTTATGACTCCACCGAGCATTTCTGGCAGGCTGTAAAATTCTACCCCGAGGCGACCATCGCCGATCTCAATCGCGTCCTCGCGGAACTCCAGCGCCGTAACTGGGCTCCGTGGCTGGCCCGCCTCGACGCTACCCCCGACCTCTATGTGCCCAACGCCTACGCCGTCGAATTCTTGCGCCACAATCTCACCGCCGATCGCCTCCAGTGGTTCGCCGACGAACTCCAGCGCCAGCAGCTCAAGCCCGAAGAACACGCACGCACCGCCCAGCAGCGCACGGCTACTCCTTTCCGCTTCACGGCCTTCGAAGAGAAGGTTCTCTGGGGGGACCTCGCAGACCTGTTCCACCTCATCTATACGTTTTCTCCAGCTGACGATCCCATCCGCGCCACTCTCACCCTTCATCACTTCGATGCCATCTATCTCGAGAACCGCCAATTCCCTTTCATCAGCGAAGACTTCCGCTCCCTCATGCTCGACATCTGGAAAGTGAAATACCTCATGCTAGCCCGCTTCCGCGAAGTCATCGCCTCGATCCCCCTCGAGATCCGGCTCTCGCACTTCCTCAACGACGGCGACTCTCCCGACATCCCCATCCCCGTCTACATCGGCTACCTCAACCAGATCCGCCTCCTGGCTATAGCAGAAGAGAAATCCATGGCACCTAGCCAACACCAATAAAAAGCGGTGACCCAGGTTCGCGTCCGTTCTTTGGACGCTAACCTGGGAACTTCAGGTGTCTCAATTACCCTGAAAAGAGAACTGGCGGGCTCCACGCCCGCCGCTCAAATCCCAAATTACCCGCTTACAAGATCACCAAATCCCCGCTACGCCCGCATCTTCTCCCCAAACTTTTTCTCAAACTTCTTCAACTTGGGAGCGATTACAAACTGGCAATACGGCTGATGCCGATTATTTTCGTAGTATTCCTGGTGATATTCCTCCGCCGGGTAAAACGTCCCCGCCGGCTCCACCGCGGTCACGACCGGCTCCGGAAACGCCTTCGCCGCATTCAACTCCGCGATCGTTTCCTCCGCTTCGCGTTCCTGTTCCTCCGAGGTGTAAAAGATGACCGACCGGTACTGTTCCCCAACATCATTCCCTTGTTGGTTCAGAGTCGTTGGATCGTGTACTGAGAAATACACCTCCAGCAAATCCTTATATCGAATCTCCCGCGGATCAAAAGTCACCTGCACAACTTCTACGTGCCCCGTATCGCCCCCGCAAACCTGCCGGTACGTAGGCTTATCGACATGACCGCCCATGTATCCCGACACCGCCGACTTCACTCCTCGCAGCCGGTTGAACACCGCCTCAACGCACCAGAAACATCCGCCACCAAACACCGCAATCTGTTCGTTTTCCATGCCAGTTAGATGTCCGCCCTCGCTGCAAAGTTACAAGCACGTAATGGTGCCCAAGCTCCGCGTGCGTTCTTTGCGCGCTAACTGGGCATCTCATCTTTGCGATCTCTACCTCTCCGTAATTCTCAGCCCCCGGCACGGCTGCTTCTTCGATGGCTTCCATTCGAACCCATTCGACATCGTCACGCTCTTCACCGCCACCGTCGCCGCATCGCGGCCGCCGCCGGGGTACGGGTACCGCGCCGTGTACTGCATTCCAGGATAAAGCAACGCATTCCGCTCCCGGCACACGCCCAGCTTTCCTCCAGCCGTGCAAGCGAACTCCAGCCTCCGGATCGGCAGTTTCCCCACGTTACGGAACGTCACCACAATTTCATCCCTCTCGCGCGCTCCGCTAACCATCATCACTGGACACACGCTGGCAAACGCTCCCGCCACTAACCCCAACGCTAGACCGACCCATATCACCGCCGACCATCCAAGTTGCCAAGTCCATTTCATGTCCACGCTCTCCCGTCACTTGTCATCCCTAGCGAAGTAACGCTCAACCGAACGAAGTCGAGGGACCTTGTGTTTGCAGGGCAGAGAGCAAGCGGCTCCCGCAAGCCACCGCCCTCGCAGATCCGCAGCGCAATGGTTGTCCGATTGGACTGCAAACACCGTCCACGGTTAGCGGTGCCGTGATCTCGAACGCTCCCCAAAAACAAAAGAACTCCCCTCTCGGGGAGCTCTTTCACGGCTTAAGGAGGCTGCCGCCAGCCTCTCAAACTCTGATCAGCTTACGAAGCCGCCTTGATGTCTTGCACCTTGATTGTGTTGCTGCTCGTGTCCAGGCTGCCGGTGATCTGCACCTGCTTACCCTCGTAGTCTTTCGCCCGCGCCTGATCGTCCAGCTGGTAGGTCATGTTGTCGCTGGTCTTTAGCACGTACGTGTCGCCTGATTTCACCACCGTGCCTGTAAACGATTGCGTCGCCGCTGCCTTCTGCCCGCTGTTCTGTCCCGATGCGGCTGGCGACGACGGAGTTTCGGTCTGCGGCTTCTGCGCCGGAGGCGTCGATCGCGTGGCTGGTGTGGGTTCCGGTTTCTGGTCCTGAGTCCAGGCAACCAGCTCCGTTCCCTTCGTGCGATCGGTTTGCGGATGTGTGTTCTGGGCCACCGCTATCGGTGCCAGCGTCAAGCTGGCCAACGCCAGTGCTGTCAGTGAAGCTTTCATACTCCTATCCTCCATAGCCTGAGAGAGTGGCGCTCAGCACGAAGCGACGTCTGCTCTGTTTCTGCACGGAGCGTGCCAACTGGCTCGTTGTCGCTTTTCTTGAACATGCACGAATTGCATCCAACCAACACCCGAATTTTCGACTCGATCACCTCCCAAAACTACTCGAACGACCCGCGCTCAGACCCGTAAATTTCCGTACGGCAAACACCCGATTGACTCCAACGGCTTTGCCTAGCACACTCCCCGGCAAGTCAGTTCTTACAGTCAGCCTCTGCTCCACGCAGAGTTGGAGCGGGCGATCCTTCCCGGGTGCTGCCTGCAAACGCCCACGTGTTCGATCGTGGGCGTTCCTTTTCAGATGCATCCCAGCCCCGTGAAAACTTATCTCACGCTTCCGGGTTTATATTCCTTGAGTATTCGCGAACATTGAGGGAGTCCATCCCATGAAGAAGCTCAACGCCTGCACTCTTGCGCTGTTTCTTGTGCTGGCCACTCTGTTTTTCAATACGCTCACTGCCCACGCCCAGGATGACGAGCAGGATCCTCCCGGGCGCGTCGCCCGCCTGAATTTTTCTTCCGGCTCGGTCTCGTTCCAGCCCGGAGGCGAAGGCGACTGGCTCACCGCTGTTCAGAATCGTCCGCTCACCACCGGCGACAATCTCTGGAGCGACAAAGACTCGCGCGCTGAACTGCACATCGGCTCCACCGCTATCCGGATGGATTCCGAGACCAGCCTCTCGTTTCTCGATCTCGATGATCGCACCATCCAGTTGAAGCTCTCGCTAGGTGCCATCGAGTTTCGCGTCCGCCACATTGATGACGGCGATCTCGTCGAAGTCGACACCCCTAATCTCGCGTTCACCATTCAGCACCCCGGCCAGTACCGCGTTGACGTCAACTCAGATGGAACACAGACTCTCGCTACTGTCTGGCAAGGCCACGCTGAGGCTACGGGCGGTGGATACTCCTACACCGTCGTGGCCGGCCAGCGCGCCGCCTTCAGCGGTACCGACCAGCTCGAACACGAGATCATGCAAATTCCTCGCCGCGACGACTTCGACCAGTGGTGCGCCGAGCGCAATGATCGCGAAGATCGAGCCGAATCCTCCAACTACATCTCGCGCGAGATGACCGGGTACGAGGACCTCGATGACTATGGTCGCTGGCACTACGTCCCCGACTACGGCCCGGTCTGGACCCCGACTGCGGTTGCCGGCGGGTGGGCCCCCTATCGCTACGGCCACTGGGTCTGGGTTGAACCCTGGGGATGGACCTGGGTAGAAGATGAACCTTGGGGCTTCGCGCCCTTCCACTACGGACGCTGGGCTTTCGTGGAAGACAGCTGGTGCTGGCTTCCCGGTCCGGTAGTCGTTCGCCCCGTCTACGCTCCTGCGCTCGTCGCGTTTGTCGGCGGCGGTGGCATCAATCTCGCCCTCGGAGTCGGCGGAGGCGTCGCCTGGTTCCCGCTCGGCCCGCGTGAAGTCTACATTCCACCCTACCGTGTCAGCCGCGTCTACTTGAACAACATCAACATCACCAATACGCGTGTGAATGTCACGCAGGTCACCAACGTCTACAACAACTACGTCGTCAACAACAACATCAACCGCATTACTTACGTGAACCAGCGCGTCCCCACTGCAGTGACCGCCGTCTCGCGCGAGACGTTCGTCAACGCGCGTCCCGTGAGCCGTAACCTCGCCCAGGTGAACACGCACGAACTCGAGTCTGCTCCCGTCACGCACCAAGTAAACGTGCAGCCCGCTCGCACCAGCGTCCTGGGAGCCGGAGCCCCGGCTCGCTCCCATCCGCCGGCCGCCGTCGAAAACCGTCAAGTTATCGCCACCCGCAATCCGACACCGCCCCGCGCTCCCTTTGAGCAACGTCAGGCGAAAACGCCCAAGGTCCGCACCGAGCCGATGCGCCCGGCTGCCCCCGGGGAAGCCGCACGCACGAACCAGCCTGCGAATTTGCCTCGGTCCAACGAGCCAACGCGCGAAGCGCAGCCCAACGTGCCTAGACCGTCGGAGCCCGCACGCCCCAACGAGCCAGCCAATATCGCTCGACCGAATGAACCACCGAGGCCGAACGAACCGCCACGCCCGCATGAACCCTCACACCCAAGCGAACCGCCGCGTCCAAGCGAATCTTCCCGCCCGGCCGAACCCGCGAACGTCCCGCGTCCCAATGTCCCACGGCCCCAGCAAGAACAGTCTTACGAGCGTCCGCAGCATCCGTTGGTGCGCCCTGCTCCACCCGTGCAGCCGCGTCCGCAAGTCGAGCAGAACGAGGCCAACAAGTTCCGTCAGTGGCAGCAGCAGCGTCCGCCGCAGCAACAAAACGTCCCCCGTCCGCCACAGCAGCGCCCCGCGCCGAAGCAGGAAGAGCGTAACCCGCATCCCTAGCAACCGGCCACACTTAGAAAACTCGCGGAAGGGCCAGAGGCCCCCGAAGACGTCGCCCAGGATGCTCAGGCCCTCGAAAGCTCCCGTCGCGAAGCTCGGGCGGCTTCCGCACTCAGTCTTTCCAACGTTCTCTACAAGGCCGGTAGACTGTCGATAACAGTAACCATACCGGGATTAGCACTTCGGTAACTAAACGTTCGGACCATTTCCGCATCAAAATCAAGCATGGCAAACGAAATTTGTACCCTCCCCCTCGTTTACCAATGCGCTCTCTGTGAGTGGCGCTGGTCCGAGGATCAACCCCAAACCTTCAACACCGACTTCGACGCCGCCGTGATGTTTGTGGGCGCCGGAGCTTGCCCTTCCTGCAACGCGGCCCGCACCGCTCTGCAGAAGGCCAGCTAGTGCATAGTTCGTTGTCCGCTTCCGCGTCGTAGCTGTCCGGTCCTGGCGACCCCAGCTGCGACGCCGCAACGGCATCTCTCCGTATTCCTGCGAATCCTGTCAGAGCTCGTGATACACTCCCGTCGGTACCTCGCGGGTCCCGCCCGCATTCTGCAGTCAGCCAGGGACCCTACCTGCGTTCCTCCTCGCACGGGACGCGGATGGAGGAGTTGCGAGCACACTCGAGGTGTGCCGACTCCGAATCCGCGGCCACCTCAAACGGAGGAAATTCCATGAAGTTCACCAAGCTCACACCCAACCTCGTGGTCCGCGACGTTCAGGCGGCCGTGCAGTTCTACCAATCCGTGCTCGGATTCCGACTGGCCATCAAGGTCCCCGACGCACCGCCTTATGTTTTTGCGTCTGTCACTAATGGCGATGTCGAGATCTTCTTCAACGATCAGAAGGCAGTCGCGGAAGACTATCCCCCGCTTGCGAAGGATCCGATTGGCGGAACCATGACGCTTTTCCTGGAATGCGAAGGGATTGAAGGAATTCTGCGCATGGTCGAAAAGTCCGGTATGAGGGTCGTGATGCCGCTGAAGACCCAGTTCTACGGAATGCGCGAGTTCGCCTTCGTTGATCCGCAGGGGTGGACGGTCACCATTGCGGAACGGCTGAAATAAACTCGCGGATGCTACAGATTTAAGAACCCCGGGACGATGTTGTGCCGGGGTTTGTGTTCTCTGTAGCCGCGCCCCGGCTACGAGTCCGTCCCTCCCACGAACCGATACCCGGATTTGTGCACCGTGACAATCAGTTCCGGACGTTTGGGGTCCCTCTCCAGTTTCTGCCGCAGACTGGCCACGTGTACATCGACGGTGCGAGTAAAAGTGCCCGCCTCATATCCCCAAACGGCGCGCAGCAATTCCTCTCGCGACAGCACCATCCCCTGGTGCTCAACGAAATACCGAAGCAGCTCAAATTCTCGGGCCGACAGATAGATCGGGGCCCCGTTGCGGGTCACCTTGACGTCCCGGTGATCGCTGAGGCCACGAGTCTCAATCCGGATGGGTCCAAACTGATGGACTACTTGTCCGGTGCGGATCGGAGCGCGCCGCAACAATGCCTCGATGCGTGCCATCAGTTCCTGCATGTCGAAAGGCTTGGTCACGTAATCATCAGCGCCCAGCTTCAATCCGATGATCTTGTCGACGGTCTCGCTGCGCGCCGTCAGCAGCAGGATCGGGGTGCCCAGCCCCGCCGTACGGATGTCCCGGCACAAGTCGAGCCCGTTTCTCCCGGGCAGCATGATGTCCAGCACGATCAGATCGAACGGCAACGAGGTCGCCTTTTCGTACCCCCGCTCCCCATCGGTTACGAAGTCAACTGCATATCCCTCTTTGTGCAGGCGGTCGCTCAGTGCCATGCACAGGGCTTCTTCGTCTTCCACCAAGAGTATGTTTTCCTTCATGATTGAGAAACTCGCTGCTCGAGCTGGTTTTGGCTTTCCAGTTTTATGGGATGAGCCGCCGGCAGATGCAACGTGAAGCGGCTGCCGATGCCCAGTTTGCTCACCACCGAAATCTTCCCGCCCATTGCCTCTGCGATGCCCTTCGCCAGGGGAAGCCCCAGTCCCGTGCCGTGAATTTGCGCCGCGGTCACGGCCGGGCTGCGATAGAAAGGCTCGAAGATTTGCTTCAGTTCAGCGCTGTCGATGCCGATGCCATGGTCCTCCACGCTGATCCACACCTCGTCGGCTTTCCCCTTCTCTCCATGACCCGACATCGCCCATACCGCGATGCCGGGATTCTTACCACCGTACTTCAGCGCGTTGACCACTAGGTTCTGAAGGCATTGGCATAAGGCTGAGAAATCGGCCATGATCGTAGGCAGATCAGCGGCGATGTGTTCCTCGATGACGGCTCCGGCTTCTTCGGCCAGTTCGCGTGTGTTGGTGATCACCGAAGTGATTACGCTGCGGACTTCAAGCGGCCGCAAGGTGTACCGGTTCCTGCCTTCGTGCGTCGCCGCAAACTGCAGGATCTGGTTCACCAGCTCGGTCAGTTGCGAACTGTGATGCCGAATCACCGACCCATACCTGGCCAATTGCTCCTTCTCGTCCACAACTCCGTCTGCAATGTTCTGTGCCGAAGCGCAGATCACGGCCAGTGGAGTGCGCAATTCGTGCGACACCGAGGCCACAAAATCCATCTGCAGCTTGGCCAGCCGTACTGCGTTCAACATCTTGCTTCTCTGGATCGCCCACACTGACGCACTGGCGAACAGCAGGGTAAAAGAAAGAACTCCGACTAATCGAATCACCGACCGCCGCGACGAAGCATCCACCAGAGCCAACTGGTCCGAGGCCTGCTCGTCGTACAGGCGCTTGACCTCTTCCAGGTCTTGACGCACGCGTTCAAACGACGGCACACCCCCACTCAAATCCATGTCGACCGCTTCCTTCGTGCTGCCTTCTAGGATTGAAGCCAGTACTTCGTCGCGGACCTTAAGGTACGCCGACCAGTCCGCCTGCAGGCGCTTGCCCAGTTCTACCTCGCGCGGGGCCCGCGCTTCGGCCAGGTAGCGCTTGATGCCGTCGGTCACCAACTGGTCCGCGCCTCGAGATTGGTCCGCGTACTCGACCTGCAGGTTGCTGTCGTTGGTGGTCAAGGCGTACAGGGTACTGCGCCGCGTTTCCTGCGCTTCGTATTGCAACTCGCCGATCTCGCGTAGTCCACGAACCGCCCCGGCGTACATTTTTTGTGTTTGCACGCTGGCAGTGTGCAAATCTCCAATCATGAACGCTCCCACCGCCAGAACCACGCACAAGACCATGAACATCAACAGGCTCGACGTATGCCGTGCAGTCAGCTCGCCAAGGCTCTTCCACAATCTCCGCCGCGGGTCCGCCGGGTTCGTGCGTTCGAGTTTGGTGGATTCGTTCATGCTCACTTCGCCGATCGCGATTCAATCCGCAACGGATACTCCGGGTCCTCGGGCGCCCGCCCGTTGATCTTGATGACTTTCACCGTGCTATTCACATCCGATGCCCGCAGGTACCCGATTGCCCCCGGAACATTGAATACGAACTTGCGGACCCCCACCGGAGTGGACAACGTCTTCGGCGATACAAACACCTCGCCAGTGAACAATCCCTGGAGAAAGTGGCGGCTGAATTCCGTTTCGCCCATGTGGCACACATCGCGTAACACCGCCTTCCGCTCCGCCAAACCTGGATCCATCATGACCAGCGTGATGCGCCGCCCATTCGGCCAATGGCTGCGCTCTCCTAGGAAGACCGTTCGCAATTCGTTCAGCGAAAGGTCCTCGATGGGATTGGACTGATTGACGATCACCGCCAGACTCTCGTCCGCCACCGCCGGGGCCCGGCTGGACCCCGTCGCCCCTCCGCGGGAGGTGCTCAGCAACAGGCATATACCCGCAACGATGAGGCCAATTTTCCTGTGCAGCCCCTGATTCATCCTGCCCTTTCTAGAAGGTGAACCCCAGCTGCAACGTCAAAGCGTTGTTGGGGGAGAGATGTCGCGCAATGTTGTAATCGTACTGGAGCTTTAACGCCACCGACTCACTGGCGTCGTAGCGCATTCCGAACGATGGCCCTTCCATCCGGCCCACCGCCGGGAAAATCGGCTCGTGGTCCGAAGCGTTGATGTATTGGTAGCGGAAATAGGGTTGGTAGGAGCCGAAGCGTTTAGCGATCTGCGTGTACCACCCGGGCGTGTTGAACACCCTTGACGTTCCATCGGGAGCATGCCGCACCAGCACCAGTTCATTCAGCCACTCGAACTTCGGCGCCATGTATACGGCGTGCGCCGCAAGAATGGCTTCGTCCACCCGTGGTTGTCCGAGGGGCATCAGACGGTCATGGTATCCCGATACTCCGACCTGCAATCCGCGAATGGCCTCCGGGCGCGCGAACAGTGCCAGGTTGAAGGCCTTGTAGTTGTTTTCATCCAGTTCGTTCTGCACCGGTTCCTCGGTAAATGGCGAGCGCGATTGCCGCCCATTCCCGATCTCGGCAACGTAGTGCAGTCCCAGCGCTCCGGATGGAATCCTCCCGGAGGCGGACACCCCCACGTTGTGAATCGGCAGAATGCCGCCGCGGTCTTCAAATTCAAACAGCAACGGCCGTCCGGTTGTCGTCTGGAACCAGGTGCTGTGGTGATAGGCCGTGTTGTAGAAGCCGATGGCCGTGTGATACCGCCCCACTGCCAGGTTGAAATAGTCGTTGTAAGAGTACTGCAGCAGATACCGCTCGACATCCACGGTGAAGTGGTTCCGATCTCCTCCCGGCACGTTGTAGAAATTATCCGGCCCCGCTTCAAGCACGATCTCGCTCAGAAACTTAAACTTCTCCGAAATGTCGGAAGTCACAAACAGGTTGAGTTGCCCCAGGCCGAACGTATTGGTTTGGTTTTGCTGATCAGTCCCGCGGAACGAGACATCTCCAAACCCGCGGATTCGCAGCAGGGTCTTGCTCATGTCCATGCGTTCCGGCTCAAGGTGCTCGGGCTCCGTCTCGGACTCGTTCGTCTGTGTCTGCTGCGTTTGAGCCGGCGCGGGCGGCGTTTCCGCCGGCCCGGCAGCCGGGCCCGACGGAGGGCGGGTCGCGAACGCCGTCGGCACTGCCGCTAGGTTCGTCCGCGCCCCCGTGTTGCCCCGGGCGCTCTCCAGTTCAGCCACGCGCGCCTCCAGCTTCTCGATCCGTTGCAGCAACATCTGGATGGTCTGCGGATCGGCGTTCGCACTAGCCGGCAGATTCTGCGCCTTGGCATGGGTTCCGCATGCCGCTAACGCAAAAACCAGTAAACTTCGTGCGGCTGCACGACATGTCAGCGCGGAGCTGTGGCGACTTCGGCGTGCGAACGTCGGGAACCTCATAACAACCTCCTGAAGATCTCAAGCGGCAAAGCTTGCCAGGCGTGGAGCGGCGCCCCGGTGATCTGCCTGACACCACTTCGCGGCATCAACTTCAAAATGAGAGAAGCCTGGAAACTCTTGGCTGGGGGGAGGAAATGAAAAAGGCCCAGTCACACGTCTGCCGGCAGGCGCCGAATCCTCTAGCCTCGAACCGGTTGCTCGGAGACTCAAGGGGGAACCACAGATTCTCAGACCCAGCTAATCCCGGCAGAGGCGTGACCTCGGACGCCGCGCATAGCTAGGGATTATCGCACTACACCGCCTGCGAGGATAGTGTTTGCTGCGATTCCAGAAGGTATCTCCGGATGCTTCACTGCAATAAAAAACGGCCGCGAATTTGCACGCGGCCCATTCTCAAATTTCGATGACCCATCCAGCTAGCGCCGGCCGTGACCTCCACCATGACCGCCGTGCCCGCCGCCGCGCCCGTTGTGGCCGCGCCCGCGCCCGCCGCGCCGGCGTCCACTCCCTCCACCGCCTCCGCCCGGACGTGGTCCGCGATCCCGGTCACCCCGATCCGTCGAAACTGCCTGCGGGGCATCCTCACGGTTGAAGTTTGGCTCATCTCCGTCTTCAAATTCCGCGCCGCCTTCGATGGTCATTGAAGCCGCCGCCGGTACCGGGACTTCCACCGGAGCTTCCCCGCCTCCCATCTTGGCGCGTTGTTCTTTCAGCACCGCCTTTCGCGATAGCCGGATGCGGTTGCCCTCGACTGCCAGCACCTTCACCAGCACCTGATCGCCTTCTTTCAGTTCGTCGCGCACATCCTTGATCCGGTGCTCGGCCACTTCACTGATGTGCAGTAGGCCGTCAGTCCCCGGCAGAATCTCCACAAAGGCTCCGAAGTCCGCCAGCCGCGAAACCGTCCCAAGATATGTCTTGCCCACCTCGGCTGTAGCCGTCAGGTCTCCGATAATCTGCAGTGCCTTGGCCGCCGAAGCCTGGTCGTTCGAGGAGACATTTACCTTGCCGGAATCCTCGACGTCGATCTTCACACCCGTCTGCTCGATGATGCTGCGAATCATCTTCCCGCCCGGCCCGATCAGGTCGCGGATCTTGTCCACCGGAATCTGCAGGGTGTAGAAACGTGGTGCGAACGCCGACACCTTCTCGCGATGCTCCGGCAGCACTTCTTCCATCTTGCCCAGGATGTGCATCCGGCCGCGTTGAGCCTGCGCCAAGGCCTCGCGCATGATCTGCTGCGTGATTCCAGCAACTTTGATATCCATCTGCAGCGCCGTGATCCCCTTGCGTGTTCCGGCAACCTTGAAGTCCATATCGCCGTAGTGGTCTTCCGCGCCCGCGATATCGCTCAGGATGGCGTACTTGTCGCCCTCCTTCACCAGTCCCATCGCCACGCCCGCCACCGGCGCCGCCAAGGGGACGCCCGCATCCATCAACGAAAGAGCCGCTCCGCAAACCGTCGCCATGGACGACGATCCGTTCGATTCCAGGATGTCCGAGACCACGCGCATGGCGTAAGGCCACTTCTCCTCGGTGGGAAGCACTGCCGAAATCGCGCGTTCAGCTAGCGCTCCGTGACCAATTTCCCGTCGCCCCGCCCCGCGCAAAAACTGAACTTCCCCAACAGAAAACGGAGGAAAGTTATAGTGCAACATGAAGCGCTTCTTGGCCTCGCCTTCAAACGCTTCGAGCCGCTGCATGTCGTCAGCGGTGCCGAGCGTGGTAGTCACCAGCGCTTGGGTCTCTCCCCGAGTGAAGATGGCCGACCCGTGCGTGCGGGGCAGCACCCCTACCTCGATCCAGATGTCGCGGATCTGATCGAACGCGCGCGCATCCGGACGCCGATGCTGCTCGATCACCTGCTCGCGGAAAATCCGCTCGCGCAGCGTCTCGTAATAATTCTTCAGTTTCTTCAGCGCGACTTCGTCTTCCTCCGGAATCTCCGCTTCCAGTTCCTTGCGGATATCTTTGACAAGTGTGTAACTCTCCAGCTTGGGATGCTTCGCTGTATCCAACGCATCCGTCAACCGCGCCCCAACCTTCGCCTTCAAATCATCGAAATACTTCTGATCAAACTCCGGGGGTGCTACGTCCCGCTTCGGCTTGCCCACCTTCACCCGCAGATCGTTGATTGCGGCGCAAATCTTCTTGATCTCGTTGTGCCCGTACTCGATCGCATCGACGACCGTCTCTTCGGGAACTTCCTTCGCCCCCGACTCGATCATCACGATCGCTTCGGCCGAGCCCACGACCATAATATTCAGCAGGCTGTCGCGCATCTCCGAGTACGTCGGGTTGCTGACAAACTTCCCATCCACATAGCCCACGCGTACCGCGCCAATCGGGCCAAGAAACGGAATATCAGAAATCGTTAATGCCGCTGACGCGGCGTTAATCGCCACCACATCCGGGTCGTTCTCAGTATCGGCCGATAGCACGAAAGCGATCACCTGTGTCTCGCACTTGAAGCCTTCCGCAAACAACGGCCGCACCGGGCGGTCGATCATACGGCTGGTCAGAATTTCGCGCTCGCTGGGACGTCCTTCGCGCTTGATGAATCCGCCGGGAATGCGTCCGCCGGCATAGGTGTACTCGCGGTAATCGACGGTCAAGGGGAAGAAATCAATTCCCTCCCGCGGATCGGCATTGGCTACCGCGGTGGCGAGCACCACGTTGTCACCCATGCGCACAACGGCCGCTCCGTGTGCCTGCTTGGCGATCTTGCCGGTTTCAATCTTGAGGGTTTTACCGCTGGAGAGGTCTACGGTTACTTCAGTTGCTTCTGGTTTCATTTTTCATCCTTCGAGGCAGGAAAGCTGCGCCCATGCGGCTTCGCACCGGGCGCGAGGTAGGGCAATGCCAGATTGAGTTCGAGCTGAGGCCGGAACGCACTTTCCAACAATTCCTTGATCTGGTTCCTGCGGCCCCACGGCGGCAGAACCAAGGCGAGGACACCCGCGGGACTACGTTGTCCCAAGGTGGTTCTTCAGCACGCGTTACTTACGGATGCCAAGTTTCGTGATGACGCCCTTGTAGCGCTCGGAATCGTAAGACTTCAAGTAATCGAGCAAACGACGGCGCTTGCTCACCAGCATCAGCAGGCCTCGGCGCGAGCCGTGGTCTTTCTTATGCGTCTTGAAGTGTTCCGTAAGCTGACCGATGCGCTCACTCAGCAACGCGATCTGCACTTCCGGGCTGCCCGTATCGGTCGCGTGCGTGGCATAGGCGTTAATGAGGGACTTCTTTTGCTCTCTGGCTAGCACTAACCTGATGCACTCCTGTCTTTTTCAGTATCGTGATTGTCTGTAACGCCATTGAGAGTAACACGTTAGCGACAAAGCTGTAAAGCTGCGGGCATCCCCCAAACCACTGGCCGCACAACGCTTCTCCGCGTTATCGTAATCTAGAAAAAGATTTCAGAAACTCGTCGATGGCGCGACGGGGCGTCCTTGCCCGTCGGCATTGCCCCATCGGACGAACGCGAGGCACCAGTTGCGCTGCTCCTATTGCGGAACCGAAAACCCTGACGAACACCGCTTCTGCGGAATGTGCGGAAAGGCTCTGCCCGAGCCTACCGCCGAACTCGAAGCCCCCGACGAGCCATCCCCATCCCGGCGCTCGGCGCCCACGTCTCCGGCCTCCGCCTACACCGGCGGCATTCTTAACCTGGGCGCGCCCGCCGAACCCCCTTCCCGCAACCTCGACTACCTGCTGGAAGACGACGAACCAAAATCCCACAAGGGGTGGATGCTGCTGCTCGTGGTTGCCCTGGCTCTGGTCGGCGGATTGGGCTGGCTCCGCTGGCGCCGTGACGGCTTGCCCCTCGTGGGATCTCTAGCGCAGCCGAAGCCGAGCGCTCCTGCAGCGACGCCAAGCACAGACTCGTCCGCCACCTCAGCTACCTCATCCGCTGCCCCTGCGCCGTCGAATTCCCCGATCCCGACATCGCAACCAGCCGCGAATCCATCTTCCCCGGCACCGGCAACCTCCGACGCGCAATCGCCTCCGCCGACGGCCGCGCCTTCATCTGCGCCAGCCGCCTCCAGCCCGTTGCCATCCACGGCGCTCCCGGCAGCAACTTCTGGCAACGATCAGCCTGCTGCTTCGAAACCAACTTCCGATTCTGGCAGCGATAGTGCCGCAACTGTCATCACCGCTCCGGCACAACCGAAGACTCCTGCCGGCGCCGTTCCAGCTGCCGAACCCGCGTCAGCTCCGACGCCCGCGGCCAAACCTGCCGCGCGCAACCCTTCACCCGCTCCAACGCCGAAACCAGCCGCCAAAGCCGCGGACCCCGTCGCGATGGGAGAACAGTTCTTGTACGGACGCAACGGCGTCCCGCAAAATTGCGACCGTGGGCTACGTTACATCAAGCCCGCCGCCGACCAGTCCAACACCAAGGCCATGATCACCATGGGAGCACTTTACGCAACGGGACACTGCCTCTCCCGCGACCTGCCTACGGCCTATCGTTACTTCGCCCTCGCCCTGCGCTCCGATCCCGAGAACGGTCCCCTCAGGCAGAATGTCGATATGGTCTGGAAGCAAATGACCGCAGAAGAGCGCAAGCAGGCCATCCGGTTGACGCAGTGAGAGCAATCGACGATCGGGCCGACGTCAACCCAACCGGTGGAATCGGGTTTCGAAATTCGGCCGGCGAGGGCTATTGCCCTGGTGAATCCAAAGCGTAGACTCGAAACTGCCATTTTCTAGTGCCTCGAGGTCTTACGCGCGCACCGCCGAACTCGCCAGTCGACATCTGCACCGCGCAATACGAACGCCGATCTTCGCTATCTCCTGGTTCGCCGAGCGGAGAGAAAGAATTACTGTGACCTGTCGCGCACGGCGCAATTCCTCGAGCCGCGGATGCCCGAAGCCCTGATCAATCAGTACCAACCGAGGCCTAGCACCGGCGGCTTTGACATCATCACCGACTCGACGGTTCGCTACGGTGTCTACCAGGCCTGGAAAGTGCGGATCATCGAAACCTCGGACTCGGAGAAGAAACCGCCTTCGACGAGTGATTCGGCCTACGTTCTCCGTTATCCCCGCAACCTCGACTGGGTATTCTTCGCCAAGAGATACATCCTCTCAGCTAGTGCCACCAGGACTCTCGTTTACACGGACTTTCAAGACGGAAGAGACTACGAAATCGATCTGACCAAATGGACGCGGCCATGGCAAGTGTTTGAGGTTGAGATCTTGAACCCAAACGCTCTATCCGAGATCTGGCAGTTGCCGAAGGATTCACGAGAGCGTCAGCCCTAGAGCTCGCTCGGATAATGAGCGAGACGATTGACCCATCAGCGCCTGACCAGCGCCTCCCGCTCTTCATCCACAGTCCTTACCTACATTCAACCGTCACAACCTGATTGTGCGGTCCATCATTTACGCTGGCTCGCTCTGCCTGATACCATCGAGAGTTTAGAGCAAGCACTCAATCGAATCCCGGGCAGTCCCCTAATATTTTCTCGGAGGAACAATGGCCATTAAAGTCGGCATCAACGGTTTTGGGCGCATCGGACGCAACGTTCTCCGCACTGCCCTCAAAGATCCTAATCTCGATTTCGTGGCGGTGAATGACCTCACCGACCCCAAGACCCTCGCCCACCTTCTGAAGTACGACTCGATCCTCGGCAACCTGCCCAACAAGATCACTGCGGGCGCGGACTGCATTCAGGTCGATGGCAAGTCGATTCGCGTGTTCGCCGAAAAAGACCCCGCCAAGCTGCCGTGGGAATCCGTGGGCGCCCAGGTCGTGATCGAGTCCACCGGCCGCTTCACCGACGCTAACGAAGCCAAAAAGCACATGCGCGGGCCCGTGAAGAAGGTCATTATTTCCGCGCCCGCCAAGAACGAAGACATCACACTCGTGCTGGGCGTGAACCACGACAAGTATGACCCGGCTAAGCACCACATCATTTCCAATGCGTCGTGCACCACGAACTGCCTGG
>Ga0182037_10000342_pt1 | contig 22375 bp, 19 predicted proteins | sample sta12Cox44000082_FD_125974 | JGI IMG/M metagenome (GOLD analysis project Ga0182037, IMG submission 125974) | Lab enrichment of tropical soil microbial communities from Luquillo Experimental Forest, Puerto Rico - statoxic.12C.oxic.44.000.082 | ecosystem: Environmental > Terrestrial > Soil >... | reverse complement strand
TTAATCCGCCGAACCGCCGTATGCGGACCCGCATGTACGGTGGTGTGGCAGGGGAGGCGGGGTGACCCGCTCCCCTATGCCGCTTGGCAGTAAGCCTCTGGCAATACGAGGCTTGCACACGCTGAATCTTTACCAGTTGCATAACATCTAAATGCTTGACTAGTCAATCATATTGGGAACGCTGGTTAGGGGGGACGACAAAATGATCACAGTCAGGCATGGAGAAGATCGCGGGGGAGGCAATCACGGGTGGCTGAACACGCGGCACACTTTTAGCTTCAGCGATTATTGGGATCCGAGGTGGATGGGCTTTCGCTCGCTCCGCGTCATCAACGAGGATCGCGTCGCTCCGGGCTCGGGCTTCGGTACGCACCCGCACAGCGATATGGAGATCATCACCTATGTGCTCGAGGGCCAACTGGAACACAAGGACAGTCTGGGCACCGGCTCTGTCATTTTGCCGGGTGATGGCCAGAAGATGACGGCCGGGCGTGGCATCCGGCACAGCGAGTACAACCCGTCTCCGACGGAGAAGGTGCACTTCTACCAGATCTGGATCTTGCCCGACAAGAAGGGTCTCGAGCCCAGCTATCAACAAAAGACCTTCCCGGCTGAGGAGAAGCAGGGCAAGTTGCGCCTGATCGCTTCCTCCGATGCCAGGGACGGATCAGTAAAGATCAACCAGGACGCGCGGTTGTATGTGACCCTGCTCAAGCCTGGCGAGCGAGCGGAGCACGAGTTTGGCAAGAACCGCTATGGATGGTTGCAGGTCGCGAGAGGCAGTGTCGAGGTGAACGGCAAGTTCCTAACCGCCGGCGATGGAGCGGCCATCAGCGACGAGCAGGCAGTCGCGTTCACAGCCGAAGAGGATAGCGAAGTGTTGTTGTTCGATCTGGCGTGAAGGGAAAGTTTCAAGGTTTCAAAGTTCAAAACGTCAAATCAAAGGCCCAGCGATCCAGCACCAATTAGATGACTGGGCCTTTCCTTTTTTCCGATAAAACCGGCGAACAAAGCGTCCGCCCCACCCTTACTCCCTCGCCTTCGCCGTTCCCCTCTGGCCGACTCTCGCACTCACCCGGAAGGCCAGCTTCCCGGACTTCAGGTCCGCGTCGACAATCACGTGATCTCCGTGCAGCACTTCGCCATCGAGGATCTTCAGCGCCAGTGGATCCTGGATCAGCCGCTGGATCGACCGCTTCAGCGGACGCGCTCCATACGCCGGATCGTAGCCTTCGCTGAGCACCATCTCCTTGGCGGCATCAGTGAGTTCGAGCGAAATCTTGCGCTCCGCGAGCTGTCGGCGCAAGTCTTCCAAGCGCAGGTCGACGATCTTGACCAGCTGCTTCTTGCCCAGCGGATGGAAGACGACGATGTCGTCCACACGGTTCAGGAACTCGGGCTTGAAGTATCCCGCCAGCGCGGCCACTACTTCCTTCGAGGCCTTCGCGAAATCTTCTTCAGTGCCGAGGTTCTCCGCCACCAGAAACGAGGAGCCGACGTTCGACGTCATGATGATGATGGTGTTGCGGAAGTCCACTTCGCGGCCCTGGCCGTCGGTGAGGCGACCGTCGTCCATGATCTGCAGCATGATGTTGAACACGTCGGGGTGGGCTTTTTCGATCTCATCGAACAGGATTACTGCATACGGCCGGCGGCGGATGGCTTCGGTGAGCTGGCCGCCTTCTTCGTAGCCCACGTAGCCCGGAGGTGCGCCGATCAGGCGAGCCACGGCGTGTTTCTCCATGTACTCCGACATGTCGATGCGTACCATGGCATGCTCGTCATCGAACAGGAATTCGGCGAGCGCCCTGGCTAGTTCGGTCTTGCCCACGCCGGTCGGGCCCAGGAAAATAAACGATCCAATCGGCCGCTTGGGATCGCTCAGGCCGGCCCTTGAACGGCGAATCGCGTTCGAAACTCGCTGCACAGCCTCGTCCTGACCGATCACGCGCTGGCGTAGACGGTCTTCCATCGTGACCAGCTTCTTGACCTCGCTTTCGAGCATTTTCGAGACGGGAATGCCGGTCCACTTGGAGACGATGCGGGCGACGTCTTCCTCGTCCACTTCTTCCTTCAGCATGCGGCGCGCGCTGGTTTGCTCGAGGCGCGCGGTGAGTTTTTTGAGTTCTTCTTCGGTCTGGCGGATCAATCCGTAGCGGATTTCTGCCACGCGCTGCAGGTTGCCCTTGCGCTCTTCAGCCTGTTCCTCGATGCGCAATTGTTCGAGCTTTTCTTTCCAAGAGCGCTGGCGGGCGATCAGGTCTTTCTCCTGTTTCCAGGCCGCTTTGAGCGTGGTCGACTTCTCGCGAATCTCAGCAAGTTCCTTGTCGATTGCGGCCAGGCGCTCGCGCGAGTTGGGGTCGTCTTCCTTCTTCAGCGCCTGCTTTTCGATTTCGAGTTGCATGGCGCGGCGTTCAAGCTGGTCGATCTCTGTCGGCATCGAGTCGATCTGGATGCGTAGCGAGGCAGCGGCTTCGTCGATCAGGTCAATGGCCTTGTCCGGCAGGAAGCGGTCGGTGATGTAACGATGCGACAGCGTGGCCGCGGCGACAATCGCCGAGTCCTTGATGCGCACGCCATGATGCACTTCGTAGCGCTCTTTCAGGCCGCGCAGGATGGCGATCGTGTCCTCGACCGTCGGCTCGCCGACGTACACCGGCTGGAAGCGGCGCTCGAGGGCAGCGTCCTTCTCGATGTATTTGCGATATTCGTTCAGCGTGGTTGCGCCGATGGCGCGCAGCTGCCCACGGGCGAGCGCTGGCTTCAGCATGTTCGAGGCATCAATGGCGCCTTCGGCAGCGCCCGCTCCAACCAGCGTGTGCAATTCGTCGATGAATAGGACAATCTTGCCTTCGGACTCTTCTATTTCTTTTAAAACCGCTTTCAGTCGGTCTTCAAACTCACCTCTGTATTTTGCTCCTGCCAACATCGCGCCCAGATCGAGCGCAACCACACGCTTGTTCTTCAGGACCTCGGGAACGTCGCCCGAGACGATGCGTTGCGCGAGGCCTTCGACGATGGCGGTCTTACCGACGCCGGGTTCGCCGATGAGCACGGGATTGTTTTTCGTGCGGCGCGATAGAACCTGGACCACGCGCCGGATCTCCTCATCGCGGCCAATCACTGGGTCGAGTTTGCCGCGGCGCCCCTGCTCGGTCAGATCGCGGGCGTAGCGCTCGAGCGCCTGGTACTTGGCCTCGGGATTCTGGTCGGTGACCTTCTGCGTGCCCCGCACGGAGGTCAGCGCCTTGAGAATGGCCTCATAGATGGCGCCATGCCGGGCCAGGATTGCCTGGGCGGCATCTTTCTTGGCCTGCGTTTCCGCCAGCAGCAGATGCTCGGTGGAGACGTACTCGTCCTTGAAGTTCGATGCTTCCTTGAATGCCCGCTCGATCACCTGATTCAGCGCGGGTGACATGATCGCTTGGGTCGCGCCTTCTCCTGAAACCTTGGGCAGGCGGTCGATCTCTTTGTAGGTATCGTTCAGCACGACCTGCGGGCCGACGCCCAGCTTCTCGAGAATTGGCGGAACGATGCCCTCGCGGTCTTCGAGCAACGCCGCGAGCAGGTGCAGCGGCAGCAGCTCGGGATTGCCGTGCTCGGATGCAATGTCGTTGGCGCGCTGCACCGCTTCCTGCGCCTTGACGGTGAATTTGTCCCAGCGGATCGGCATAAACTCCATCCTTGTCGGTTGTGCTTAGCTCAATAGCTGCCAAATGTATTTGCGGCACATTCCATGCAGGCTCGTGCAGATACTCCCGCAAGTCCCACGATCGAGCCGTACTGCAGCGGGTGTTGCTTCCCCCCCCGCTGTCTCGGCACCGTAGTCGCTGTAAGTCAGGCCATCTGTCTCCTTGAGAAAGTAAAGCCATCCGAGGAGCTTGTCCTGTGTGGCGCGGACTGCTGGAGAAATTCCGGTGGAAACGCCTGGGGGCCTCAGCGGCTGAGCCCCCGCAAGTCTGCACAGCGCCTCACAATCCTTACCAGATCCGCCCGCATCCCTGACCACCCTCCAATCCTTTCTTCCCGTCAGCGTCCGCCCTGATGCGAAATGATGAGTACTTGCCGAACTTATCTGCAAGTTCCTTCCAGTCTCCGCCTCCGTCCCGCACTACCAGCAGATTGCTCGCCGTTGACTTCAGTCTCTCGTTTTCGGGTCGATCATTTTCGATCAACCATGCACGATACCAAGCGAGACGATCAGCCCGACGAGTGCAACAGCCCAGTACACGCCGGCCACACGTGATAACCGATCCCTTGGACCATTCCGAGAATGCCAATGAGAGTCCCGACGTGAGGATCGTGCCCCCACTGCTTCCTCACGGCATTTGCAAATCCAAAGCGCTGCCACACGGAGTGACAACTCCTTCTCGAATGCTATACCAAGAAAAAAGGAAGCGGTCACCATCCCCGCTTCCCGTCGCGATGTCTAACTCAAGTTCGGACAGTGCCGCAAGCGTTACGCAGCCTTGCCGGGGCCTTTGGCTTCCAGCGTCTTGCCGCCGACGTTGACCTTGATCTGTTTCGGCTTCGCTTCTGCCTTCTTGGGCAAAGCGATCTTCAGCACGCCCTTGTCGTAGTTGGCCTCGACCTTCTCGGCATCCACGGTGGTGGGCAGGGTGAAAGTTCGGGTGAAGCTGCCGTACTGGCGCTCCACGCGGCGGTAGTTCTCTTCCTTCTCTTCCTTCTCGAACCGGCGCTCGCCGTGCACGGTCAGGACGTTGTTCTCGATGCGGACATCGATGTCCTGCTCGTCGATCCCCGGAACTTCAATCTTCAGAGTGACGTTGTGCTCGTCTTCGTAAACGTCCACGGGCGGGGCAAAGCTGGTGGTAGTCAGCGACTCCTCGCGGCCCTCGGGTCCATAGGACTCGCGGAACAACCGGTTCATCCGGTCCTGCAAGGTGGAAAACTCACGGAAGGGATCCCAACGGGTTATGACAGTCATGATTCGAAAACCTCCTGAAATCTGATCTTGGGTTGGTGCTTGATCGTTCACTAGCTTAGATGAGTAGTTAGCGCAAAAGAAGCATAAAATATGAGTGTATTACTGTAAATCTATGATTAGTTAGCGTTTTCATTAATTTACATGGAGAATCAGGCACTTCAAATAGGACGTTTCCGGTACGGATAGCAGAATGGGGTGGTCCTTCGCCTGTCCCCGCTTCTCGATTACCCGGAGGCTCCGGTGGGCGTCCCGGGCTGCCTCACCGACCACTTCCAGGAACTCTGTCTCGGAGACGTGGTAGGAGCATGAGCACGTCACCAGAATCCCGCCGGGACCGAGCATCTTCAACGCGCGGAGATTGATTTCCTTGTAGCCCCGCAGGGCGGTTTCGAGGTTCTTGCGCGTCTTGGCGAAGGCCGGGGGATCGAGCACGATGGTGTCGTACTGGCGCCCGGAGGCGGCGTAGTCGCGCAGCAGGTCGAAGGCGTTGGCCTCAATCCACTCGATTTCGCGCCCGTTGAGCAGGGCGTTCTTGTCGGCAACTTCCAGCGCCGGGCGCGAGCTATCGACGCCAGTGACCTGGGAGCAGCGCCGGGCCAGGTGCAGAGCGAAGGCCCCTTGGTAGCAGAAGATGTCGAGGGCCTCGCCGTAGGCGTACTGGGCGGCCGCGGCATAGTTCTCGCGCTGGTCGAGGAAGGCCCCGGTCTTCTGCCCCTCGCGGATATCGAAATGGAAGCGCACGCCGTTCATGGTGAAGACGGTGGTGGTCTTTTCTCCCGTGAGCAGGCCGGATTCGCGAGGCGGCAGCGTTTCGAGTTCGCGGATGTGCGGCTCGACGCGCTCGGCGATGGCGGCGGTAGGAAACCCCTCGGTCAGGCTGGCGAGCAGGGCGGCGCGGACGGGCTCGGCGTCCATGGCCTGAGTGAGGATCTGGAGCGAGAGGATGTCGTTGTAGCGGTCGACGATCAGGCCGGCGAGGAAATCGGCTTCGCTGAACACGATGCGGTAGGCGTCGGTGTCGCGGACCAGGGGCTCGCGATAGGCGATCGCGGCGCGCACTCGTTCGCGAAGAAGCTTTGGGAAGTCGGCGACTGGTTCCGGCGAAATCATCCGCAGGGCGATCTGCGAACTGCTGGAGTAGAACGCCGATCCGAAGAAGCGGCCGCGTTCGTCAGTGACAGACACGACGGAGCCGGGGGCAGCGGATTCGGTCGAGAGAATGTCGGAGCGGTAGATCCACACGTGGCCGGACTTCAGGCGGGTGACGGCGCGCGGAGAAATAAGGGCGCGAGGACCGGAGGGGGTTTTGGATGTCTCACGAATCTTCGGCCAGGAAGCCAGACGTCGACGATCAAAGGGCATGGGGTCATCTTAAATGCAAGTGAGATATGAGAATTTCTACTACGGAATCAGCTTTCTACCGGCGCTGTTCAAGCAATCGATAACCCATTGCGCATGGCGGGCAGGAAATCGATTCGAATTGCTCGCGATGTCGAGAATCTCCGCCCCGAATTGCCGATCGGTGCAGCTCCGCCACGTTAGTTCGAAGACACTCATGGCTTAAACAGAAGCGTAGCTATCAACCAGCGTAACAGCAGATATTGAAGGTATGGGTCCGTCTAGCTCGCCGCAGGATGCTCGCTCGGACTCTCTGCCGCGGCCGCGCGCGTGGAGTGCGTGGATTCCGCCCGCGCCAGATCAAGGTCCCGCTGCAGGCTGTCGATCACGACCATCGGGAGTTCGTCGCCCCAGCTGTCGATCTCCTCTTCGTCCCATTGGCCGTTCAGGCGAATCACGCCATTCAGGTCTTCGGGAAAGGCCAGGCGGAAGCTGCCTTCGCGGTTGAGGATGTCGCCGCTCTGGCGGCCGGTGTGCATTTCGTAGACGCGGCGTGAGGAAGTCGTGTCCGAATTAATGAAGGCGAGGAAGGCTTCGCCCGTCTCGCCGTACGACGGATGGTAGAACCAGGCCTGTTGCGAATCGACTTTTGGCTTGGCGCGGCGGCGATGCACCACGCTGGCTTTCTCGACTTGGGGTTCGTTTTCAGGATTGAAATACAGCAGGCGCTGGCAGGACTCGCACTCGATGATCTTCTGGCCCGAGCGCACATCGTTGTAGATCTGCGGACGCAGCATGACCTGGCAGGCGGTGCATTTCTGGTCGCGCACTTCCGAGAGGCCGGAGCCGCGGTACTTCATCACCCGCTCATAGCGCCGCAGCGTGTCGGGGTCCACGCCCGAGCGCAGCCCATCGCGCTTGGTGTTCCACTCGGACAGCAGCTTCTCGTCTTCGACGGTGCGCTTGCGGGCTTCTTCTTTTTCCTTCTCGATCTCGGCGGTTTCAGCCTTCAGTTCGGCTTCGGCGGCCTTGACGTCCTTGTCCCGCGCCTCGGTGTTCATCATCACGTCGAGGATCTTGTCCTCGTTGGCGCGGATCTCCTGCTCGGCGAACTGGATCTCATGCATCAGCGCCTTGTACTGGTCGTTGGTCTTCACCGCCAGCGACTGGTCGCGGAACTTGGAGATCTTGCCCTGCAGGTCCTGGATATTGGTTTCATACTTCTTGCGGGCGGCCTCGTCGGCCTTGGCGGCGCCCTTGGCTTTCTCCAGCTTGGCCTTGGTCGCGGCCAGCTTCTCCTCGATCACGGCCACGCGCCTGGGCAGCGCTGCGACCTCTTCCCTCAAACGCTGGATTTCCTTGTCGGCAACCTGCAATTGCTTGAGGTTTTCAAGATCCTGCAACATGGAATACTTCAATTCTAGCACGCGGCTATTGCCGACAACCGCTGCCCCCAGCTCGATAAGGCAGCGAAAGAAGGAACAAGATGAACAAAAAGCGGAAAACGGAACCAGACGACTAAAATCGAGAAGGGCACGAGTTTACTCGCGCCGCCAAGAAGTTGAAAATACAGGGGCGCTTTAGCGCCTGAGGTACGATCTTTTCCTCGTAGAACCCTTTCCCAGCTTCCTCATGAGGAAGCTGGTCGGTCCAGCCGGCGAGGTTTGCGGCTTCCCACGCCTTCACTTCCCCGCCAACTCCTTCTTGACCGTGTCGCTTACGACTTTTCCGTCCACGCGCATACCTGCAGCGGCGAACCGCGCCATGGCGTTTTTCATGACGGCGCCCATGTCCTTCATGGTGGGCGACCCCATGTCTGCGATCGTGGCCTTCACCCCGGCAACGATCTCCTGTTCGCCCGCAGCCTTGGGCAGGTAGCCCTCGATCACCTTGATCTCAGCGGCTTCTTTGTCGGCCATCTCCTGGCGTCCGCCCTTTGTAAACTGCTCGATCGATTCCTTCCGCTGCTTGATCAGCGTGGTCAGCACCTGCTGCGACTCCTTGTCGTCGAGAGGCCCCATCTTTTCCGTCTGGCGAAGGGTCAGCGCGGTCTTGACCATGCGCAGGCAGGACAGTCGCGCCTCGTCCTTCGCCTTCATGGCGGTCACAAGATCTTTCTGGATCTGATCGATCAGGCTCATGGCAGGAGATTATAACGGCAGCCGACTGCGAACCCCGTAGGCACAGGCCCCCTCGAGAGCCTGCCCTGAGCCAAGCCGAAGGGTTCGGCTGGCCGAAGCCCGGCTTTTTTATAGCGGTGCCACCTCAAACGTGCGTCCACTCCGCGCCTTCCGATAAACTATCTGCCATCCCGTTTTCAAGGACTCATCCGATGCTCCGCAAAAATCGTCTCTTCACCCCGGGCCCGACCCCGCTCCTGCCCGCTGCCCAGTTCGCCGAGGCTTCGTTCACCGCCCACCACCGCACCGCCGACTTCCGCAACCTGTTCACCCGAGTGCTCGCCGACATGAAGGAGTTCATCGGCACCGAGGGCGACGTCCTCGTGCTCGCCTGCTCCGGAACCGGCGTGATGGAAGCCAGCGTTTCGAACCTTACCTCTCCCGGGGACAAAATTCTCGTCCTGACCGCGGGCAAATTCGGCGAGCGCTGGACCGCGCTCGGCAAGGCCTACGGCTGCAACGTCGATGTGCTCAGCAAGCCTTACGGTGAAACGTTCGACTTGGATGAAGTGAAAGCGCGCCTCACTCCCGACCTGCGCGCCGTCTACATGCAGGCCACCGAGACCTCCACCGGCGCCCGTCACGATGTGAAAGGCGTCGCGAAGCTCGTGCGAGCCACCGGCAACGACACCCTGCTTGTCGTGGACGCCATCACCGGACTCGGCACCACACACCTCGAGGTCGACGCCTGGGGCGTCGACCTCATTGTCGGCGGATCGCAAAAGGCGCTCATGATCCCGCCCGGTCTGGCCTATTGCGCCGTAAGCGAGCGCGCTTGGCAGCGCATGGAGACCACGAACTCTCCTCGCTACTACTTCGATCTGCGCAAGGAGCGGAAGTCCGCCGCCAAGGGCGAATCGGCTTACACGCCCGCTACTACGCTGTTCGCAGCTTTGGGTGCCGCGCTCGACTACATCCGGCAACTGGGTAACGGCAATCTCGCCGCCGGGCGCGAGGACTTGGTCAACAACGCCGAACTCGCCGCCGAGATGACGCGCGCAGGAAGCAAAGCTCTGGGACTGAAACTCTTCGCTGCCTCCTCGCCTGCCGCCGCCGTAACCGCGGTCGAATCCCCCGCCGGAGTCGACTCGGGCGCGATCGTCAAGGAGTTCCGCGAGACCTTCAACGCGGTTGTTGCCAACGGCCAGGGCGAGATGAAGGGCAAGCTGTTCCGCATGGCGCACATCGGCTACTACGACTATCTCGACACCATCGGCGCGCTCGCCGCACTCGAGCACGTGCTCGCGCATGTGACCGGCAAAGAAGTCGCCTTCGGGACCGCAGTCCGCGCCGCCCAGGAAGTTTTCGCGCGCCAGACCGAAACCGCTGGCGCTGCTCGCTGAGCAAGGGCAACAGGATCACGACCCAACTCCGAATGAAAATCATCATCGCCGAGAAGATTTCTACCTCAGCCATTTCGCTCCTTCAGGAGCCGCGCTGGAATGTCATCCTTCCCGAACAACTGGGGGGCAGGCTCAGTGCTCACCTGGAAGATGCCGACGCCCTCATCGTCCGCTCGGCTGTGCAGGTCGATGGGGCCCTGCTTGCACACGCTCCCAAACTGCGTGTGATCGGCCGCGCCGGAGTGGGCGTCGACAATGTGGATCTCGAGGCCGCCACCCGCAAGGGCATCGCCGTGATGAACACGCCCGGTGCCAACGCCGTCGCGGTTGCCGAGCACACGCTCGGCCTCATGCTCGGCATGGCCCGCTTCATTCCGCGTGCCGACGGCCTCATGCACGCCGGCAAATGGGAAAAGAAATCGTTGCAGGGAACCGAGTTGTGCGGCAAGACGCTCGGCGTCGTCGGCCTCGGCAAGATCGGCATGGAAGTCGCCCGCCGTGCGAAGGCTTTCGCCATGGAGATCGTCGGCCACGATCCCTTCGTCTCCGCCGCCGTCGCCAAACAGAACGGCATCCGCCTGGGCGCGCTGGAAGATGTCTATGCGGCCGCCGACTTCCTCACGCTGCACGTCGGCCTGACTCCGCAGACCCTCGGCATGATCAACGCCGACTCGATCAGGAAAATGAAGAAGGGCGTGCGCCTGGTGAATTGCGCCCGCGGTGAACTTGTGGACGAAGCTGCCCTGGCCCACGCCCTCAAGCAGGGCCACGTCGCCGGAGCCGCGCTCGATGTGTTCCAGGAAGAGCCCCTCAAGAATTCCCCGCTCACTGTCCTCGAGAACGTCGTCCTCACGCCCCATATCGCCGGCTCAACCCACGAAGCCCAGGAAGCGGTCGGTGTGCAGGTAGCGCGCCAGGTGAAGGAGTACCTGAAGAGCGGCGTGATCACGAACGCCGTCAACGTGCCTTCGGTCTCGCATGAAGAATATGTCGCCATGCAGCCCTACGTCGTGCTCGCCGAACGACTTGGTTCGTTCCTTGCCCAGGTGAGCGATGGCCCGCTGGAAGCAATTTCCCTTCGCTACAGCGGACACATCGCCGAGTGGAAGACCGAGTTAGTCCGCAACGCCGCCATCCAGGGCATCCTGAACCAGATGCTCGACGAGAAGGCGAACTTGGTGAACGCCGCATCGATCGCCTCGGCCCGCGGGCTGCGCGTCCTCGAAGAGCACAAGCCGAAAAGCTCCACCGGCGGATCGGGCAGCGTGCTTTCCGTCCTGCTGAAAACGTCGGCCCAGGAACACTGCGTGAAAGGAGCCGTGCTGCATGGGACGGCCCCGCGCCTGCTTGCGATCGATGATATCGACGTCGAAGCGCCGCTCGAGCGCAACCTCATCTACCTGCGCAACCGAGACGTGCCCGGCGTGATCGGCAAAGTCGGAACCATTCTCGGCGAGCACAAGATCAACATCGCGAACTTCTCGCTGGGGCGCACATCCGGGAACGGGGGCGCGGGCAAGAAGACCGAGCCGCGCCGGGCCGTGGCCGTGGTGCACATTGACGGCCGGGTGCCCGAACAAGTCCTGAAGGCTCTGCGGAAGATTCCAGCGATTGAGCAGGCCAAGGCGATCCGGCTGTTTTGAGGGTTTAATGCTTTGCGGAACTGCACTCCCCGTGACAGCCGAGGCGACTGTTCCGCAATGAGGCGCTACGAATTCAATGCTTCTTTCCGCAGCTTGCGGCTCTCCGCCAGCAGCGCCATCGAGTGCATCAGATTCTGCAGCGTGATGATGCCCACCAGTCGCTGATCTTCCACCACCGGGATGATGCTCAGGTTGCGCGAGTTCAGCTTGCGGAAGGCTGACGCCAGCGACTCCTGCTTCGTCGACACCTCGAAGATCCTATTCATCACCGACTGCACGTAGCCGTTCCCGTCCATGCGCAGGGCCTCAAGAATGTTGGCTTTCGAAATCACGCCCACCATGTCACTGCCCCGCACCACCGGAAAGTCGTCCTGCAGCGTATGCACCGCTTTCTCCAGCGCGTCTTCCAAGGTGTCGGCCGGCGAGAGCGTGGCGAAGTCGGTCAGCATGACGTCTTCCAGGTGCACCGTCTCGAGCACGCGATGAAAGACCGCTGAGCGCTCCTCCACCTGCGCACCGATCAGCAGGAAAAAGCCCAGCATCACCAGCCAGTAACCGTCCTGATGCCCGCCCTGCAACAGCAGCAGCATGCCCACCACGATCACCAGCGGCGCCAGCGCATGAGCAACCGTGACCGCACGCCGGGTCGCCGTGACCTCATCCATGCGCCGCAGGAACAGTGCTCGCAAGACGTGGCCGCCGTCCATGGGATAGGCCGGCAGCAGATTGAAGAGTCCCAGATACAGGTTCACCCAGACGAAGCTCCGCAGCAGGTGATTGGAGTGAATGTAAGGCTTGGTCCACAGGTGCGCGTCCGGGAAACGAGTCAATACGACCGCTCCGATCATCAAGCCAAGCGCGATGTTGACCAGAGGCCCCGCCAGCGCCACCAGCACGTCCCGTTTCCACTTCAGCGGAACCGGCCCGGAAGGGTTGGACCGCGACTCGTCGAGCAGGGTGATGCCGCCAATCGGCAACAGGATGATGGCTTTCGCCTGCATCCCCTGGCCCTTGGCCACCAGGGCGTGCCCCAGTTCATGGAGCACCACCGAGCCGAACACAATCCCCCCGAGCGCCAGCGCATGATTGGCGGAGCTGTGGCTTTGGGGCATCGTATTTTCCGCCATCCACACAAAAGCCAACAGAAATAGGAACGTCAGGTGCAGGCGGATCTCCACGCCAAAGAGCTTGCCAATCGGGATGGACCAATTTCGCATGAACCAGTCCCCAGTCGTCAGCCGCCCGTGGTCAGCTCAGGTGGTTTTGCTGACGACGGAAGACCAGAGACTGACGACTCTCTCTATTCTATATAGTTAGATTCCGGTGCGTATCGGGTCGTTGCTGCTTTCACCGTGACGAAGGACCAACCCTCTGAGAGTCATCGCCGGACAATTCCGGAGCCGTCTTCTACGTTCCTTACCCGGGCCCGACCTCCGCCCTACTGCGGATCGCCTGCGCGAGACCCTTTTCAATGTTCTGACCGCAAGCAACCCGGAAGCGCTCGCGGGCTCGATGTGGGCTGACCTCTATGCGGGAACCGGTGCCGTGGGCATCGAGGCGCTCAGTCGCTCGGCCGCCCACGTCTGTTTTGTCGAGTCCTCGCGCGCGGCCGTGAACCTGATCCGGCAGAACCTGGACTCCCTCGAAATCAAGACCGGATTCGACTTGCTGCACCGCCAAGCTTCTCTGGCCCTGCGAAGTCTCGAGGCGAAAGGGATCCAGTTCGACTATGTGTTTCTGGATCCGCCCTATCGGCTCGAACGCGAATACGAGAAAGCGCTGGGGATCGTAGGGGCTACGAATCTGCTCAAAGCAGATGGCGTCGTCATCGCCGAGCACAGCAAGAAATTCGAGCTGATGGAGGCCGCAGGGGAACTCAAGCGATGCCGAAAGCTGATACAGGGCGATGCCGCCCTGAGCTTCTATTCGAGGAACCAGCGGGAATAGTCAGGGGACTGGCAACTGAGAACTGCCGCCTTCCTCCTACATCAAAAGTTCTTTCGCCCCGCGCACAATCGGATGCTGCAGTTCTTCCAGTTCATTCTTTACCCGGTTCAGGCCGTACACGCACTCTTCGAAGTTCCGCGACAGGTTCGCGAACAGTGGAGCCACCTTGGCATACTCGAAATGCTCGAACTTCGAAACGATGTAGTAGCTTTCCTTGCCGGCCTTCACCCAGTCGATGAAGTTTTCCAGCCGCTGCCGGCGCAGCCGGTAGTGGTTCACGCTTTCAGGAAACATGCCCGCGAAGAACAGGGTGAAGTCGCCGATGTGTTTCCGGATCTGGCGCTCGCGATCGAACGACGGTGCGGGGCCGTACACCGGGTCGGACTCCAGGATCATCTCGCCCAGATCGTCGATCGGGCGGTTTGCCAGATTGCGAAGCTTGAACAGTTGCTCGGCATCGCAGAATTCGGTCAGCAACTGCGAGACGTACGCGATCAGTTCAGGATCGCGAATACCAATCTCTTCCGCGTAATGACGCCCCACCAGTTCGGTGAAAAACTCACGCAATGGATGCGACTCCGGAATCGTTGTCATAGGGCCCCCACGTACCGCGCTAGAAACACGACCTCCCTGCTGTTAACCGAGTACTTAACCTACGCCGTTTGCTCGCGCAAGTGACTTTTGTAAGCCACAAGAAAATCTGATCGCTGCTATTAGAAACACGCGCCCACCTTCCAGGTCGTCAGGTGTTTCCTTGGCACTCGCCAGCGGCGATTGCTAGCAACCGCCTACGTTCTGCGATTGCTTTCAATACACTTATCGGCGTGCAGGAATTCTCGTTGACTGTCGAGCGGAGAAACATTTCTAGCGGTACGCCCGGGGAACCCACCGTGGGTTACTCGTGTGCGGTGAAAGTGGGTCCTTTCGTGCACCTGGCCGGTACCACGGCCACCGGGCCTGGCGGCACAATCGTCGCAGTCGGGGTTGAAATCGCCTGACACAATATCTCGTGCTGCGACCATAAAGCTCTCGCGATTTCCGCCCTCCCAGGGCGTAAAATCCCTGTCCCGGGAGAATCTTGCATGCGACTCCGATGGTGTTTGCCGTCGCTTGTCCTCGTCACCACCCTGCTGCCAGCCCAGGAAGAAACCGAGCCTAAACCTCCAAACCTGAAGAACTTCACCGTCATTCGCGCGGGCACGCTCATCGACGGCAAATCTGATGCGCCGCTGCACGATCAGATCATCATCCTTCGCGGCAATCGCATCGATCACGTCGCCGACGCCGCCAGCGTCAAGGTCCCCGCGGGATCGACGATGATCGATCTGTCGAAGGCCACCGTGCTTCCCGGGCTCATTGATTCCCATACCCACATCTTCCTGCAGGGCGAAGACCCCGCGCAGGGCGGATATGATGTAAACATCCTGAAATACCCCGCCTCGCTGCGGGCCGCCCGCGCCACGGTCTCCGCGCGCCGCGCTTTGGAACAGGGCTTCACCGTGCTGCGCGATGTCGAGACCGAAGGTGCCGGCTACGGCGACGTCGGCATCAAGCAGGCCATCGAAGGCGGATACATTCCAGGGCCGCGACTCGTCGTTTCCACCCGAGCCATCTCGACCACCGGCGGGTATCCGCTCGAGGGGTACGCGCCCGAGTTGACCATGCCGAAAGGAGTGCAGATCATCGACGGCCCGGTTGAAGCGCGCCAGGCCGCCCGCGAGCAACTTGATCACGGCGCCGACTGGATCAAGGTCTATATGACCCACCGTTCGTGGGTCGGCAAGAACGGAGAACTCACGTCGCAGCCTACCCTCACCCTGGACGAACTGAAAGCCATCGTTGACGAAGCTCATGGCTGGGGAAAGAAAGTCGCCTGCCACGCCTATGGCGGCATCGGTCTGCAGCGTGCGCTCGACGGTGGCTGCGATTCAATCGAGCACGGCTTGCAGATCAGCGACGCGCAGATCGCGCAGATGATCAAGCAGGGCACTTGGTATTGCCCCACGCTCGCGGTCTACTTCACGGACTGGGGACCACCCGACACCGCTGCCGGTCAACGCGATCGGTTGCGCGCGTCCGCGCACGAAGAGAGTTTTCGCAAAGCCCTCAAGGCAGGCATCAAAATCGTCTTCGGGACCGATATCGGCGGCATTCCCTGGACCGAGCCCATTGCGCAGGAATTCCCCTACATGGTGCAGTACGGCATGACGCCCATGGACGCGATCCGCAGCGCCACGTCGCGCCCAGCCGAAATGCTCGATATGACCGGACAGGTCGGAGTTATCGCGCCCGGCGCCTATGCCGACATCATCGCCGTACCCGGTGACCCGCTCAAAGACATCAAGGAACTCGGCAACGTTCAGTTCGTCATGAAAGACGGCAAAGTCTTCAGGAATGAAATGCACGCTGCAAAATGAGCTGTTTTGTGTAGTGCGGGGAGCCTGCCCTGAGGCATGCCGAACGGCCCGGGCCCGCGTTTTTCGAGTAATTTCGGCAGAGCGTTAGAGGTAAAGCTCGTGCACCGTCCCGCGTCCCGAACCTCTGGATTTGTCATTGCAACCGGCGAGCGTAGCCAGCCAAGGAGGAATCTGCTTTTTCCTACGAACCCGAACACTCCTGGCCGGCGTCTAACCACTGTCCGCTGGCGACTGACGACTGACTGACGACGAGCGTCAGACCACCACCCATGGCCGATCCGAGCTCTGCTTCCGGAAAAACGATCTCCGCGGTCCGTATCGCGACCGGCCTTATCTTTTCTCTCTTCGGCGAGTACAAGCTCGCCAGCCCCGCGTTTGCGCACACTGGCTTCCAGCAATCCCTCCAGAGCTACATCGACCACGAAGCCGTCTCTTTCTATCGCCCATTTCTCGTACACATCGTCTCGCCCCGGGCCGTGTTCTTCGGATACTCCGTGGGCGTCATCGAATTAGCCATTGCCGCCTCCTTGATCCTCGGCCTGTGGGTGCGCCCGATGTCGCTGGTGGGGGCTCTGTTCCTGCTGAACATCACGCTCTCCAGTTGGTGGGCGCCGGGCCACGGCGCTCCTTTCTGGCGTTACTTCGGCGCCTCGCTCGATACCATTCCCCTGATCTTCCTGTTCCTGATATTCTTTGCGACCGATGCCGGCCGAACCTGGGGTGTGGACGGAGCATTGCACTCGCGCCGCTGACGGGCTGGCTGCGGAGGGTCCTCGCTTCTTTGCACCCGCTTCGTTCCGAGGAAACACATGACTCCGAAGCCGCAAGTGTGGCTTTTGCTTTTGCTGGGCGGCACGATTGCGTGCACGGTTTCGCTCACCGCCCAAACCTCTCCCGCTCCCGCCCCACACCGCGTGGTCGTGCGCGCCGGCCACGTTCTCGACGTCAAGACCGGCAACACTCTTAGCGACCAGGCCATCGTCATCGAGGGCGACAAGATCGTCAGCGTTGGAGCCGCCTCGAGCGTGAAGGCCGGCCCCGACGCCGAGACCTTCAATCTGCCCAATGCGACCGTGCTGCCCGGGCTGATCGATTCGCACACCCACCTCACCTACGATCCAAACAACCTGGGCTATGAGAGCCTCGGCATTTCGGTACCACGCGAAGCATTGATCGGCGCTAAGAACGCCCGCGTGACCCTGCTTGCCGGCTTCACCACGGTCCGCAACGTGGGCGCCAAGGGCTATAGCGATGTCGCGCTGCGCGATGCCATCAATGCCGGCGACATTCCCGGCCCCCGTATGCTGGCCAGCGGTCCGGCTCTCGGCATCACCGGCGGTCACTGCGACGACAACCTGCTCGCACCCGAGTTCCACGCAGTCGGAGGCGGTGTGGCCGATGGCGTTGATGCCGTCCGCCACAAAGTCCGCGAGAACATCAAGTACGGTGCCGACGTCATCAAGATCTGCGCTACCGGCGGGGTCATGTCGAAAGGCGACGATCCAAACGCATCGCAATATACCCGCGAGGAAATGAAGGCGATCGTCGAAGAAGCCCACCGCCTCGGCCGCAAAGTCGCCGCCCACGCTCACGGCGCTGAGGGCGTCATCTGGGCCTCCGAAGCCGGTGTCGACTCCATTGAGCACGGTCACCTCATGAACGATGATTCCATCGCCACCCTGAAAAAGAACGGTACCTACATCGTGCCGACGCTCTACTTAATGGACTGGAATCGCGAGAACCTGGGCAAGCGCAACGCCCCCGATTACGTCGTCCGTAAGATGAAGGAAGTCTCCGCCGTCGGCCAGAACAATCTGAAGAAAGCGTTCGCTGCCGGACTCAAAGTCGCGCTCGGAACCGACGCTGCTGTCTACCCTCATGGTCTAAACGCTCACGAGTTTGCCGTGTACGTGCGTCTAGGAATGACACCCCTGCAAGCCATCCAGACCGCAACCGTCAACGCCTCCGACCTGCTCGGATGGTCGAGCAAGATCGGTACACTCGAGCCTGGAAAGTTCGCCGACCTCATCGCGGTCGACGGCGATCCCCTCAAAGACGTCACCACACTCGAGCAAGTGAAGTTCGTAATGAAGGGCGGAGAAGTCGTGAAGAGCGACTATGGAAAGTAAAGCCGGCAAGGTCCGCGTAGGGACAGCCGCCTCGGCTGTCCGGCGCGACGCCCGCCGCTTTCACACCGAGCATAACAAAGGCCGGCTTAACGCCGGCCTTCCCAATCTCCAAACTCAAATGCAGAACCTACTTCTTCGGCGCGATCGCGTCCTTCGCGGCCTTTGCGAGATAGAACTTCGCGGTCGTCTTGGCCTTGATCTGGATCGGTTCGCCGGTCTGCGGGTTGCGTCCGACGCGCGCTTTACGATGAACTTTCTTCAGGCGGCCAAGTCCGGGCACTACGAAGATCCCGTTCTTCTTGGTCTCTTTGATTGCCGTGTCTGCCAGGTGCTCCAGAAACGCGGCAGCGGTCTTGTTCGGGGTCTCCAGCTTTTCCGCAAGATGACGCACCAGTTGGGTCTTGGTCATTCCAGCAGCCATGAATCCTCCTCGGTGAAACGTGTTGGTTTTGTTGCGAGGCCGCCATCTTATACCAGCTGTCCTGTGGAAAAACAGCGTCTCAGCCGCATTTTTAGCGGTTTTCGGTGGTGGGAGTGTCCGGAAAGGCACAAACCATGCCCCTTTCCTAATGCAAAGGCACTCAAACCGGCTGGCTGAGCGGTTCCCGGAGGGGCATAAGACCTTAAGACCGGTGCTGGGTCGGACCACTCCTGTCCGCCTCGGCCCGTCAAAGCCGTCCCATGCCTCCTGGGCCAGAAGCGCGCAGGTCAATGCAATAATAGAAATGGAAAGCTTGTTTTCTGATGACCTGCCCGATCTGCCAAATCCGCAAGGAAAAGCGTTTCTGCCCCGCCGTCCATGGCCGCATTTGCGCCCAATGTTGCGGCGAACAGCGCGAGGTCACGCTCGACTGCCCCAGCGACTGCCCTTACCTCCAGCAGGCCCGCGAACACGAAAAGCCGCGCGCCACCGGCGACCTCGACCCTGCCGCCCTGGTCCTGCAGGTCGAGGTGCCCGAACAGTTCCTCTACGAACACGAGCACCTCATCATGGGCCTGAGCTTCGCGCTTGCCCACAGCGCTCGACGCGAGCGCGCCGTGAATGACCGCGACCTGATCGCCGCCGTCACGAGTCTGGCTCGCAGCTATGAACGGCGGGTGAATTCCGGGCTGCACTACGACGAGCCCACCCAGAACCCCGTCCAGCAAGCTATCGCCGCCGAAGTTATCAACATGGTGAAGGAATATCGCGAAGCCGAGGTGAAGCACACCGGCTATTCCCGGCTGCGCGACTCCGAGGTCCTGAAAGCCCTGGTGTTTCTGGTAAGGATGGCGCACGCCCGCACTTCGGGCCGCCCCCGCTCGCGCGCTTTTGCGGACTTCCTTGCCAAACAGTTTCCCGAAATGGAATCGGCGATCGCGTCTCCCGCAGCCTCGGGCAGCCGCATCATCGTTCCCTAGCTCGCAATCGAGGAACAAGACCAGACTGACTGGGTCTTGGGGTAGACACCGATAACGACATCTGACTGCCGGGTAGCCCGTCATCCTTCCGCAACCGATGCTCAGGGTTTCCCAGCGGGCGCTTTCCTGGTGTGGTCAAAAAAATGGGCGAGAACCTCGTTTGGGCCGCATCAGCAACAGAGGCCTCGCACCCCGCCGTCAGATGTCCATCATGGCGCGATGTTTATAGACTTCCGGTTGGGACCGCGCCTGCACGCTCGTAGTTGACGATAAGGACGCCCTTCGAGGTGACAGTACTTTCCGTTACCTTGAAAGCCGCCGGGATCGTGCCATCGGCAAACAATCGTTTTCCACCGCCCAACGTGATCGGAAATATCTTCAGCCAGAACGCATCGACCAAATCATGCTTGAGGAGCGTCTGAACGAGATTTGCGCTTCCATAAACGTGCAAATCCGGCCCTTCCTGTTGTTAATCTTGGTGATTTTTTCCGCCATATGTCCGTTTAAAAACATGGACGCCTGCCATTCGTGAGAAGTCATGGTATTCGCAGCTCCAGAACACAAGCTTCCGGACGACCGCGTGAACGTCTTACAGCCACCCCTATTTAGAAACTAAGCACGCGAACACTGGACCTTGCTCCGGGTTCACCGTCAGTTAAACGGGCGTACCTCGACCGGAGCCCGCAGGCGACGGCGGCCTTGCGCCCCCACGCCAGTGCCTCGTCGAGGTCAGCGGCTTCCAGCACCCAAAAACCGCCTATGTGCTCCTTGGTCTCTGTGTACGGCCCGTCGGTGACGAGCACCCTACGGTCGCGCTGCGCCCGTAGCTCGCGCTCCTGGCCGGGGAGAGGCCGCCAACGAAAATCCTGACACGAGCAGCCTTCATCTCGTTGTTGAGCGCGTCGATGTCGCGGGACATCGCTTCGTCCTCTGTGGATGGGTCGTAGTCGTCGGGATGGTAGATAGCAACCAAATATTGCGACATGACAGTCTCCTGTAACGGTCTTCGGGTGGGCCAGTTGCCCTGCCTTCACTATATCGTCGAACGGCCGGACCGGAATTCGACAAAGCGTACAAGAAATTTTCCGGCCGGTGCTTCGCAGTTTCCCTCCGAATAGGTCCTGATAAAACGGGCTTGTAGGAAGTTGCAGGAGGATTGTCGCTATCCGGACAGTGGCCCCGGAAACAGGCTTGGAGAAAGTAGGTCTTCCATCTCGCAAGTGTTTACTGATGGCTGGTTAAATCGTTCCTTCCGATTCTCAGTTGGCGCGAACCATTCGCTTGAACTGAGACCGATTTCGCAACACCAACTCGGGGATACCATAGGTTTTGTCACTAACTCTCAGCTCACCACTCGGTGCGAGTATGTGATACCGAACCTCGGTTCATCTGTTTAGTCGTCCGCCTCGCCAGTGAGTTTCCTTCTGCGTTCATTTCACACTCCCGAATACCCCCAAAACACAATCAACTTGACTTAACTCTCACCCTGTTTCCGCCGAGAACGATCGGCGACACCAGTTGCCTCGGCTTTAACACAACCCGACAACATGGGCTGGGATGCCCGGAAAGGATAGCCGTCATGTTTGGAAGAATGATTGTCGAACCGATTCTGCCGATCCAGCCAAGAAGTGGCCTGCAAACTTCAGTTGCGGCACTAATCAAAGTAGCCGAAAACCCAGAAATCATTCTCTGGATCGAGTTCCCGAACTCGCTCCTCCTGTTCCTGCTCGTGCCCGGTGATCCGGAGTCCGGTGCAGTCAATGTCTTGGACCGCAAGAAGGGAACCTGGTACTCGGTCGATTTCGAGGACGAACAATTCGGCGGGTACAGCGTAAGCCAGCTTGAAATGCCTGCGTCTGGCGCACTCCTAGAAGAAAGATCAAGCCGCGTTTGTGCGACGCGAATTGGAACGACCGGCTGCCAGAATTTAGGGAGAGGCATTGAGGACGCAAAAAACGCGGGCGGCCCACATTTCAATCACGCCACGCCTAGATGTCGTGGGGCCGATTTTCGGCCCCTTATGTTTACAGCAATTCCGCTCTTTGGATAGGTGTGGACAAGTTCTCTCAACCTAGTCACCGCCAACTACCCGCCGAACGGCATACCCGAGTAACAATCTACTTTAAAGACCTAGCATGGTCCCCTAGCGGCTATGCCTCATCGTCATTTGGTCCCCATCCTTATCCCGGAGTCGGGATGAACCTCACTTATCACCTTCGCGAAACCATATCCGACGTCACCGTTCACATTGAAAAGGCGTGGGTTAGCTCCCACCCCGACACTGGCAATCGTCGTGCAATACGCAACCGCGGCAGTTTGACGGACTCGATGTGTCTAGGAGAAAAACCATGTGTGGAAAGAGGATGGTCGCAATGGCTGTGAAGTGTATCGCAAGAGTCGTCATGCTTGGCACGGCGTGGTACGCGATAGCACAGGATGCTAAGACACCTTATCCAAGCATGGCTCCTCTTGACCAATACCTGATGGAGGATCGGAATTCTGAAATCGCGCTGGCCCGGAGTGCGGCGCCGGAGTCCATCTCGCGCGATGCCGAGGTCATGGTTCTGGGACGTCACGGTTACGAAACCGCGATTAAAGGGACAAACGGTTTCGTGTGCTTGGTGGAACGTTCCTGGACTGCTCCAATCGATGACCCCGGTTTTTGGAATCCGAAGGGGCGTGCGCCGATCTGCCTTAATGCCGCGGCCGCACGCACCTACTTGCCGCGCACGATTAAGAAGACGGACTTGATACTAGCTGGACGCACGAAAGCTCAGATGGTTGAGGCCGTCGCAGCCGCAGTCGACAAAAAGGAATTGCCTCCGATGGAACTCGGGGCTATGTGTTACATGCTTTCAAAACAGGGCTACTTAAGCGATCGCGACGGACACTGGCATCCCCACCTGATGTTTTTCGTTTCACAAACGGAGCCGGCAGCATGGGGAGCGGGTGTGCAGGGCTCCCCGATCTTCGCCTTTAATGACACATGGGAGGGCTTGACGGTATTCCTGGTTCCGGTGCGACAGTGG
>Ga0182037_10000336_pt1 | contig 22575 bp, 20 predicted proteins | sample sta12Cox44000082_FD_125974 | JGI IMG/M metagenome (GOLD analysis project Ga0182037, IMG submission 125974) | Lab enrichment of tropical soil microbial communities from Luquillo Experimental Forest, Puerto Rico - statoxic.12C.oxic.44.000.082 | ecosystem: Environmental > Terrestrial > Soil >... | reverse complement strand
CTCGCCATGGGGCTAGGAAGGTGTTGCGCTCGTCGATGCGGGTGGGTTTGCGCTCCTCGATCGCCCAGCGCAGCGCCTCGACCGTCCGCCGGGTAATCCAATAACTGCCTACGGCGATGGCGATAATGAGGTAGCCCGGCATCACTATGAATGTGACCCACCCCGGTGCGTCGTCGAAGATGCTCGGTTCGGGAATGGCGACCGTCACCAACAGGGCGGCGACGGCGATGCCGATCAGGTTTGCCACGATGACGGCGGTGGTCAAGATGAGCTGGATGCGTATCCGCCGCCGCGGTTGGCTCTCCGAGACCCGCCCAAGTAGCAAGGAACCGTAAGCGGGGGTTTCCTGCAGCCGACCGCTTTGACGGGTAACTCTCTCGAGCACCCGGCCCAAGCGTTGTGCCATGGTCTTCTTGGGCATTGTGGCGCCAGCCTATTTGGCGGACACGCTTTAAGGTGAGTCGGGTGCGGCTCGTCATCGCCCAATGCACCGTTGACTACGTCGGCCGGCTCACCGCGCATCTGCCCTCCGCACGCCGCTTGCTGCTGTTCAAGGCCGACGGGTCGGTCAGCGTGCACGCCGACGACCGTGCCTACAAGCCGTTGAACTGGATGAGTCCGCCCTGCTGGTTGACCGAGGACCTCGATGGCCCGTCACCGCTGTGGGTCGTCGAGAACAAAGCGGGCGAACAGCTGCGCATCACCGTCGAGCAGATCGAGCACGACTCCAGCCATGACCTGGGCGTCGATCCCGGGTTGGTCAAGGACGGCGTCGAGGCGCACCTGCAGGCGTTGCTCGCTGAGCACGTCCAACTGCTGGGTGAGGGATACACGTTGGTCCGGCGCGAGTACATGACCGCCATAGGACCCGTCGATCTACTGTGTCGCGATGAGCGGGGCGGCTCGGTCGCGGTGGAAATCAAGCGGCGTGGCGAGATTGACGGCGTGGAGCAGCTGACGCGCTATCTCGAATTGCTCAATCGTGACAGCGTTCTGGCACCGGTAAGAGGGATTTTCGCGGCACAGCAGATCAAGCCCCAGGCGCGAACTCTGGCCGTCGACCGCGGCATCCGTTGCGTAACACTGGATTACGATGAGATGCGCGGTATGGACAGCGACGAGTACCGGTTGTTCTGACTTGCCCGACTAGACTGACGGCATGGCTCGGCGCCGCACACCGCCACGCCGGCAGCGGCCGGCATCGCTATCCCAGGCCTTGCGGCGGGTGGAAACAGGGCCCGACGGCCACGAGTACGAAGTGCACCCCATCCGCGCGGCCCGCGCGGTGAAGACCTATCGCTGTCCCGGGTGCGATCACGAAATCCGTTCCGGCACTGCGCATGTGGTGGTGTGGCCGGCGGAATCACCGGGGGCGATGGACGACCGGCGGCATTGGCATACGCCGTGCTGGGCTAACCGCGTCAACCGCGGTCCTACCCGAAAGTGGTCTTAGGAGGCCGGCTCGACCAACTCGATCAGCACCCCGCCGGCGTCTTTGGGGTGGATGAAGTTGATCCGCGAGTTCGCCGTGCCGCGCCGGGGCGTTTCGTAGACCAACCGGGCGCCCTGCGAACGTAGTCGGTTGCTGAGGCTGTCGAGATCGCTGACTCGGACGGCCAGCTGCTGGATGCCCGGCCCGCGCTTGTCCAAGAACTTCGCGATCACCGACGTTTCGTCGAGCGGGGCCATCAACTGGATCTGCGCCGTGGTGCCCGGAACCGACAGCATCGCCTCGCGGATGCCCTGGTCCTCGTTGACTTCCTCGTGGACCAGGATCATGCCGAGGTGGTCGTGGTACCACTCGATCGAAGCGTCCAGGTCGGCGACCGCGATGCCGACGTGATCGAGCCCGGTCACCAAAGAGGTTGCCAGCAACTGACGGGCGTCAACTTGGTCGGTCGTCATCACACCACGGTAACGTGACGGCAAAGATTGCGCTTCATGAGGTGGCCGAATCGGCCCTCGGCGCGGGCTTAGGAGGTAGGCATGACGACGTCGGTGATAGTTGCTGGGGCGCGGACACCCATCGGCAAGCTGATGGGTTCGCTGAAGGACTTTTCGGCCAGCGATCTGGGTGCCATCGCGATCGCCGGCGCGCTGGAGAAGGCCGAAGTACCGGCCTCGGCGGTCGAGTACGTCATCATGGGCCAGGTGCTGACCGCCGGGGCCGGCCAGATGCCCGCACGTCAGGCGGCGGTGGCGGCCGGCATCGGATGGGATGTTCCGGCGCTGACCATCAACAAGATGTGCCTGTCCGGCATTGACGCCATCGCGCTTGCTGACCAGCTCATTCGCGCCGGGGAGTTCGATGTGGTGGTGGCCGGTGGTCAGGAGTCCATGACGAAGGCGCCCCACCTGCTGATGGACAGCCGCGCGGGCTACAAGTACGGCGATGTCACGGTGTTGGACCACATGGCGTACGACGGCCTGCACGATGTGTTCACCGACCAGCCGATGGGCGCGCTCACCGAGCAGCGCAACGACGTCGACAAGTTCACCCGCCAGGAGCAGGACGAGTTCGCTGCGCGGTCCCACCAAAAGGCGGCCGCGGCGTGGAAGGACGGCGTCTTCACCGACGAAGTGGTGCCGGTCAATATCCCCCAGCGCAAAGGTGATCCGGTGCAGTTCACCGAGGATGAGGGCATCCGCGCCAACACCACGGTCGAGTCCCTGGCCGGTCTCAAACCGGCATTTCGCCGCGACGGCACTATCACCGCCGGCTCGGCGTCGCAGATCTCCGATGGTGCCGCGGCGGTTGTGGTGATGAACAAGGACAAGGCGGAGGCGCTGGGACTGTCCTGGCTGGTCGAGATCGGTGCGCATGGCGTTGTGGCGGGGCCGGATTCGACGCTGCAGTCGCAGCCGGCCAACGCGATCAAGAAGGCACTCCACCGTCAGGGCATCTCCGTTAACCAGCTCGACGTCGTGGAGATCACCGAGGCGTTCGCGGCGGTGGCACTGGCCTCGACCCGCGAACTCGGTCTGGATCCCGGGATCGTCAACGTCAACGGCGGCGCAATCGCCGTGGGGCATCCCATCGGCATGTCGGGAGCCAGGATCGCGCTGCATGTAGCCCTGGAATTGGCCCGCCGCGGCTCCGGTTATGGCGTCGCGGCCCTGTGCGGGGCCGGCGGCCAAGGCGATGCGCTGATTCTGCGGGCCGGTTAGCCAGGCTCGACGGCGCCGCGGGCGCTCCGTCGGCGTTGCTGGCGCGGAGCCGTGCGGGGCGGGTGTGATTTTCGTCATACGGCCCGATCACGGCCGCTCTGAGCGTCGCCGCCACCGGGTGGATCGGTGACCGACGCGCATGACAAACTTGACGGCGTGACGCGTCCGCGATCCTCAATCGGGCCTGCAATGGCCGGTGCGGTCGATTTGTCGGGTCTCAAGCAGCGGGCCCAGCAGAAGACGTCGGCGGCCGGCCCCGAGGGGCAGGCCACGTCGGCGCCACCCGGTACCACGGAGGTCACCGAGGCCAATTTCGAACAGGAAGTGCTGCTCCGGTCCGACGAGGTACCGGTCGTGGTCTTGTTGTGGTCACCGCGAAGTGACGCGTGTGTTGAGCTGCTCGAGACGCTGACCGGCTTGGCCGCGGAGGACGACGGCAAGTGGTCGCTGGCGACGGTCAACGTCGACGCGACGCCCAGGGTGGCCCAGATATTCGGTGTCGAAGCGGTCCCGACCGTGGTGGCCTTGGCCGCCGGGCAGCCGCTGTCCAGCTTCCAAGGCCTCCAGCCACCCGATCAACTGCGTCGCTGGGTGGAGTCGCTGATTTCGGCGACAGCTGGGAAGCTCAGGGGCTCAAGCGATTCCGACCAGGCCGCGGAAGTGGATCCGGAGCTGGCCCTGGCGCGCCAACAGCTTGAGGCCGGTGACTTTGCCGCCGCCAAAGAGTCGTATCAGGCGATCCTGGATGCCAATCCGGCCAGCGCCGAAGCGAAGGGCGCGGTGCGCCAGATCGACTTCCTGTCGCGCGCAACCGCGCAATCCCCGGACGCCGTCGCGGTCGCCGACGCCGCGCCGGGCGACATCGAAGCCGCGTTCGCGGCCGCCGACGTGCAAATCCTCAACCAGGATGTGAGCGGCGCGTTCGAGCGCCTGATCGCGTTGGTGCGCAGCACATCTGGAGATGAGCGCACCCAGGTGCGCACGCGACTGATCGAGCTGTTCGAACTGTTCGATCCCGCCGACCCAGAAGTGGTCGTCGGCCGTCGCAACCTCGCCAACGCGCTGTATTGACGGCGAGCAGACGCAGAATCGCCCTAAAACCGCAAGTTTAGGGCGATTCTGCGTCTGCTCGCGCTATTCGGGTTCCAGCCACAACGCCGACGTGGGCGGCAGCACCAGGCACGCCGATGCCGGGCGGCCATGCCACGGGTCCTCCGTGGCGTCGACGCCGCCGAGGTTGCCGATTCCCGAGCCGTTGTAGACCGTCGCGTCGGTGTTGAGCACCTCGCGCCAGCGGCCCGGGGTGGGCAGGCCCAGCCGATAGCCGCTGTGTTCGGAACCCGCGAAATTGAACACACACGCCATTACCGAGCCATCCGTGCCGTACCGCAGGAAGCTCAGGACGTTGTTGGCGGAGTCATTGGCGTCGATCCAGGAATAACCCTGGGGCACGGTGTCTTGGCTCCACAGCGCCGGGTGGCCGCGGTAAATGTCGTTGAGGTCGCGCGCCAGGCGCAGAATCCCGTTGGAGAAACCTTGCTCGTCGAGCTGCCACCAATCCAAACCCCGCTGCTCGGACCATTCGGCGCGCTGCCCGAATTCCTGGCCCATGAACAACAGTTGCTTGCCCGGATGCGCCCACTGATAGGCGAGCAGGCTGCGCAGCCCCGCGGCCTTGACGTGGTTGTTGCCCGGCATCCGCCCCCACAGGGTGCCCTTGCCGTGCACCACCTCGTCGTGGCTGACCGGCAGCACGTAGTTCTCGCTGTACGCGTACAGCATCGAGAACGTCATCTCGTGGTGGTGGTAGCTGCGGTGAATCGGATCGCGGCTGATGTAGTCGAGCGTGTCGTGCATCCAGCCCATGTTCCACTTCATCGAAAAGCCCAGGCCGCCAAGGTTTGTCGGCCGCGTCACCCCGGGCCAAGACGTGGACTCCTCGGCGATGGTGACGATGCCCGGCGCGGCCTTGTGCGCCGTCGCGTTCATCTCCTGCAGGAACTGCACCGCCTCCAGGTTCTCACGCCCGCCGTAGATGTTCGGGGTCCAGCCGCCCGGCGGGCGGGAGTAGTCCAGGTAGAGCATCGACGCGACCGCGTCCACCCGCAGGCCGTCGATGTGGAACTCTTCGAGCCAATACAACGCGTTGGCAACCAGGAAGTTACGTACTTCGGCGCGGCCGAAGTCGAAGACGTAAGTGCCCCAGTCGAGTTGCTCCCCGCGCTTGGGATCGGAATGCTCGTAGAGCGCTGTGCCGTCGAATCGCCCCAGCGCCCACGCGTCCTTCGGAAAGTGCGCCGGCACCCAGTCGACGATGACACCGATACCGGCCTGGTGCAGGGCGTCGACCAGCGCCCGAAAATCGTCCGGCGTGCCGAATCGCGACGTTGGCGCGTAGTACGACGTGACCTGGTATCCCCATGACCCGGCGAACGGGTGTTCGGCGACCGGCAGCAGCTCCACATGGGTAAACCCTTGTTCCACAACATAATCCGTCAGCTCGCGGGCGAGCTGGCGGTAGCTGAGTCCGGGACGCCACGAGCCCAGGTGGACCTCGTAGGTGCTCATCGGCTCGAACACCGGGTTGCGCAGCGGGCGCCGTGCCATCCAGTCGGCGTCCTCCCAGGTGTAGCTGCTGCGGTTCACTCGCGATGCGGTGTGCGGCGGCACCTCGGTGGCGAAGGCGAACGGGTCGGCCCGCTCGGTGACGACATCGTCGGCGCCGTGCACGCGGAACTTGTACAGTCCGTCCACCGCAAAATCGGGCCAGAACAACTCCCACACTCCGGAGGAGCCCAGCACCCGCATGGGGGCGTCGTCGCCGGTCCAGCCGTTGAACTCGCCGATCAGACTGACGCCTTTGGCGTTGGGCGCCCACACGGCGAATGACACCCCGTTTACGACGCCGTCTGCCGTGGTGAACGAGCGGGGATGGGCGCCAAGGACTTCCCAGAGTCGCTCGTGGCGGCCTTCGGCGAACAGGTGGAGGTCGACCTCGCCCAGGGTGGGCAGGAAGCGGTAGGCGTCGGCAACGACGTAGGGGCCGGAACCTTCATAGCTCACCTCGAGCCGGTAATCGATCAGGTTGACGAACGGCAACGCCACGGCGAACAGGCCGGATTCGATGTGCCGCAACGGGAACCGGTCTTTGCCGACGAGCGCAACGACTTCGGCCGCGTGCGGACGAAACGCCCGGATGACGGTGTGGTCGCCGTACTCATGGGCGCCCAGGATGCCGTGCGGGTTATGGTGAGCACCGGCCACCAGGCGCGCCAAGTCCGAAGGATCGGGCGCCAGGTGTACTCCGGCGAGTTGGTCGGCTCGGCTCACAGCAGCTCATCTCCTGCGTAGCAGCGCGGTTCGGGATTCGTGCGGTATGAGGGGCATGTTGATGATGTGGGCGACCGCGCGCCCGGGGTCGATGCGGACGTAATTTGATTGCCCCCATTGGTACTCCTGGCCGGTTATCTCGTCACGCACCCAGAAACGTTCATAGGGCTCCATACCCAATGCCGCCATGTCTAACCACAGGGTCGCTTCCTCGGGCCCGAACGCGTTGAGCGTGACCACCACCAACACGCAGTCGCCGGTGCCCGGGTCGAACTTGCTGTAGGCCAGCAATGCGTCGTTGTCCGCGCCATGGAAATGAATCGTGCGCAACTGTTGCAGAGCGGGATGCAAGCGGCGAATCGCGTTGAGCTGTTTGATGAACGGCTCGAGTGACCTGCCTTCGGCGAGCGCGCGCGCATAGTCGCGGGGACGCAATTCGTACTTCTCGGAATCCAGGTATTCCTCGCTGCCCTCGCGCACCGCACGGTGCTCGAACAGCTCGTAGCCCGAGTACACGCCCCAGGCCGGACTCATGGTCGCCGCCAGCACCGCGCGGATGGCGAACATACCGGGGCCGTTGTGTTGCAGCGACGCGTGCAGGATGTCGGGGGTGTTGACGAACAGGTTGGGCCGGCGAAAGTCGGCGAGTGCCGCGATGTCGTTGCCGAATTCGGTGAGTTCCCACTTGGCCGTCCGCCAGGTGAAGTAGGTGTAGGACTGCGTGAAACCGAGCTTGGCCAGGCCGTACTGGCGGGCGGGCGGCGTGAAGGCCTCGGACAGGAAGAGCACGTCGGGGTCGCTGTCCTTGACCTGAGCGATCAGCCAGGCCCAGAAATTGGGCGGCTTGGTGTGCGGGTTGTCGACGCGAAAGAACTTGACGCCGTGGTCGATCCAGTGCGCGACCACGCGCAGCACCTCGTCGTAGAGAGCCGCGGGGTCGTTATCGAAATTGATCGGATAGATGTCCTGGTATTTCTTCGGCGGGTTCTCCGCATAAGCGATGGTTCCATCCGGCAATTCGGTGAACCACTGCCGATGTTCCCGCGCCCAGGGATGATCCGGTGCGCATTGCAGCGCCAGGTCCAGCGCCACCTCCATACCCAGATCGCGAGCCGCGGCGACGAAGTCGTCGAAATCGTCGATCGTGCCCAGACTCGGGTGAACGGCATCGTGGCCGCCCTCATCGCTACCGATTGCCCACGGGGACCCCACATCTGCAGGGGTGGCGGTGGGGGAGTTGTTGCGGCCCTTGCGGTGCAGCTTGCCGATCGGATGGATCGGCGGCAGGTAGACGACGTCGAAGCCCATCTCGGCGATGCGCGGAAGCTGCGCGGCCGCCGTGGCGAAGGTGCCATGCACGGGCTTGCCCTCGGCGTCCCACCCGCCGGTGGAGCGCGGAAAGATCTCGTACCACGAGCCGAAGCGGGCCAGCGGCCGATCAACCCACACACCGAACTGTTCTCCGCGGGTGACCAGATCGCGCAACGGATAGGTCGCCAGAATTTCTTCGATGTCGGCAGCCAGGGCCAGCCCGGTGCGGGTGACCGGATCTCCGGGGGTCCGCAACGCGGCGGCGGCCGCCAGCAGCGGGTCGCGCCGCGCCCGCGGCACCCCCATCGCGGCACGCTCGAACAGTTTGGCGCCGATCAGTAGGTCGTTGGACAGTTCCGCCTCGCCCTGGCCCGCGTCCAGCTTGGCGACCAGTCCGTGTCGCCAGGAGTGGATGGGGTCACCCCATCCGTCGACCCGGAAGGTCCATAGCCCGACACGGTCCGGGGTGAACTGACCGTGGAAAACGTAGGGCTCCTGGCCCTCGGTCATGGGAAGTAGCAGTGGCTTGACCCGATGCTGTTCGGCGGCCTTGGCGGCGTGTGCCGGTGCCGGCCGTTCGGGAGCCTCAACCGCTTTGATTGATGGGCTTTCCGTTGCCTGCGGATAGCGCGGTCCCAGGTAGCGCACGACCAGAGTCGCGGCGACGGCCTCGTGGCCCTCTCGCCATACCGCGGCGCTGACCGGGACGACCTCACCTACCACGGCCTTGGCTGGGTACGCGCCGCAGGAAACGACGGGCTGGACGTTGTCGATCTCGACACGACCGGGCACAACCACTCCGTTCCGATTGTGTGCGGCCAAACCGCGGAGTGCTGCGTCGCGGAATGCCTAGCGTCTGGTGAGACTTCCTCTCGTGGGGCCCCCAATAACTACCCGATACCCACCCTAGTGTCCGGTCACACACATGAGGGGAAACGGTCAGTCTTCGTCGAGCGTGTACTGGTTGCGAATTTCCGCGCGGCGGATTTTCGCACTGAGTGCACGTTGGGCGCTTTCTTCGCGCACGCGTCAGCGTGCGAGCTGGGGAATCCTCAGTAAGGTAGAGATGCGTGAAAGCCCTCCGCCGCTTTACCGTCCGTGCCCATCTACCCGAGCGCCTCGCCGCGCTGGATCAGCTGTCGATCAATCTGCGGTGGTCGTGGGACAAGCCGACACAGGACCTTTTCGCGACCATCGATCCCACGCTGTGGGAGCAGTGCGACAGCGATCCGGTGGCGCTGTTGGGCGCGGTGAAACCGGCGCGCCTCGACGAGTTGGCACTCGACGAAGGGTTCCTGCGCCGGCTCGATGAACTGGCGGCAGACCTGAACGACTACCTCAGCCGTCCGCTGTGGTATCAGCAACAGCAGCGGGCCGGCCTGGAGAAGGGCCGCGCGGCGCCGACCGCCATCGCCTACTTCTCGATGGAGTTCGGCGTTGCCGAGGTGCTGCCCAATTACTCGGGCGGCCTGGGCATCCTCGCCGGTGACCACCTGAAATCCGCGTCGGATCTCGGCGTGCCGCTGATCGCGGTGGGCCTCTACTACCGCTCCGGCTACTTCCGGCAGTCGCTGACGGCGGACGGCTGGCAGACCGAGACCTACCCGCCGCTGGATCCGCAGGGGCTCCCATTGCGGCTGCTGACCGGTGCCACCGGTGATCCCGTGCTGGTCGAGCTGAGCCTTCCTGACTCCGTGCAGCTGCGGGCCCGCATCTGGGTCGCCCAGGTGGGCCGTGTTCCGCTGCTGTTGCTGGATTCCGACGTCCCCGAGAACGAGCACGAGCTGCGCAGTGTCACCGATCGCCTCTACGGCGGTGATCAGGAACACCGGATGAGGCAAGAGATCCTGGCCGGCGTCGGCGGGGTCCGGGCGATCCGCGCATTCACCGCCATCGAAGGGCTGCCCGCGCCCGAGGTATTTCACATGAACGAGGGGCACGCCGGGTTCCTCGGAGCCGAACGCATCCGCGAGCTGATCACCGACTCGGGCCTGGACTTCGACACCGCCTTGGCGGTCGTGCGGTCCAGCACCGTGTTCACCACGCACACTCCCGTGCCCGCCGGCATCGACCGCTTCCCGGTCGACATGGTGCGGCTCTATTTCGACGACCATCTCGATGACGATCCCGACGAGAGTCCCAGTGCCAGTGCACCGACGTTGCTGCCGGGCGTGCCGACCGCCCGGATCATCGCGCTCGGCGCCGAAGACGACCCGGAGAAGTTCAACATGGCCCACATGGGTCTGCGGCTGGCCCAACGCGCCAACGGCGTCTCGTTGCTGCATGGCCGGGTGAGCCGGGTCATGTTCAACGAGCTCTGGCCCGGATTCGACCCCGGCGAGGTACCGATCGGGTCGATCACCAACGGCGTTCACGCGCGCACCTGGGCGGCGCCGCAGTGGTTGCAGCTGGGCCGCGAACTGGCCGGGTCGGACTCGTTCAGTGACCCCGGTGTCTGGTTGCGACTGAAGCAGGTCGACCCCGGTCATCTGTGGTGGATTCGCTCGCAACTGCGCGAGATGCTGGTCGAGGACGTCCGGGCCCGGCTGCGCCGTTCGTGGCGAGAACGCGGTGCATCGGACGCCGAATTAGGTTGGATTTCAACGGCATTCGATCCAAACGTGTTGACCGTCGGGTTTGCCCGGCGGGTGCCGACGTACAAGCGGCTGACGCTGATGCTGCGCGATCCGGACCGGTTGGAGCAGCTCCTGCTCGACGAAGAGAGGCCGATCCAGCTGATCGTTGCCGGCAAGTCGCACCCGGCCGACGACGGGGGCAAGGCGCTGATCCAGCAGGTGGTGCGGTTCGCCGACCGGCCCGAGGTGCGTCACCGCATCGCCTTCCTGCCCGACTACGACATGTCGATGGCCCGGCTGTTGTATTGGGGCTGCGACGTCTGGTTGAACAACCCGCTGCGGCCCCTGGAGGCCTGTGGCACCTCGGGAATGAAAAGCGCTCTCAACGGCGGGCTGAACCTGTCCATCCGCGACGGCTGGTGGGACGAATGGTGCGACGGTGAAAACGGTTGGGAGATACCGTCTGCCGACGGCGTGACCGACGAGGCCCGTCGCGACGACCTGGAGTCCGGCGCGCTTTACAAGCTCCTGGAACAGGCGGTGGCACCGAAGTTCTACGAACGCGACGAACATGGGGTGCCGCCGCGGTGGATCGAAATGGTGCGCCACACCTTGCAGACGCTCGGCCCGAAAGTGCTGGCCTCCCGGATGGTGCGCGACTACGTCGAGCACTACTACACGCCGGCGGCGGAGTCGTTGCGCAAGGCGATCGCACCCGCTGAGGATGACGAGAGCGGCGGCGAGTTCGGTGCTGCCCGCGAGCTGGCCGCCTACCGCCGGCGCGTCGAAGAAGCCTGGCCCAGGATCGACATCACCGACGTCGACAGCACAGGCCTGCCGGACACACCCGTGCTCGGCTCGAAGCTGACCCTGACCGCGACCGTGCAGCTGGCCGGGCTGGTGCCCGACGAGGTCACGGTCCAAGCGCTGGTTGGCAGGGTTGACGCCCGTGATGCGCTGCTGGACCCGGTGACCGTTGAAATGTCCTATTCCGGCACCGCCGAAGGGGGCAATCAGGTCTTCTCGACCACGATGCCGCTGCCGCTGGCCGGGGCGGTCGGATACACGGTGCGCGTGCTGCCCAACCACCCGATGCTCGCCGCCAGCAACGAGCTGGGCCTGGTCACGCTGGCTTGATCTCCGGGGCGGTGCGCAGTCGCTCCAGCGCACCGCGTACCTGCGCGGCGTCGGTGGTCTGCCAAAACGGCGGCAGCGAGGCGCGCAGGTAGCCGCCGTAGCGGGCGGTCGCCATCCGCGAATCGAGCACCGCAACCACTCCGCGGTCGGTGACGCGGCGCAACAGCCGACCCGACCCCTGCGCCAGCAGCAGCGCGGCATGGCTAGCGGCAACCGCCATGAACCCATTGCCACCGCGTGCGGCCACCGCGCGCTGCCGCGCGCCCAGTAGCGGATCGTCGGGCCGGGGAAACGGGATGCGGTCGATCAGCACCAGCGACAGTGACGGCCCAGGGACGTCGACGCCCTGCCATAGCGACAACGTGCCGAACAGCGAGGTTTCCGCCTCTTCGCTGAACTGCTCGACCAGCGCGGAGGTGCTGTCGTCGCCCTGGCACAGCACCGGCGTCGACAGCCGTTCGCGCATGGCCTCGGCCGCGGCCCGGGCGGCCCGCATCGACGAGAACAGCCCCAGCGTGCGCCCGCCGGCGGCGGTGATGAGCTCGGCGATTTCGGTCAGCTGCTCGGCCGAGCCGGTGCCGTCCCGGCCCGGCGGCGGCAGATGGGCGGCCACGTAGAGGATTCCCGCCTTGGCATGCTGAAACGGCGACCCCACGTCGAGACCCCGCCATGGTGGGTACTCACCCGCGTCCGGTCCGGTCAGGCCCCAGGCCGCGGCCATCGCGTCGAAGGACCCGCCGATCGTCAGCGTCGCCGATGTCAACACGGTGGTCGAACGCGAGAACACCTGATCACGCAGCAAGCCGGCGACCGATAGCGGCGCCACCCGCAAGACGGGTCGCGGCGAACCCCGGTTGTCCTCGTCCTCGAGCCAGACCACGTCGGTGCGATCCGGGATAGCCGGGGTGAATGACGTGAGGACCCGCGACGCGGTATCGGATATCTCGCTCAGTGCCGCAACCGCTTCGGCGCGTGCCGACGCCGCCTTGGCGTCGCTCGCGGTGTCGATCGCCGACCGTGCCGCGGTGGCCACGTCGCGCAGCGCCGTCAGGTACGTCGCCATCTCTTCGTCGAGGTGATCGATGCGGCCGGGCTTGATTATTTGAGCGTCGTGGATCGCCGCGGCGATGTTGGCGGTGGTTGCCTCCAACCGCTGGGTCAGTTCTGGATCCACCAATCGGGTGATCCGGCGCGACACAACGCCGAGGGCCGCCGGCGTCAGCTCCGCGGTGGCCACCGACGTCACCCGGTCCACCAACTCGTGCGCCTCGTCGACCACCAGCAGCGCGTGTTCAGGCAGCACCGCCGATTCGGCGACGGCGTCGATGGCCAGCAGCGCGTGATTGGTGACGACGACATCGGCGCGGCCGGCCTCACCTCTGGCCCGTTCCGAGAAGCACTCGGAGCCGAACGGGCAGCGCGCCACACCGAGGCATTCGCGCGCGGAAACGCTGACCTGCGACCAGGATCGGTCTGCCACACCCGGCTTGAGGTCGTCGCAGTCACCGGAATCGGTCGTCGACGCCCAGGCGGTGAGCCGCTGCACGTCGCGACCCAAGGCCGTGACCGCCATGGCGTCGAATAGTTCTTCCTGGGGCCTGGCGTCGCCTTCGCCGTCGGCGTCGGCGGCGCCGCCGTTGTGAATCTTGTTCAAACACAGGTAGTTTCGTCGCCCCTTCAGCAGCGCGAACCGCGGGCGGCGGGGCAGCGCATCGGCGAGCGAATCGGCCAGCCGGGGCAGATCGCGATCGACGAGTTGGCGCTGCAGTGCGATCGTGGCCGTCGACACGACGACGGGCGACTCGTCGCCGAGCGCGCGGACGATCGCGGGAATCAAATACGCGAGCGACTTGCCGGTGCCGGTACCGGCCTGCACGACGAGGTGCTCACCGGTTTCGAAGGCCTGCGCGACCGCAGCGGCCATCTCCTGCTGGCCGCTGCGCTCGCTGCCGCCAATCGCGGCCACGGCGATGGCGAGCAAGTCGGGCACGGACATGGTCACGTCTGGCTGCGCCAACTCTGCTCAGGCCCGAACCTGCGTCGTCGGGATCGCGGGCTCGCCGTGCGACAGGTTCAGCCCCTCCCACGGCAGGCTCCGCAGGCCGGAAGCGACCAGCTTGCGCGCGGCGGCCAGGTCCGGGGCGGATACCGCCTCTCCGCCGCGGACCAGCGGCGTCGTCAGCTCTCGGCACGGTTCGGTGGTGTCGGGCTGCCGGCCCGCTGGATAGACCACCTCCTCGGTGATGGTGCCGGTCGGCCGTGACAGGCGCAGCGCCTCCTTGTGGCCGCCGTTGGTCTCCTTGCGGCTGCTGCGCTTCTGTACCGGCATGCCGTCCACTTCGACCAGCTTGTAGACCATGTTCGCGGTCGGGGCACCCGAGCCGGTCACCAGCGACGTGCCGACGCCGTAACTGCTTACCGGTTCGGCGCGCAAGGCCGCGATGGAGAACTCATCAAGATCGCCGGACACCAGGATTCGGGTCTTGGTGGCCCCGAGGCGGTCCAGCTGCTCGCGCACCTGGCGGGCCAGCACCGCCAGCTCGCCCGAATCGATGCGGACCGCGCCGAGCTTGTCACCGGCGGCGGCCACGGCGTTGGCCACTCCGGTGGTCACGTCATAGGTGTCCACCAGCAGCGTGGTGTCGACGCCCAGCGCGTCGACCTGGGCGCGAAACGCCGCCAGCTCGTCCGGGCCGTCGCGCTGGGTGTGCAGCATGGTGAACGCGTGCGCGGAGGTTCCTTCCGCGGGTATCCCGTATCGCCGTTGGGCCTCCAGGTTGGAGGACGCGGCGAAGCCGGCGATATATGCGGCGCGAGCCGCCGCGATCGCCGCGCGTTCGTGGGTTCGGCGCGACCCCATCTCGATCAGCGGGCGTTCCCCGGCGGCGCTGACCATTCGTGCGGCCGCGGACGCGACCGCGGTGTCGTGATTGAAGATCGACAACGCCAGCGTTTCGAGGACCACGCATTCGGCGAAGCTGCCACTTACGGAAAGGACCGGCGACCCGGGGAAGTACAGCTCGCCTTCGGCGTAGCCGTCGATGTCGCCGGCGAACCGGAAATCGCGTAAGTAAGCCAACGTGTGCGGGTCGAGGAATTGCTCCAGCAGTTGGCACGCGTCATCGTCGAACCTGAACTGTGGCAAGGCCTCCAGTAGCCGGCCGGTTCCGGCGACCACTCCGTAACGACGGCCATCGGGGAGTCGGCGCGCGAACAGTTCGAACGTGGTCCGGCGATCCGCGGTGCGATCGCGCAGCGCCGCCGCCAACATGGTGAACTCGTATTTGTCGGTAAGCAGCCCAGCCAGGACCGGCTCGTTCATTCCGCAACGGTAACGGTTGACGGCGGCAGCCCTGGGTCTCAGTATCCTATAGATCATGGTTGTTGCGGCGGCACCCACCAAGCCGAGCCCTACCTGGCAACGCGAATCCGCACCGGTAGAGGCCACGGTGAGTCCGTGGGTCACCATCGTGTGGGACGACCCGGTCAACCTGATGACCTATGTGACGTATGTCTTCCAGAAGTTGTTTGGCTACAGCGAGCCGCACGCCACCAAGCTGATGCTGCAGGTGCACAACGAGGGCAAGGCAGTGGTGTCGGCGGGCAGCCGGGAATCCATGGAAGTCGACGTGTCCAAGCTGCATGCCGCCGGTTTGTGGGCGACCATGCAGCAGGACCGGTGAGATTCGAGGGCGTCCGGGACTCCTTGTGCGCAAATGGAAGCGCGTCGAGACCGCCAATGGTCCGCATTTTCGGTCTTCCTTGGCTGCCCATGAGGCTGCCCTGCTCAAGAACCTGGTCAGCGCGATGATCGGTTTGCTCGACGAGCGCGAATCTTCTGCGCCGCCAGACGAACTGGAGGAGATCACCGGCATAAAGACCGGAAACGCAGAACCCCCACGGGATGCGACGCTGCGTCGACTGCTGCCGGATTTTCACAAGCCGGATGGTGAGGACCCGTCGGCCGACGACACCCCCGACAGCCTCAACGCCGCGCTGCGCAGCCTGCACGAGCCGGAGATCATCGACGCCAAACGCGTTGCGGCACAGCACTTATTGGATACCATTCCGGAAAACGGCGGCCGTTTCGAGCTGACCGAACAAGAAGCGAACGCCTGGATCGCGGCCGTCAACGACATTCGGTTGACACTCGGAGTCATGCTCGAAATCGGTCCGGAGGGGCCGGAACGCCTGCCGGTAGACCATCCGCTGGCCGTGCACTTCGACGTTTATCAATGGCTGACCGTCTTGCAGGAATACCTGGTCCTGGCGCTGATGGGGCGCCAATGATCTTGACGGCAGCCGGATGAACTCCATCACCGACGTCGGGGGTATCCGCGTCGGTCACTATCACCGCATGGACCCGGACGCGTCGTTAGGCGCCGGTTGGGCGTGCGGCGTAACGGTGGTGCTGACCCCACCCGGCACCGTCTGCGGCGTCGATTGCCGCGGCGGCGCGCCCGGCACCCGCGAGACGGATCTGCTGGACCCGGCCAACACCGTGCGGTTCGTCGACGCGGTGTTGCTCGCCGGTGGCAGCGCCTACGGTCTGGCGGCCGCGGACGGCGTCATGCGCTGGCTGGAGCAGCACGAACGTGGCGTGGGGATGGACGGCGGCGTGGTGCCCATCGTGCCGGGCGCGGTGATCTTCGACTTGCCGGTCGGTGGCTGGGACTGCCGGCCGACGGCTGACTTCGGCTATGCGGCCTGCGAGGCCGCCGCCGATGGCGCCGGCGGAATTACGGCCGTCGGGACCGTCGGCGCGGGGGTGGGGGCGCGGGCGGGGGTGCTCAAGGGCGGCGTCGGCACGGCGTCGACGACTTTGAAGACACTGGCTCCTGGCGTCACCGTCGGCGCGGTCGTCGCGGTGAACTCCGCGGGCGACGTGGTCGACCGGGCGACCGGTCTGCCCTGGATGGCGGACCTGGTCGACGAGTTCGCGCTGACGCCGCCGCCGGCCGAGCAGATCGACGCGTTCGCGCAAATGCCGTCACCGTTGGGCCCACTGAACACCACGATCGCGGTGGTGGCGACCGACGCCGCACTGAGCCCGGCCGCGTGCCGGCGTGTCGCCATCGCCGCACACGACGGCCTGGCCCGCACGATCCGGCCGGCACACACCCCGCTCGACGGCGATACAGTGTTCGCGTTGGCCACCGGGGCGGTCGAAGTGGCCCCGGGGGCCGGTTCCAACAGGATGCCCGCCGCGTTCTCGCCCGAGACGCGCCTCGTCACCGAGATAGGCATAGCCGCGGCCGATTGCCTGGCCCGCGCGGTGCTAGTCGGGGTGTTGGCGGCTGAATCGGTAGCCGGAATCCCGACCTACCGCGACATGTTGCCCGGAGCATTCGGCTGACGGGAGGGAAACAGTTCACGTGCTGGTGATCCGTGCCGACCTGGTGGAGGCGATCATCGCCCATGCGCGCCGCGACCACCCCGACGAAGCGTGCGGGGTACTGGCTGGCCCGGAGGGCTCCGATCGCCCCGAGCGGCACATCCCGATGATCAACGCCGAGCGCTCGCCCACGTTCTACCGCTTCGACTCGGGCGAGCAGCTCAAGGTGTGGCGCTCGATGGACAATGCCGACGAGGTCCCCGTCGTCATCTACCACTCACACACAGCGACGGAGGCCTACCCCAGCCGCACCGACGTGAACCTGGCCTCCGAACCGGATGCCCATTACGTGCTGGTGTCCACGCGCGACCCGGATCGCCACGAGGTGCGCAGCTATCGCATCGTCGACCGCGCCGTCACCGAAGAACCCGTCAACATCGTCGAGCAGTACTAGAGCAGTACTAGAAAGGCCCGCATGAGCGTCACCGTGTCCATCCCGACCATATTGAGGCCCCACACCGGCGGCGAGAAGCGCGTCTCCGCGAGCGGCGCCACGCTGGGCGCGGTCATCGACGACCTGGAGGCCAACTTCTCGGGCATCTCCGAGCGCCTGATCGATGACGGCAAGCTGCATCGCTTCGTGAACGTCTATGTCAACGACGAGGACGTGCGATTCTCCGGCGGCCTGGACACCGCGATCGCCGACGGCGACTCGGTCACCATCCTGCCCGCCGTGGCTGGCGGGTGAGCGGAGCGCATGACGCGCTACGACTCCCTGCTGGCTGCCCTGGGCAACACGCCGCTCGTTGGTCTGCCCCGGCTCTCACCGCGCTGGGACGACGCGCCGGACGGCCCGCACGTACGGCTGTGGGCCAAGCTCGAGGACCGCAACCCGACCGGGTCGATAAAGGACCGGCCGGCGCTGCGGATGATAGAGCAAGCCGAGCAAGACGGCCTGCTGACGCCCGGCGCGACGATCCTCGAGCCAACGAGCGGCAACACCGGGATCTCCCTGGCGATGGCCGCCCGGTTGAAGGGCTATCGGCTGATCTGCGTGATGCCCGAGAACACGTCGGTGGAACGGCGCCAGCTGCTGGAGCTCTATGGCGCGCAGATCATCTTTTCGCCCGCCGAAGGCGGGTCCAACACCGCGGTGGCCACCGCCAAGGAACTGGCCGTGGCCAACCCATCGTGGGTCATGCTGTATCAGTACGGCAACCCGGCCAACACCGACTCGCACTACCGCGGCACCGGCCCCGAGCTGCTTGCCGACCTGCCCGAGATCACGCATTTCGTCGCCGGCCTGGGTACCACCGGCACCCTGATGGGCGTCGGGCGATTCCTGCGTGAGGGCGTGCCCGGCGTCAAGATCGTGGCCGCCGAGCCCCGCTACGGCGAAGGGGTGTACGCGCTGCGCAACATCGACCAAGGCTTTGTGCCCGAACTCTATGACCCGGACGTTCTGACCACCCGCTACTCCATCGGCGCGGCCGACGCGGTGCGCCGCACCCGCGAGCTGGTGGACTCCGAAGGCATTTTTGCCGGCATCTCGACCGGCGCCGTGCTGCATGCCGCCCTGGGAATGGCCAACAAGGCGCTAAAGGCCGGTGAGCGCGCCGACATCGCCTTCGTGGTCGCCGACGCCGGGTGGAAGTATCTGTCGACCGGCGCGTACGCCGGTAGCCTGGATGATGCCGAGAACGCGCTAGAAGGGCAGCTATGGGCATGAACCAGGAACATCCGCGGGTGCCAGCGACACAGACGAAGAAGCGACCGCAGTGGATGGTCGGCGGGGCCACGATCCTCACCTTCGTGGCGCTGCTGTACCTCGTCGAGCTGATCGACCAGCTGATGGGGCATTCCCTGGACGCCAACGGCATCAGGCCGGATCAGACCGATGGGCTGTGGGGGATCATCTTCGCGCCCGTTCTGCACGCCAACTGGCAGCACCTGGCGGCCAACACGGTCCCGCTGCTGGTGCTGGGGTTTTTTGTGACGCTCGCCGGAATGTCCCGGTTCGTCTGGGCCACCGCGATCATCTGGATCCTGGGCGGCTTTGGCACCTGGCTGATCGGCAACGTAGGCAGCAGTTGCGGCCCGACCGATCACATCGGGGCCTCGGGCCTGATCTTCGGCTATCTGGCTTTCCTGCTGGTGTTCGGGATATTCGTGCGCAAGTTTTGGGACATCGTCATCGGGCTGGTGGTCTTGTTCCTCTACGGCGGCGTGCTGCTCGGTGCGATGCCGGTGCTCCACCAGTGCGGCGGTGTCTCCTGGCAGGGTCATCTGTCCGGCGCGGTCGCCGGCGTCGTGGCCGCCTATCTGTTGTCCGCTCCGGAGCGCAAGGCCCGCGAAAAGAAAAAAGCCGGCACCCGTTTGCCGGACCTGAAGACATGAGCTCGGCTCTAGCGCCCGTCGGGGTCTTCGACTCCGGCGTCGGCGGACTGACCGTCGCGCGGGCGATCACCGACCAACTGCCCGACGAGGACATGATCTACGTCGGCGACACCGCCAATGGGCCCTACGGTCCGCTCAGGATCTCCGAAGTCCGCGCGCACGCGCTGGCGATCGGCGACGACCTGGTCGACCGCGGCGTCAAGGCGTTGGTGATCGCATGCAACACGGCGTCTGCGGCGTGCCTGCGGGATGCCCGCGAGCGCTACGACGTGCCGGTCATCGAGGTGATCTTGCCGGCGGTGCGCCGCGCGGTCGCCACCACCCGCAACGGCCGCATCGGTGTCATCGGCACGCGGGCGACGATCAGCTCGCATGCCTATCAGGACGCGTTCGCCGCCGCCCGGGACACGGAGGTCACCGCGGTGGCCTGCCCGCGGTTTGTCGACTTCGTCGAGCGCGGCGTAACCAGCGGTCGTCAGGTGCTCGGACTGGCCGAGGGTTATCTGGAGCCGCTGCAGCGCGCGCAGGTCGACACGCTGGTGCTGGGATGCACGCACTACCCGCTGCTGTCCGGGCTGATCCAGCTGGCGATGGGCGACAACGTGACGCTGGTTTCCAGCGCCGAGGAAACCGCCAAGGAAGTGCTGCGGGTGCTCACCGAGCGGGACCTGCTGCGTCCGCATGATGCGCCGCCCGCCACCCGGGTGTTCGAAGCCACCGGCGACCCCGAGGCCTTCACCAAACTGGCGGCGCGATTTCTCGGCCCGGCGGTCACCGGCGTTCAACCGGTTCACCGTCATTCTCGTGTCCATTAGGTGCGCGCGAGATTCTCATCACACCAAAGCGGCAATGTTTTCTCCATCGTGGTAACGGGCATGGCACAGTAGTGGGCGTGCGAATAACCGTGCTCGGCTGCTCCGGCAGCGTTGTGGGTCCGGATTCGCCTGCATCGGGTTATCTGCTTCGGGCGCCGGATACCCCACCGCTGGTCCTCGACTTCGGCGGCGGTGTACTCGGCGCGCTACAGAGGTACGCCGATCCCGGCTCCGTGCAGGTGCTGTTGTCTCACCTGCACGCCGACCACTGTCTGGATATGCCGGGCCTGTTCGTGTGGCGTCGCTACCATCCGTCGAAACCGGTGGGTAAGTCGTTGCTGTATGGGCCGAGCGACACCTGGTCTCGGTTGGGGGCCGCGTCGTCCCCCTACGGCGGGGAGATCGACGATTGCTCCGACATCTTCGACGTTCACCACTGGGCCGACGGCGAGCCGGTGACATTCGGCGCGCTGACGGTGACGCCGCGGGTGGTGGCGCACCCCACCGAGTCCTACGGCATGCGCATCACCGACCCCAGCGGCGCCTCGTTTGTCTACAGCGGCGACACCGGCATTTGCGATCAGCTCGTCGAGCTGGCTCGCGACGCCGACGTTTTCCTCTGCGAGGCCTCCTGGACACACGCGCCCGATCGCCCGCCCGCCCTGCATTTGTCCGGAACCGAGGCCGGCTGGACTGCGGCGCGGGCCGGCGTGCGCGAGCTGCTGCTGACGCACATCCCGCCGTGGACTTCGCGTGAGGACGTGATCAGCGAGGCCAAGGCCGAATTCGACGGGCCCGTGCACGCGGTGGTATGCGGTGAGACGTTCGATGTCCGCCGCTCTGAAAGGGTCTGAGTTAACCGCGTTAGCGTTGGCTAGGGTTGTTGGGTGTCCAAACGAGAAGACGGCCGCCTCGACGACGAGCTTCGCCCCGTAGTCATCACCCGCGGGTTCACCGACCACCCGGCGGGTTCGGTGCTGATCGAATTCGGTCACACCAAGGTCTTGTGCACCGCCAGCGTTACCGAGGGGGTACCACGCTGGCGTAAGGGATCGGGCCTGGGGTGGCTGACCGCGGAATACGCGATGCTGCCGTCGGCCACCCACACCCGCTCAGACCGCGAGTCGGTGAAGGGCCGGCTCAGCGGGCGTACCCAGGAGATCAGCCGGCTGATCGGCCGCTCGCTGCGCGCCTGCATCGACCTGCGGGCGTTGGGGGAGAACACAATTGCCGTCGACTGTGACGTGCTGCAGGCCGACGGCGGCACGCGCACCGCGGCCATCACGGGCGCCTATCTAGCGTTGGCCGACGCGGTGACCTACCTGTCGGCGGCGGGCAAGCTTTCGGACCCGCGGCCGCTGTCGTGCGCCATCGCGGCGGTCAGCGTCGGCGTCGTCGACGGCAGGATCCGGGTGGACCTGCCCTATGACGAGGACTCGCGGGCCGAGGTCGACATGAATGTCGTCGCCACCGACACCGGGACCCTGGTGGAGATTCAGGGGACCGGCGAGGGCGCGACGTTCCCACGTTCGACGCTGGACAAGCTGCTCGACATGGCGCTGGGCGCGTGCGACAAGTTGTTCGCCGCGCAGCGCGAGGCACTGGAGCTGCCTTACCCGGGTGTGCTGCCCGAGGGACCTCCGCCGCCAAAGGCGTTCGGCAGCTGACCCGGCTTCTGGTCGCCAGCCGCAACCCCAAGAAGCTGGCCGAACTGCGCCGGGTCCTGGACGGGGCCGGTCTGTCGGGGTTGACGCTGGTGTCGCTGAACGACGTCGCACCGTTCGACGAGGCGCCCGAAACCGGTGCGACCTTCGAGGACAACGCGTTGGCCAAGGCGCGGGGCGCGTTCGCCGCGACCGGTCTGCCCTGTGTGGCCGACGACTCCGGTTTGGAGGTGGCCGCTTTGAATGGGATGCCCGGCGTGCTGTCGGCGCGCTGGTGCGGCAACCACGGCGACGACGCCGGCAACACCTCACTGCTGCTGGCGCAGCTGCGCGACATGCCGGACGGCTGCCGCGGTGCGGCGTTCGTGTCCGCCTGCGCGCTGGTCTCGGCGTCCGGCGAAGTCGTCGTCCGCGGCGAGTGGCCCGGCACGATCGCTCGCGAGCCGCGGGGCGACGGCGGATTCGGCTACGACCCGGTCTTCGTTCCGGACGGCACGGATTTCGGGGCCCGCACCGCGGCCCAGCTCAGCCCCGCCGAGAAGGACGCAGTCTCACACCGTGGTCGCGCGCTGGCCCTGCTGGTGCCGGCGTTGCGGGAGTTGGCGGCAGCGCGAATGTGAAGCTGGCCGCACGTTCGGCGTCGAGTGTGAAGCCAGCCGCACACTCGAGCTCTAGAGTCCAAAGCGCGTTTTGATGTCCCTGGTCTGGAAGTGCTCGACGATGATGCCCAGCAGCGGGATCGTGCCGGCCAGCAGCACCCCGACCGTCTTCGCTATTGGCCAGCGGACCTTGACCGCCAGATTGAACGCCGCCAACACGTAGGCGAAATACACCCAGCCGTG
>Ga0182037_10000332_pt1 | contig 22660 bp, 19 predicted proteins | sample sta12Cox44000082_FD_125974 | JGI IMG/M metagenome (GOLD analysis project Ga0182037, IMG submission 125974) | Lab enrichment of tropical soil microbial communities from Luquillo Experimental Forest, Puerto Rico - statoxic.12C.oxic.44.000.082 | ecosystem: Environmental > Terrestrial > Soil >... | reverse complement strand
GTCGAAAAGCCTGACAAGTTGACGCGGTCCACAAGCAACGACCTTGGAGGAAACGGCGGCGAAGGTGCTGGAATTAGATGAAGCCCTGCTGAAGTATTATAGGTCGCGACGATGTTTTGGCCTGAAGCAGCCACCGATGTCTCACTTTGGGTGAAATGCACGAAAGGGCGGAAGCCGGGGAAAGTCTGGATATAGTCGAGGGCAGGATCGTTCACCTGAACGTTATCCCCGCGGAGCTGTACTTGGGGAACAGTCGAGAACGAGGATGATGAAGGCTGCTCGTCAGCGAGAATAATTCCGCCAGTCTTCGCAAGTTCGTCGGCAAACACTCGGCTGCCGGACCGCAAATCTATATCAACGCCTAGCTTACGGAGCAGCCACGGAGGCGCAACATCGCCGTTTCCGGCGTCCTGCGCGAGGGCGACACCGACAGATAAAACAAAGAAGGTAGCAAGAAGATAGCTGGGTTTAGGTTTGAGCACGGTTTCACCTCGGATTGGAAATTCGCAGGTACTCCAAGAGCGCTGACTAGCGGGTACCCGAGCCTCGATCTCATTGCGTTTACCTCCTTGTGAGATCGGAACCCCTAGGGTGGGGGGAGGATTCAGCGAACACGTGCAAAAGTCAAGAATTTTCTCATCCGGGCTGATAGGTAGGTTGTTTTTGCTTACCTGCGCTTTCCCAAGGTTCGTCATTTCCGGGTAAGAGTCGGCCTAGATCGCGAATATTTCTGAAAGGCTAATTTGCTTCCTCTGCCTGGAAGTTGTCCCTAACAAAATTGTGCTTTTGAGATGTCTTATCAGGCATCGAGGCTCTCTTGGTCAAGCGCAGTACACTTGCCTGGAGCTCACGGGTTCGATCACCCTTCCGACTGGTCGGCAATCGGCGATTCGGAAAGATCCCACCACCCATGCAAAACGCCTCGGGTGGGGACTCCTGCGGCCGATGTTTTTGAAGACGAGCTACTATTGCTTCGGACCAATCACAGGGCCATCACCGATAATGAAGTAACCGCCTGGCGAGGCACCGCCATTGGCCTGACAATACGCTCGTCGTCTTTTTTTATGTGGCAAGTTCTCGGGGTACGCGACCATCGGGGCTGAAACTGACGGTGGGCCGTCGTGATTAGGTGGCGCGTTGAAGATGAAGTATCGTTAAGGCTAATCGAGTTAGCAGCTACAGGAAGGGGACGCTGGTATGTCGCCGAGGGGAATCGTCCCTCATTTCACCATTGCTGCCCTTTTGGTTCTGGTGGCCGGCTGTACGAGCACGAAGAACGGCGCTGCGACGCTGCGTCTCAGCATGATCCCGACCACGAATCCGGGAAAAATCATCCGTGAGAGCAAGCCGTTCATCGATTACATAGAAAAAGAGACTGGCGCAAAAGTAGAACTAAACGTTCCCACAAACTATGCTGCCGTGGTGGAGGCCATAGCAGGTGACCGAGTGGACATAGCGTATCTGGGCGGTCTCACCTTCGTTCAGGCTTCCGCTCGCGCAGGTGTTGTACCTCTGGTGCAGCGGGAACAGGATCAGGCTTTCCATACTTTATTCATTACTCAGCCCGATTCTGTCATCCGTTCCCTTGGCGACCTTAAAGGGCACACCTTCGCATTCGGTGACGTAAATTCCACATCTGGCCATTTAATGCCTGCTTATTTTATGCGTCAGGGGGGTGTGGACCAAGCGGTGATCGGTAATGCGATCTACATGGGCGGACATGATGCAACTGCTCTGGCGGTCGCCAACATGAAAGTGGATGCCGGAGCTATAGACGAACAAATTTTTGCCCGGATGATCATGGAAGGAATACTCAGCGAATCCAAAGTAAGGGTCTTTTACACGAGCCCGTCATTCTTCGATTACGTTTGGGCAGCGCGGCCAGGACTAGGTCGCGGGATGACTGAAGGATTTGCGAACGCTATGCTGAAGTTGAATCAAGGAACCCTGGAACAGCAACCCACCCTGAAATTCCTGAGCGCATCGAAGTACGTTCGGGTCGCAGATGCCAGCTACGACCCGCTGCGCCAAGCGGCCAGAGATATTGGACTCTTGAAATGAGCTATTTGCCCTAGGGCGCCGGCGCCAGTTGAAGGTAAAAAACCAAAACCAAGTGCTCTGCCTATTGAAAGGGCAGCGAATAAAGACGAAAATCGCGTCGGGTGGTCGGTCGCTCCATTACCCTCGAGTGGCGGAGTATGCGGCGAGAATGTGCAATCTCACTTCGCGGGACAATTCACCAAGCAAGGTTAACCACTCGGTCGGCCATATCGCAGAGCGCATTTTATGAGCACTTCTGGCAGTTCGTGTCACTCTGGCTAGGGATCTTCCTCTTCTTGCAGTGCCCTGTCGCCGCTCAGGTCAATCAAGTCCGGCGCGTACTCATCCTTGACGATTTTGGTACTATCTCAACCCCCGACTTCGCAGAGATCGGTCAAGCCGTCTTCCTTGGATTACAAAAATCACCTTACCGGATCGAGCTTTATCAAGAAAGTCTTCAAACCACCTTGTTTCCAGACAGCATTTCCCAACGCCGGTTTCGGGACGAGTTTACTCGAAAATATTCAGACCGCAAACCTGACCTGATCATTACCGTCGGGCCCGCATCCCTCAGGTTCATCGCTGAGTTGCATGAAAGATTCGTCCAGGACACCCCAATTGTCTTCTGCGCTGTTCTGGGGGAAATTCCGGAGCTTGTAGACTCCGACAAGCACTTTACTGGTGTTTGGGGTAGGTTGCATCCCGAGGAGACGCTAATCACGGCCCTGCACATGTTACCCGGCACCAAGCACGTCGTAGTCGTAGGTGGGGTGGGTAAGCTTGACGATAGATTCGAAACCGTCTCTAAAGAGGCTTTCCACAATTACGAATCGAACCTTGAATTTACGTATCTTACCAATTTGACCATGCCTGATCTGCTTGAGCGGCTCAAACACCTGCCCCACCATACGATCGTCTATCACACGTCAATCACACAAGACGCAGCGGGAGCCCGCTTTATCGATTCAGCGCAGTCCGTACCGTTGGTGGCCAGTGCCGCGCATGCGCCCGTCTTCGTCATGGAGGATTTGGACCTTAGGGCAGGAACGGTAGGGGGAGACTTGGTGAACTGGGCCGACGATGGTCGTGTTGCTGCGGAAATGGCGGTGCGGGTTCTCAACGGCGAGAAGCCTGAGAACATGCCCATCGTTACGAGCAACCACAACTACACGTTCGATTGGCACGCCTTGCAACGCTGGGGGTTGACGGAGAGTAATTTGCCGCCGGGCAGTATCGTACTAAATAAGCCGCCGACTCTTTGGGAATCGTACGCGCAGTACATTGTCATGGGGCTTATTTTGCTCGTGGTACAGGCGGTGGCCATCCTCGCCCTTCTCTGGCAACGGGCACAGCGTAAGGTCATCCAGGAGAAATTGAAAGAGAGCCAGAATCGATTAGAGAGCATCGTCCAGTCGGCGATGGATGCGATCATCGCCATCGATGACGATCAGCGAATCACGGTATTCAACCGCGCTGCCGAGAAAATGTTTGGCTGCCCCGAGCAGGAAGCGATTGGAACGTCGATCGATCGCTTTATTCCGGAACGATTCAGGACTGCCCACAACACGCACATCCGTCAATTCGATCAGTCTGACGTCGCCAATAGAGAACTGGGTGGAACGAGGAGCCTGTTTGGTCTGCGCGGCAGTGGCGAGGAGTTTCCTATCGAGACTTCCATTTCCCGCACACTGGCTGGAAAGGAAAAAATATTTACGGTTATGATCCGCGACGTAACCGAGCGGAGACGAGCGGAACTAGCCCTTGCCAGTGTGAGTCGGAGATTGATCAAGGCGCAAGAGGAGGAACGCACCTGGATTGCGAGAGAGCTTCACGATGACATCACCCAGAGAATTGTTTTGTTGGCGATGAATCTGGACACGTTGAAAGAAGATCTTTCTACTTCCAATGGCAACTTGATCCGTCGTATCGAAGATGCTGGTAAACAAACTCGTGAGTTAGCTAACGACATCCAAGCGTTATCGCACCGTTTGCACTCTTCTAAACTGGACCACCTGGGGCTCGTAGGGGCTTGCCGCAGTTTTTGCAAAGAGGTTTCAGATCGGCAGAACATCGAGGTTAGCTTTCATTCCCAGGATTTGCCGGAAAATCTTCCCAAACAGATCGCGCTTTGTTTGTTCCGAGTGTTGCAAGAAGCACTCCAGAATGCCATCAAGCACAGCGGAGTGCGGCGGTTCGACGTGTCGCTGACCGCTACGCCCGGCGAGATCTTACTAGCTGTGCATGATTCGGGAGTAGGTTTTGATCCTGAAAAATCAGTTAGCGGGCGCGGTCTTGGGCTTATAAGCATGAAAGAACGATTGAAATTAGTTGACGGAGAGCTCTCTATTGACTCGCAGCTACACCAGGGAACGACGATTCACGCTCGCGTGCCTCTCAGTCCCCAATCAAAAGCAGTGGCAACGGTGTAGTGTCCATGATGATAGTCGAGGACCTCGGGGCGTTCCGGCGATTCATAGAGATGGACTACAGCACAAGGTTGATTTTCGGATCATCGACGACGCGTCCGATGGGCAAAGGGCTTGGCTTGACACGAAGAGAACAGGTCCGACTAAGCCATCCTCGGGAAAGATAGGGCAGCCGCCAACCCCGGGCATGCGAACCCGCTACTTCTTGATTTGCAGTCCTAGGTTGGAGCAGGCGACACAGTGCGACGCCGCGCTATTGGTAACTGCGAAGCCGTGAATGCAGTGAGCCTTACGCTTGGTTGGAACGATTGCAGGTTCCTTTACCGGAGACGCGGACCCGTAGGGATTACACTCTGAAGCAGAAGGAAGCAAAGCTAACGTGCGGCCAATTCCCTGCCGTTTAGGATCCCCCTCACCTCGCATCCGCCTAATTCTCTCAACGCTTTCAATGGCTCGGATTCGATCCGCCTCGCTGAGGAAATTAAACGAAAGCTCGGCACCCACTTCAACAGATTGCAGCGGCTTACCGGCCATACGGTCCAGGACATACTCGATTGCCTTCATGTCGCCGTCCTTGGCCCGCAGAATAACGGTCCTGATGATCTGCTCGCCGTTAGTGAGGCCGCCTTCTGCCCTCTCCTGAATGAACTGTGCGAATGCCTGCCGCATCCAGGTGTGAAACGCCCGGACTTCGGAGGGCACCCCGCCCCTGTTAATGCGAGGATTGCTTTTCGTGAATGGCCTGCCCGGTCCACGTTTTCGCTCACGCGCAGCCAAACGAGCGAAAGTTTTGGGGCGCTCCCGTCGGTCGGTGGCCCAAGGGGCCCAATTAACAGGCCACTCAAAAAGCTAAGTGATTGCAGTACCGCGCCTTAGCGTTTTTGTTGCCTCGTTCGCAACGAGGAGGTCGCCGGTTCGATCCCGGTCTCGTCCACCAGATTCTAAAGAACTTAGGCCGCGCTTCGAACTACCTGAAGGGGTCCAACTGAGAAGCCAAGACCGATACGTTCAGTGCACGGGAAAAATGCCATGGAGTCTGGTTGCTCTCGTTAGAGACGCGTCTCAGCGGATCATCTCCGGTCCAGCTTCGTTAGACATTAGTTCGTTGAACAAACCCCTTTGACAAGACCGAGAGGGCTGCTCCGGATCGGCCGCCTCCAAGAAAACCGACTTGCCTCAGAGCCATGACGTTCAGTATCAAACTGTGTAGCGTTGTGAGCAATGCGGGTCCGCCCGGGGCCCTCTCCCGAAAAATTCGAATCCGGCAAGGCATTTGGCCAAAGCTAGCGCCGAGAACGTTCATTCCTGACGCAGGGCCTTCATCGGGTCTACACGTGCGGCCCAGCGCGCCGGGAGATATGTAGCGACGGCCGCAATCACCAACAGCACGACAGGCACAAGCACGTACACTCCAGTGGCGGCGACGGGAAAATCGTAGAACATAGACTCGAAGAGCTTCGGCAGGGGTAGCGCAAACACGGTACCAATCGCCGCGCCGATGACTGCGATCTTCATGCCTTCACCTACCACCATACGGAGAACGTGCGGTTTCCCCGCACCCATGGCCATGCGGATGCCAATCTCGTGCGTGCGCTGGCCTACGGAATAGGCAATGAGTCCGTAAATACCGATAGCCGCGAGAGCGAGCGCAAGCAGGGCAAACAAGCTCAAGATTTGTGAGAACAATGTGTCGCCACCCTTTTGCCGGTCGAGCACAGCATGCATGGTCATCACTGCCGAGAGTGGAAGCTCCGCGTCCACTTGAGCAACGGCTTGCCGCAGGTTCGGTGCGGAGCTGCCCGGGTCGGCGCTGGTGCGAAGCATTACCGAAAACGAAGACACGGGTCGCTGCAAGAACGCCTCGTAGACCTCGGGCTCGTCACGGGTGGCTTGAGAAAAAGTCTTGACGTTGCCTACCACTCCGACGACCTCGCCCCATTCCGCGGTAGCGCGAGGAACGTCCAGGCGAATTTGCTTCCCGAGTGGGTCCTGGTCCCGGAAGTACTGCTGGACAAATTTTTGGTTGACCACGACCACGCGCCGCCCGGTGTTGTTGTCCATTTCGGTGAAGAGACGACCGCGAAGCAGCGGAACGCCGGCTGAGTCAAAGAATTGGCTGGTCACGACCGTGTCCAACGCCGTCCGCTGTTCGCTGTTCGAGAGTTCCGGCTGATCCTTAATGTGGAAGGCGAACTTGCCCGGCCCCGTGGCGGGCAGGTCCGACGTGACCGCAACAAACTGAGTGCCAGGAGTTTGCTGAAGGCGTGAGATTACCTCCGTAACGAATTGCATCTGCCGCAGCGGCTGTTTGTAGCGAGCGTCGTCAAGTGTGATACTGGCCGTCAGGAGATGATCGGGGCTGAACCCGAGATTCTGGTGGCCGACGATAAAAATTCCGCGAATCAGGACGGCCGTGCCGATCAGAAGGAACAGTGCGAGAGCCATTTCGCTGGCCACCAAGACCGTGCGAAGGCGAGTTTGCGAACGACCCGCGGACGCCGAACGACTATCGACTTTCAGACTGGCATTCACGTCGGTTCGCGAGGCATTCAACGCAGGCGCCAAGCTACAGAGCACGGCTGAAACCAGAGAGATAGCAACGCCAAAAAACAGGACATTGCGATCGAGTGTGATGGGTACGGCCGCAATGTATTCGTTGAAAGCCATCCTTGCCTGAATAAATCTGATGCCCCCGTAGGAGAGCAGTAGGCCGGCAGTTCCGCCGAGAATCGCAATCAATAAACCTTCTGTCAGCAATTGTCGAATGATACGCAAGCGTCCTGCGCCGAGCGATATACGAACCGCCAATTCTTTTCGGCGCCCTGCTGCACGCGCCAACAGCAAACCGGCGACGTTGGCGCAGGCGATCATAAGTACGAACCCAACAGTCGTCATCATGATCGCCAAGCCGTTGCGAACACCGAAAGTGTAGATAACGAAGTCTGGTAGGGTGCGCGCCGCAGCGCTCCAGCCCTTCTCGACTTCCGGAAAGTCCACTGCAGCGCGCTGCGCCAGCGTTACAAATCGAGCTCGAGCATGCTCGAGAGTGACTCCGGGTTTGAGGCGCCCGAACAAATAAAGCGAGCGATCCTTGCGCGCCTCAGCGGTCCGGTCGGCGGGGCTCAGCACCAAAGGTGTCCACAATTGCGGGATAAATGACTGCAGCTGGAAACTTTTCGGCATCACCCCCACAACGATATAGTCCTCGCGGTTCAACCGAACCCTGCGGCCTACAATTGCCGGATCGGCGGCAAAGTACCGCACCCAAAGATCATGACTCAAGACAACCACGTGGTCGTGACCCAGCTGATCCTCGCCGTCTGCAAAGGCGCGTCCCATTTGGGGGGAGACCCCGAGCACCCGGAAGTAGTTGGGCGTTACCGCTGCGGAACGCACCGATTCCGGCTGCCCGAATGCCCCGGACTGGCTCGGCGCATTTCCTTCGGCTAATGCTGCCCATTCCGAAGCCCCAGCCGGTACGATCAGGTTAACAGTACGAAATTCGTCCGCTGCGGCGAGATCCGTAAACACATCGTTCGTCTGGCGCCAAGCGAGGTAATTAGGCGGCGAGACACTGCTGGCATCGGGCAGAAAACCGCCGCTCGGGCTAACGGATGAGACAACGATGACACGGTTGGGGTCGGCAGCGGCAGGACGACGCAACAGAAAGGCGCTCACGAGGCTGAACATGGTGGCATTGACGGCAATGCCTAACGCCAACGTCAGCACCGCAACGGCGGTGAAGCCTGGGTTCTTGTATACGATCCGGAGAGCAAGTTTCATATCGGAAAGAAAGACCGTCATCTCAGCACCTCCGCGATGGCTTCACTATAACGAACGAATAGATGAGGTGGAAGGTTCACTGGCGGACGCAAAACACATGGAACTCAGCTCAAAAAAAACACGCCAGCTTAGGCCTGCTCACCAGTTACAGCAGGCGAGCCCTGGGGCCACTCACCGGGATAGTTAGAAACCAAGACCAGGAGGTAACGGCGGTTCGATCCCCGGCCTCGTCCACCAATGTTTTCAATAACTTGACAATAGCATTCGAGTGTTCGCTGAATTGGTGCCGTGCTTGGTGTCGTAATCTACCCCCGAACCCCACCCAGAAAGCGCTTCTAGCGTCTTGCGCTTCGCATCCCGCCGGACGTGTGAATAGTGCCCCAGCCATCTTGGGGGCGCATTGTTTCATAGCAGGCGGAGGAAGAGCGCTGCGACCAAGAGAAACCGCACTACTACACGCAGGCCGTTGGTCGGCTCTTTTCTACACGCGCAATGGAGACTGCCGCTTATAGCCAACGGCACAGCAAACGGCTACGGCCAAACACAGCACTAGAATGAACCATAAGACATTGATGGATGCTTGGTCTGGGTAGTGCCTCGCCCAGAGAATTTGTAGTGGGCGGTCACTCAGTCCCGGGTAAGCCTCGGCCGCGAGCTTTTGCACGGTATCCGTAGGCTTTCGCAAGATGCCTGATAGAGCCCGCGGATGCCGGTTGAACTCTGCCACAAAACGATCTAATTCCTCTTGAGTCTCGATAAGTGGTTCATTCGAATTGCGGTCGTTTCGGATCCAGACTAAGAGCCGAAGGTTGCTAGCAGTCTCTAACTCTCCCCCAGGAAACACAGGTAAGTAGACATCTCTGAACCGCACCAGCTTTGCTGCGTAGATGTACTGTTTGCCGAAATAGAAGTCCCGCAACTCAACGTGCTTGTTCTTTTCAGGGTCTCTCGCGACTAAGTCTTGAAGCCGGATTTTCTCGGCGGGGGTCAAGCCGCTCGAAATGACGGATTGTTCATCCATGGCGACAATGAAGAGTGCCAAGGAAGCACCCAAGAAGATCATCACGCCGAGTGCATAAAATGCCTTCTTCTTTTTCACGAGCGTGTGGCCCGCCCATCCGGCTCATTCTAGGGACGGCAGAGCCTTCCTGCAAGCCCGAACGTTGCTTCTGTGGGCTACGAGGCTGAGTGACGTTGGTTCCGCACGGCAGGCCGCAATCCCAAACCGGTTTTGAACCTGTGATATAAAAACACGTCACACCATTTTGGTATGAGTAACAACCGGGATTCTGCGAAAGATAAGAGAGTCATCACTTCGCTTTGGGCGATTGCCGTTGTTCTGGGTCTGAGCCAAGCCTGGTCCTGGCGCTACTACATCGAGCCCGACGGCGTCAGCTACATCGAGATCGCTCATGCTTACCTGCGGCGCGATTTTGCGCACGCGGTCAACGCTTATTGGAGCCCCCTTTATTCCTGGTTGCTGGCTCTTGTTCTTTCGTTGGCGCACGTTCCGGAATACTGGGAAGCCAGTACGCTGCATTTGGTGAATTTCTTCAGCTATCTCCTAGCGCTGGCATCGTTTGCGTTTTTCTTTCGGGAGTTAACCTCGCTTCTGGACGCTTCTACCGACGATTCTACAGGCGAACCGCTGTCGCGCACGCGGTGGGCTTGGAACGTTTTAGGCTATACCTTGTTTGCCTTTGCGGCCCTGCAACTTGTGGGTGTCGGAATCGATCAGCCGGACTTAATGGTGATGGCGGCGGCGCTCGCCGCTACCGGGTTGTTGATTCGGATGAAACGCGGCGTCGCGCGTGCTGCCGCCTATTTTGCCCTGGGTGCGACGCTTGCTGGAGGTTACTTGGCCAAGGCCGTGATGTTCCCGCTGGCCTTTGTATTTCTGTTCAGCAGTCTGTTTGCAGCCGGCAAATGGAAACGATCGGCGCCGCGCGCTGCAATGGCGCTGATTACCTTCCTCTTGGCAGCAAGTCCTTGGATACTTACGCTCTCCAAAGCCAAGGGGCGACTTACGTTCGCCGATACGGGCCGGTTGGACTACGCATTCTACGTGAATGGCCTCGTCGATCACCCCTATTGGCATGGAGAAACCCCGGGCTTGGGAATGCCTACACACAGCGGTCGCCGCTTGAATGATCTCCCGCCAGTCGAGGAGGTTGCCGGGCCGGGGCCCGGGTGCTACGCGCTTTGGTATGACCCTACCTACTGGTTTGACGGAGTGCGTCCTCATTTTGACTGGCGCGGCCAGCTACGGGTCCTCACAACGAGCTTCGGGCAATACTTTCATTTGCTTTCAGCGCAAAAAGGCATCGCAACCGCGTTCTTCGCCCTCGCTCTCTTCTCCGGTTGGAAGGGGACGTGGCCTAAGGAACTCGCAGGGCTGTGGCCGGTCTGGTTGCCGGCGGTGGGAGCGCTGCTCGTCCAGGGCTTGGTGCACGTCGAAACGCGATTTCTGGGTGCGGCGATCATCATTTTGTGGTGCTGTCTGTTCGCAGCGATTCGGCTTCCGGTTTCGCAGTGGTCTCCACGCCTTTCCGCCGCTTCCCTATTGGCGGCTAGCGTCGCGATCGCTGTCAGCATGAGCGCCGGCCTGGCCCGAGACCTCAGGGCGCTCGTGACCAGACAGACGCATCGGGAGTGGCAAGTCGCCCAAGAGCTAAAGCGCCTTGGAGTAGATCCTGGAGACACGGTCGCACTCTTGGGCCACGAAGGTCATCCCAAGGCGATTGACTACTACTGGGCTCATCTCGGCCAAGTTCGCGTTGTCGCGGAAATACCTTCGGCGGGCGTCGCCGGATTCTGGACAGCCGATCCCGCGGACCGGCTTCGGCTGCTCGGGTTACTCGCAGAAACCGGCGCAACGGCGCTGATCACAGGAACTCCCCCGCCCGTTTCCCAGGTGGGAGCCTGGCGAGCGCTTGGCTCCACTGGCTACTACGCGATTCTTCTCACTGCCTACAAGTCGGCCGCCCATTAGTCGATGCGATAGATCCGCTGCCCTTTTGATTCCAGTACCAAACTGAGGCCTCGCGTGTCCGGCGGGACTCTAAAGGACGAAACCTCCGACTGAACGTCCATGACGTGCGATACTCCCAGTTCACGAAGATGCTTTAAGGCTTCGACTGAGTCTCGACCGCCGGGCAAAGGTCTTTCTCCCCACTGTCCTTCCGGTTTCACATAGGGTTTCTCAGAGTAGTATGGCGGAACGGTTGGATCGAGGACAAGAACCCGCCTGACCGACGAATCGTTGTTGATAAATTGGAAGCTCTCAAGAAACGGGATGGTCTCCTGCTCCCGCTTTTCGGCGGCACGGGCGGAAACGACGGTTCGGGCGTCGTCCATACGGTCGCGACCAATCATGAACGCCCCGTAGGCTACGGACAAGAGGACCACGGCTCCGCCGAGCCACCGTGACCATGGCGCAAGGACGAACTTCACGTGCCGCCAGCCGAAAACAGCGAAAATCGCGCTCATCACGTATCCGTGAATCAAGAATCGCGATTCTTGCTGCGTCACAAACCACAGCACGAGTAGCAGGAATCCCAGAATCGCTAGTGTCCTTGCGAAAAGGTCGCGCCACTTGGCGATGATTCCGAAAATGCTGAGCCCCAGCGGGCAAATCCCGATGCCGCCGGCTCCGTAGAAATTCGAGGTGTAGTAGGTGAGGTGAAACGGAAGGAGCAGGAAGGCGCTTACCCCTCGTCCGAAGCCTTGGCCACGATGACGAATGTATTCGTGGAATTTCAAAACCGCGTCGGTCGGCAGATACTTAGCATCGAAAACTCGCCAGAGGAAGGGCGGTGGAGGATAGATCGGCGCGCCGAGGAGGATCCAGTTCCTGAGGTAGTATGGTGAAGCGACCAGGCCCGCTACCCCCAGTGCGGCAAGCGAGTTCTTTACCGGGGTCCATTCAGGCTTTCCTGCCAGTGTTTTTTTGAGCAGGACGCAAAACATAATGGCCGGCACAGCCAGTATGCCGGTGTACTTCGTACCCAGCGCGAATCCACAAAAAAGGCCGAGGAGTGCGAAATCTCCCGTGGTTTCGGCGTCAAAACCGATTCGAGCGGCCGCCAGAACAAATGCGGCGTACATTCCATCGACGAAGGCGTGGGTTGAACCTGTAACGACGGCGGGCATGGTAACCACGATCGCGACCGCCCACCAGGTTTCAGATGGATCCAAACCGGCTCTCCGGCCCAGCGATCCTGCGACGAGAAGCAACATGCAGAAGACAACAACGTTCCATGAGCCGGGAGCTCTGCTCCCGCCGAACATCATAGCCGTGGCAAATAACGTTTCCCCGGTTTGCGGCATGGCGGTATGGCTGTTGTCGGGAACAGGCCGAATGACGCCTTCGCGAATCCAAACCTTGGGACCAAGCAGGTGGTAGACGACCGCGTCAATCGTCCAGTCCCCGGTGATCTCAGACAGGCTCCCGAGGCCGATCAAAAATAGAGCCCCTAGCACGATGAAAGTCGGGAGCCCTCGGAACTGGTGTTGTCGTCTGCCGGCCTTGAATTCCCCTAGCAATTCGAGCAGAGGTTTCACCCCGGGAAGAAACGCGAGGACCAGAATGAAGCCTGCCGTAACCTTGGAAAATCTCCACTGCCCCATCAGGAACAACGCCAGCGAAAGGAGGCCGGCTCCTCCGAGCCAGCCTAGGGCGATTCTGTCGAAGCGGCTGAATGCCCGTGACAGTCGGCCAGGAATCCAATTCCCGGCGCCGAATGCGGCTATGGCAAGAAGCAAAACGATCAGGACGGGTCTTACGATGTGAGCCCACATGGTCTAGGGAAAGCGTATAAAGCTTTTTGCGGCTTGGGATCCGACGATGCGAATCCAAACGAAGAGTAGCAAAACCACACTCAGCCACACTTCAATAGCAAGTGGATAGAGCCTGCGCAGAAGCGCCCTTAGCCGCAATGGCTTTGTCGAGCCCGATTGCAATGTGTCTCCCATCTTTTTGGGCGGTCAAAAGGTGTAGCATCCACCATTGGCGGCAGATTCACAAGGGAATCTGCCCGACCAAGAAAACGCAGAGGATCTAGCGGTCGGAGCCGCTCTCTTTCTTCGCGACGATGTGGAAGGAGACCTTCAGCTTGTCTTTGACTCTAACCGCTCCTCCGCCGATCTTGATCGGCGTAATCCCATAGTCCGTCTGCAGCAGATTGAGCTCTCCATCACCGCTGAGTTGTCCGCCGCCCGCAACGATACGAACCGGCAAGCTTACCGGTTTCGCCGCGCCGTGCAGCGAGAGCGTTCCTTCGACCTCCAGGTCGGTTGTCTCGCCCTTCCGAGCGGTCGATCGGAGCTTCGAGGAAACAAACTGGATCCGCGGAAAACGCGATGCATCCAACACCGTTTCGCCGAGCATGGTCTCTTGTACTTCCTTGCGATCCTTTTCCGCTTCCCCTGGGTCAATCACGACAAGCGACTTCGTTTCGACGACGAAGTTTACCGAAGACGCGGATAGGTCCGGTTCCGCCAACTGGACAGTCCCGGAAGGCTCGCTGGCCAGAATCTGGTGGTCATGCCCGAAGGCCTTAAAAAACCCTTCCCGGTACACGTGAATTTCGATCTTGCTCTGCTTCGCGTCCACCCTATAGACGGTACGATTCTGAGCATAGGCCGGAAGAACCAAAGCCATCGTCCCGGCCAATCCAACCGCTCGAAAGCTTCGCATCGCTTAACCTCCGGACAACTTTCGCGGACGCGGCCAGAAATCCTCTCGGGACCTCGAGCTGGCAGCCGCGAGGCGCTACTCCCCCGCTTGGGCGGCCAGGGCCTCGAGTGCAGCGAGATTTTGCAGCAAGGCGAGGGGAAAGTTATGGCGAGCCTGCAGGTAGTGCGGCGAGTTGTAGGAAATCGAGGCCCCACCTTGCTCGCCTTCGGCTACCAGAATCTTCAGTGGCAAGTCGAGAGCCACGCTGGGCGCGGCCAGCATCAGCGGAGTGCCGGCTTTCGGGCTGCCGAATATGAGCAGCTTGGTGTCGGGCATGGTTAGGCCGACCTTTGCGGCTTCGCCGCTGTGGTCCACCACGGCGAAGAGCATGATCCCTTTGGCCTCAAGAAGGTTTTTCAGTCTTGCGACGGTTTGATCGACCGAATGACGGCTTTGCTTGGCAACGATCCCGTTGTCGGCGGGCATAGTGATCTCCTCGCGCACTGATGAATGATTCGCGGCGGTGGTGCGGACAGATAGCAGATAGATTGCCATCGCCATGCCGACTACGGCGAGAGAGATGGCGGTGGCGATGGCCAGAGAAAGCGAGCGGGAAGAGCCCGTGCCGCCCTGATCGAGCTGGCGCACGAGATGGACATGACGCCAAGCCGAGCTCAAATTAACCAGAATTCCGGCCACGATCAAGGCGGTGCCGAACCAAAGGGACAGTCCGGTCGGTTGCGGGGCGAGGGAACGGTCTACCAGCTGAACTTGCTGAAGGAAAAGACCAAAGCGCGCCACGACGAAGCCAAAACCCATCAGCGCGAGACCGGTACGAATCCAGGCGAGAAGAGTGCGCTCCGCGGCAAGGTAATCACGAAGGTCGGCTCCGGTCGGCATCGCGGGATTATACGCCGTTCAAGGGGACCCACCCTGCCGGTCCATCATTTGGACACTTGATTACAACTTTTCACAAAGCTGCTACAAAACGTTCATGCGCGGCGTAAATGATGAGCCCATGGCAACTACCGCCGCGCTTTGGCACGGCCCCGCCTCCCCGCTTGCACAATCTTCGGCCTACGAAGTCACTCTGGCGACGACGCTCGACGAAGTGCGCGCCTGCCAGCGGCTGCGCTATGAGGTGTTTAACGCCGAACTTGGAGAAGGACTCGATTCATCGCACGCGCTCGGGCTCGACCACGACCGCTTCGACGTCATTTGCGACCACCTGCTGGTGCGGGAGGCGGCCAGCGGCGCAGTGGTGGGGACCTATCGCATGCAGACCGGATACCGAGCGAAAGGGAATGCCGGCTACTATAGCGAGGAGTTCTTCGAATTCGCGCCTTACGAAGCGCTCCGCAGACAACTCCTTGAGCTGGGCCGGGCTTGCGTCGACCGCGAGCATCGCGACTCGGCCGTCCTGATGCTCCTTTGGAAGGGTATCTATCGCTATGTGTGCGAAACCGGAGCGCGCTACCTGGTAGGGTGCAGTTCCCTCACTTCGCAGGACGCGGCGGAAGGGTTGGCTCTTTACGAGGCACTGCGCGAGAAGTACCTCGCGCCCCCACCCTTCCGGACCGTGCCGCGGTACGGGCACCAGTTGGACGCCGCCACAGCGGCGGCGACTGCAGCAACAACGCCGCGCCTGTTGCGAACCTATCTCGAACTCTCGGCGAAGATTTGCGGTCCGCCTGCGATTGATCGCGAGTTCAAGACCATCGATTTTCTGACCCTGCTCGATCTCGAAGAGATCCCCGCGCGACTGCGGGCCCGGCTGGCAGCCGACTAGGCCGAGGTAGCGGACCGGCTCTGTTCGAACAGCGAAATTGCGAGCTCGAGTGCGGCGGAAGCCTTCGCCGGATCGCTGAGGGCGCCGCGGGCAAAATCTCTGCTGCCGCCACCCTTGCCCCCGACCTGCTGCAAGACTTTGTGCAGCAACAGGTTCATATCGCGATCCGCCTGCGGATGCTGCGCAAAGACCAACGCGCCAGTTTCGGCAAGAGCAAGCAGGGCCACAACCTTTTCAGAACGAACGAGGGCCGTCGCATAATACGGAAGGTATTCAGGCGTGACGCCGCGCAGAACCTCGATGACCCCGCGGGCACCGTCTGATGTGGCCGCCACGGACTCGAGACGGCTTGCGGCCTCGACCTCTGCCAGCCTGGGGAGAAGCACTTTGAGAGTCCTCGCGGCCGCTTCCCTTTCGCCCTGCAGGCGGTCGACGGAAGCGTCGAGATCGGCCGTCGCGCACTTGAGCTGAGAGGAAACGCGGGCGATCAGGTCGAAATCTCCGCGGGCCGCAGCCTCGGCGCGGTGGCCGCAAAGGAATTCAACGCGCCAATCTTGCCGAATCTTGCTGCTGCCGCGAAGAAGAATGGTGCCGATCTGGCCGGTACGGCGAACGTGTGTCCCTCCGCAGGGCTGAAAATCGATGCCGGCGATTTCGATGGCGCGAAGCGTGCCGGCGCGCTCGATCTGTTTGCGCACGCCCATGTCGGCAAATTGTTCCGCCGTGCCGTAGCGAATCGAGACTTCGCGGTCCTCGAACACGATGGCGTTGGCGGCACGGGCTGCGCCTTCAAGGATTTGCCCCGTCGGCTGGGAGCCACGCAAATCAATCGTGCTGACGGATTGGCCCAGGTGGAAAGAGACCGTGGGCAAACCGAACCGCTCCGCGAAAACAGCCGAAAGCAGATGCTGGCCGGTGTGCTGTTGCATGTGATCAAACCTGCGCGGCCAGTCGATGCAGCCGTCGATCTGGCCGGTGGGAACAGGACGATCCACGACGTGCAGAATCTCGTCGTTTTCAAGGTCGCGCACATCGACTACGTTGGCTTCGCCGAGCTTGCCGAAGTCGTTCGGCTGGCCCCCGGACGTCGGGTACAGGTGGGTCTGGTCAAGCAGCACGCCCCAACTGCTGCTCTCCTGCCCGGCCAGGGGGTCCGCCATCGGCTGGCAGCTCAGCACGTTCGCGGTGAAATTGTCCTGAAAGGAGTCTTCATAGTACAGGCGGCGAGTGGTCATGGCGGCTTTCTGAGAGGCGAGTCTAGCACGTCCCTTGAGGCTCTTTTCGCAACAACTGTTGGATGCATACCATTTCGAGTTGTTAAATGCAGGTAAAATGAAGTTTATGGGCGTCCGCCTCATCGCGTTAGACATCGACGGAACACTTCTCGACAGCCGCTGGAAGCTGCCCGAAAGGAACCGCAGCGCCATTTGCGAGGCCGCAAGGCGCGGAATCGAGGTGGCGCTGGTGACCGGACGTCGATACGATTTTGCGCTGCCGGTGGCGCAGGACCTGGGCTGCCCTCTGACCATGATTGTAAACAACGGCGGGATGATCCGAGCGAGCAGCGGCGAGACCCGGCTGCGGCACTTGCTGCCGGCTGCTGTCGCCCGCAAGGTGCTACGGATGGGCATGAAGTGGAGCGCCGGAGCGGCCGTGATTTTCGACCGGCCGCGCGCGAATCAGCTGATGCTGGAGCGGCTGGACGCGGACGACTCAATCCGTTTCGCTTACTATTCACGGAACCTCGAATTCATCGGCCTTGCGCAGCCACTCGAATCTTGTTTGACCGAGGATCCGTTGCAGGTAATGTACTCCGGGACGGTCGCGGAGATGCAAGAAGCGGAGGAACTGCTGGCGGTGTCCTCGCTTTCGGAACGCTTTCGATTGGCGGCAACCAAATACTCCGCGCGTGACTTTGCCATGCTCGACGTGCTACCGCCGGGCTGTACAAAAGGCGCAGCCCTGGCGGAATGGGCGCTGCGTCAAGGATTACGGAGGGAAGAGATTCTGGCCATCGGCGACAACCACAACGACCTTGAGATGCTGCATTTCGCGGGCATCCCGGTGGTGATGGGAAACTGCGTGCCGGAATTGAAGACCTACGGCTGGCATGAAACGCATTCGAATGACGAGAGCGGCGTGGCGGCCGCCATCGAGAAATTTGCCCTGCGTGAGGCCGAATCTTGCGCTTGATACCAGGCATCCTCGGCGTGGCGGCGCTCGCGATATGCCCTCTAGCCGCACGAGCGGACTACCTGGTGCTGCGAAACGGCGCCCGGGTTAATGTAAGTTCCTACCAGGTGCGTGGCGACAGATTGCGCGCGCAAGTCGCGGGAGGCTGGGCTGAATTCGCCGTTGCGGACGTGATGGCGATCGAGCCGGAAGAGATTTTTGTCGCCGCACCCAAGATGCCGCTCGAGCAGGCGCCCTTTGGCGAGCTGATTCGCAAGGCTGCCGCCAAGTATGAAGTGGACGCGGACCTGGTTTTCAGCGTGGTGGCCGCGGAATCGAATTTCAATCCGAAGGCGGTATCGCGGCGAAACGCGCACGGTTTAATGCAGTTGCTTCCCGAAACCGCCAGGCGCATGGGCGTAAGAGACATCTACGATCCCGCGCAAAACATCGACGGCGGAACCCGTTACCTGCGGGATCTGCTGAAGCGCTACGACGGCGATCTGGCGCTGACCCTGGCGGCGTATAACGCCGGACCGGGCGCGGTCGAGCGCTACGGCAGGATTCCTCCCTACAACGAAACCATCCAATACGTGCGGGCCATCCGCAAGACCTATGCTTTGCGCAAATCGAACAGCGAAAAAACCGCTCCAGACGGCGCAAAATAGCGGCCCCTGAGAGGCATGGACCTCAGGTCATTTGGTTCACCGAAGGGCCTATTGTGGTTCCTGCTGCGGCTCATCCGGCGCGGTCTCTGGCGGCATGGGACTGGGATTTGCCGGAGAAGCTGTCTGCGGGCCAAGGGGTATTTGCTGCTGCGGCTGTTGCCCGAGCGGTGTGGAGCCTGCGGGCGCTTGGCTGCCGACCGTCATCACATCCTTTGAAGGATCCCAGATAAATTCGAACTGGCGATAGTTCTTCGCTTTGTCGTAGATCACGAGCGAGCGCTGGTTGATCTTGCTGCCTACGCCGATAATCTTGCCGCCCATGACCGTCGCGGGCTCGGAGGCCAGCAAAGCTTCGTTCGCAGGGGAGTCAGCCGAATCGGCGTCGGTCGTGCCCGGTTCCGTGGTGTCGGCTGATTGGGGCATGCCGCCCGCTGCGATGCCGCGGGGGTTGCCCATGATTTGGTTCGACGCTTGACCAAGCGGCTGCCCTAAAGACGGTTGCCCTAAAGACGGTTGCCCGCCAAGGTTCGGCGCCGCCATGTTCTGAAAGCCTCCGAGGCCGGTGAGCTGCAGAGCCCGCTTCGGCTTCAAACTGCCGATGAGCTGTCCGGCGGGACCGACATAGATCAGGCGCCATTCGCCATCCTTGGCGTTCATGGGGTCTTTATATGCCTGGCGCATGAAGCGGATGCTGCCGATTTTCGGTTTGGTCAAATCCTCGAGTGAGGTGGGGAACTTCCCCGTCTTGCGGTAGTACATTTTGATGCCGCGGACGTACTGCTTTCCGCGCCAGATCATTTCTTTTTCGCGCTCACGTCGGCCCTGATTGAGGATATTGGGCGCAACGGCCATGGTGGCGATGAGCATCAGGGTCGCCATCAGCAGCACCAGCACGATGGCGTAGCCCTGTTCCCGGCGCTTGCCGGCAAGGCGGCGAGGGTTTGCCTCACGCTTCATGACGCGGGCCCCGCGTCTTCAATATTCTTCCGGCCCTGGATATGCGAGGTGACGTCCTCGAATTCGAGCGTGGCGTTGCCGATTTTCAAGATGCGATATCGCCCGAGCAGCGTCTCGCCTTCGGCGACGACATAGATCTCGTCCCCGTCGGTCAGATAAGCCCGGCGTGCGGTCCCGTTCGGGACCGTGCCGTAGCCGTAGTATTTAAGCGGAAGTTCGGCAACCGGCGGAGGCGGAGGCGGCGGTGGCACATAATCCTTGTCTCCGACCTGCGGCACGCGAGGAGGCGGCGGCGGTGGCGGCGTGGCGTCAAAGGGGTTTCTGCCCGTGCCTTTGTACTCCGCGCTTCGGTTCGCCTCGCGCTTGGCGGTGCGCAACACCAGATTGTCCACGTTCATCGGCGTGTAGCTCGATGCGATCATCGTCGCTCCCGCAGTCACCGGATTCTGACGGCTGTTGTAGATCCAGATCGCAGCGGCGATGAGGAGAAGCACGAGCACCACCAGGATTTGCTTTCGTTGCTTCATGCCGATGTCCTAAAGAAGGTCTTCATGTGCAAGCCGATGTGGAGATCGTTCGGCGCGGCCTGAGATCCTCCGGTCTGCAGTACGACCGAGTCCACCGAGTAGGCATTTTTCGATCGCTGCAGGCCGTTCATGAACTTGACGATGTTGGCGTATTGACCGTTCACTGCGATTTCCATCTCCACCTGCGTCAAGTTGCGCCCGACGATGTCCTTATGGCGGAAAGTCAATGACTGGATTTGCAACCCGGCCTTCTTGGAAAGATCATCGAGTTCGGCGGTAACCCCGGAATCCCCGGTGGTCGCCGGCAAAAGACCGGCTTCAAAACGGTCGCAGTCGGCGACCGTCGTCGGCAGGTCGTGCCGGATGCGGTCGGCATTGTCCACATCGATGCGCAGCAACTGCAGTTTGCGCGCATCCGCCTGCAGTGCCGCGAGCGGCCGGCGCAAAGCATTTGCCGTGTGCCAGCTGTAGGCGCCCAAGGCCAGGTCCGCCAGCAAAAGCACGATCAATCCCGCCAGTATCAGTCTACGTTTGACGGCCAGCGCGCGATCCATCAGCTCCTCGTATAAATAGCGTTCAATTCCATAACCGCCTGGTCGGTATTGCCGGGCCCTTGGTTCCCGGTGTGAACGGCCAACAGGGTGACACCGCTGAACGCCGGTGAACTCTGCATGGCCTTTAAGAACTTGATCTTGGCTTCATCGGAGACTGCGCCGACGGTGAGATGCACAAACATCCGGCCCTTTTCGAGTTTGGGCTGGATACTCACGACGTGAACGCCCACGGGCAATGTCTTTTCCAAATCCATGAACATCCGGGTCCAGTCGAAACTGCTTTCGTCGATAAAACCGTTCAAGAACGCTACACGATCCTTGACCCTGGCGTTTTCCGGCCGGGCAAAATACTCGTCAAGCTCCTTGCGGCGGGCGGTGAGCTGCGTCGCCACCCGGTCGTTGTCCTGCTCTTTGCGGCGCAGATCCGCCTGCGCCCGCAATTCGGAATAGACATGCCATCCCAGCCCTAAGAACAGGAACCCGCCCAGAACGGCGACCAGCCCCGCCGACACGTAAAACTTACGCTGCGATTCGAGCGGCTTGGTGGCGAGATTTAAGCGAACGTTCATGGTGGCCCTTCGGTGGTCAGTTTTTCTGCATCATCCAACCGACCAAACCTTCCAGTTCCCTTTCCGCCAAAGGCCTGGCGTCGTTGGAAACCCGGCCCTCGGAAATGGCGGTGTGCAGCAGCGAATGCACCTCGCAGTGAAATTCCTTTTCGAGCGGCGGCACGAACTCTGCCAAGCGGGCGCCCAAGCCTGCCACGCGTACCGACTGGATTCCCTCTTGCCAGGTATCCTGATAGTACGCCGCCACCGGATAAATCTCTTCCAGCAGCATCTGCGGCGTAAGTTGCGCCGCCTGCGCGGGCAAATCGGTGCAGCGGTAGCCGCACAGAACGCCTTCGCGGACGATGGCGGTCGTCAACGATGCACCGGAGACTCGCGCCAAGAGCGCCGGGCGGCGGTCTTCCAGCAGCGAAACCGCGGCCAGCGATGAACTTAACACCACGCCGGGGTGAAAACCGGCCTGTTCGGAAACGGCCTCGTATTCGCGAACGATGCGCAAACGGCCCAGCGCCGTGACCACGTCCACGCCGCCCTCGCGCGGGGCCTGCCGCATGTAGGAGATCAGGGTTTCTTCCGCCTCGAAGGGAACGCTTTTCTTGAGCTTCCAGCGGAGCATCGGCACCGCTTCTTTCGCGCTGCGCGGGAACTGCTCGAAGTGCTGCACAAACACGCGCACCACCGGATCGGGCAGCAGCAGCGCCGCGTCCTCTTCGCGGACGCGCAGCCGCTCGCGAATACCTTCCATCGCCGTGCGCACCGCCGCCAGATTTACCAGATTCGTTTCAACCGCAGACGGCAGGATGGCCCCGGCGGGGAGCGCTTCGACGGCAAAACCATCGAGTGAACCGGTCCGCGAAAAGCGCGCCCCGGAAATGCGGTCCGGCGCGATTTCAAGTGCTATAGGCGGGTGCGGCGGCGCCTCGAGCCACAGGGCGATCTTGCGCACCAAGTCGCTCTTGTAAATGCCGTGACGGTATGCGGCGGCTTCAGTCAACGAAAGTCACCTTGTTGATTTCGCGCAGTGTCGTGGTACCGATCCTCACCTTTGCCAACCCGCTTTCGCGCAAAGTAATCATACCTTCTTCGCGCGCGACCCTCTTGATTTCCGAGGTCGGACGCCGGTTGATAATCATCTCGCGGATCCGATCGGAAAGATCAAGCAACTCGCAAATCGCGGTTCGCCCGTGGTATCCGGTGCCGGAACACTCCAGGCAACCCGCCCCTTCGCTAACGTGTGCGTCTTCGAGATCCTCTTGCTTCAGTCCCGACTCTTTCCACTCTTCCGGTGAAAGCTTTTTGCGACGCTTGCAGTTGGAGCAAATGATGCGCACCAGACGTTGCGCCATGATGCAGTTGAGCGCGGACACGAAGTTGTACGGCTCGACGCCCATATTGATAAAGCGTCCGATGACGTCGGTCACGTTGTTCGCGTGTACAGTGGTGAAAACCAGGTGTCCGGTCAACGCGGACTGGATCGCGATCTGTGCCGTTTCCTGGT
>Ga0182037_10000330_pt1 | contig 22724 bp, 20 predicted proteins | sample sta12Cox44000082_FD_125974 | JGI IMG/M metagenome (GOLD analysis project Ga0182037, IMG submission 125974) | Lab enrichment of tropical soil microbial communities from Luquillo Experimental Forest, Puerto Rico - statoxic.12C.oxic.44.000.082 | ecosystem: Environmental > Terrestrial > Soil >... | reverse complement strand
GGCCTGGTGAGAAACTTTTTCATCTTCTGCGTTTCCTGCCCGACGGTGGCCGCCCGGGCCATCGTAAGCAGCAGAGTCGCGGCAATCAAGAGCCCAGCGATTCTCGGGAACCTGCGATCTTTGTATCTCACGAAACCCTCCTCATCCTCATGCGAATCGTCGATGGGGACATGCTCTGTTCGGCAATATGGTGATTATAGCCGGAAGACGCTAGATGAGGGACTACGCTAAGCCGGCCGACTGCAACCAGGTGGTCCATGATCAAGTTTTTCTCCTGACCGTCCAGATGCTCTACCTTGCAGTTGAAGGCGGCTTCGCTAAAGTTGGCGGGTGGTTTCGGGGAGCACCGTAAGCTGGCCGGCGCCCGAATCCTCGCGGAAAGAGGAATATGTCGTTCTGATTGTCTTTCGGATGGAGTACCGGCACGCGCACCAAGCAGAATGTCCTGTTGGGATTGAACAATCTGGAACGGATACCAAGGGTATAACTGGTGCGCGACCGGGTGGTCAAGCAGCGGCACGTGAAATCCGGCACCGGATTCGAAGAATGCGAAAACAGGTCAGGCTTCGCGGCAAGGGATTGGTTCGACGAGCAGCACAGTTGGGCAATGAGGAGGTTCGGCTGAAACTACTGCTGCACCCGGAACGCGTATAGCGTGTCGCCCGCTGCGGCCAGAACGTATTGAACGCCGTCGAGCATGTACGTGATCGGCGTGTTACTCACGTCCCGGTCAAAGCTCGTGTGCCATAATTGTCGTCCCGTCTCCGGATTATAAGCGACCAGAAATCCCCCGGGCGCTCCTGCAAACAGAAGTTTGCCCGCCGTGCTCAGTAGTCCACCAAGGTGCTCAGGACGCGGAGGGTTCCACTCCGTACCTGCGTACTTGTGCACCCAACGCAATTTGCCGGTCTTGGGATCGATTGCACGGAGCGACGCTTCGATTCCCCCCACGGCCTGGGAGATGTGTCCGGAACTGCCGAATGACGGACCATCTGTCTTGTACTGATAATGGATCTCATACCCCTGCGCGGTGTTCAGATAGATCAACTCCGTTTCCGGATCGTAGGTCGGCGGAGTCCAATTCGCCGCGCCGCCGTTGTTGGGTGAAATGAGCGTGCCGCCAAGTTGCGAATCTTTCTCGGGATTGGGAATCGGCTGGCCGCGTAGGTCGACGCCTTTGGACCAGTTCGGCGACTCGACGAAAGTCGTCGTGATCAGGTTTTGCCCGTTGGTGCGGTCCAGCAGAAAGAAGAAACCGTTACGGCTGGCCTGTGCAAGGAGCTTCCGGGGCTGGCCGTTAAGGTTCAGATCGAATAGTACGGGTACCTGCGCGGCGTCCCAATCATGCGTGTCATGGGGTGAGGACTGAAAATACCACGCCATTTTGCCCTTGTCCGGATTAAGCGCCACGATGGAGGCAGTGTACAGGTTCGCGCCCTTTCGCAGATCGCCGCGATAGACCGGATTCGGATTGCCGGTAGTCGCATAGATCAAGTTCAGATCGGGGTCGTAGGTGACCGGTTGCCACGGCATGCCGCCCCCGTGCTCGGCCGCATAGGCATCCGGCCAAGTCTCGATGCCGGACTCGCCCGCGCGAGGCGTTGTATACCATTTCCACTGGATCTCTCCGGTCTCCGGATCGCGCGATTCAAGCCATCCCGGCACATCCAAAGCATCGCCTGAAACGCCAACGATCACATGATCCCGTATAACAATCGGCGGCGACGTGGCAAAATACTCGGCTCGCACGTCGGCAATTTGTTTGTGCCATCGCTCCTTTCCCGTCCCGGCATCCAGGGAAACGACGTATCCATCTGGCGTTTCGAGGTAGAGCCAACGCCCGTACATCCCCAAGCCCCGGTTGCCGATGTGGTCTCCACCGCTCGTTTTCCAGAAAAAGTGCCAGATCTCTTTGCCGTTGCGCGCGTCCACTGCCCAGGCGTGGTCAGGCGCCGAGAAGTACAGCACGCCGTTTACGAGTAGAGGCGTCGATTTGAGCAGGCCGCCGGCCAGGGCTCCAGGACCTAGGCGGATTGGAACGGCTTCGGGAACAGATCCGCCGGTTTCGGCACCATGCGGATTCGTATTCGCCCGATAGAGCCAGGCAAGACCCAGGTTTCTTACGTTTGATTGGTCGATCTGACTGAGCGTGCTGTAGTGGCGGCCCGAATAATCGCCGTGATATGTAGGCCAGGCATCCACCGGCGGGGCTCCGAGAAGCTCCGGGGCCAGTTGCGGCTGCGCCAGACCAACAGGGACGGACATGATGGCAAGCCACAAGGTACGAAGTCGTAATCTCATTTGAGCGTCACCAGGTAAGCCGTCAAATCGTGCATCTGTTTGTCGGTTATCTTCAAGAAGTTGTCCATGTGTGCCTGGTAGGGATCCGTGATCTCTACTTTGGGAACTTCGTTGTCACGGAAAAACGATCGCCGCACGCCAGAGCCGTCGATCAGCGTCACCGAAAAATCGTCGACCGCGACCAGGCGGCCGGCGACGGTTTCGCCCGAGGGCAGGGTTACGCGCACGGTGCTCGGTTTGATCGACGGGCCATCGCGTCCACCGCGCGGATTGATAATGCGCCCTTGCAGTACAAACGGATCATATTTGGCGCCGATTCCCTTGAAATCCGTATCGGGGTTATGACAAGTGCGACATTTTCCATCGCCCTTGAAAAACGCGACGCCTTCGGCGGCATTACCGACGACAATTGCGTTGACATCGATGGGGCTCCGCGTGCGCGATTCTTCGATCTTGGCGTGGAGAAATGCTGCGAGGTCCGCGCTTTGCTTTGGCGAAAGGCTGGCAAAGGCTGGCATTCCAGCATCCGGACGGCCGCTGTTCAGGAACGCGCCAAGTTCCTTGCCGTCCACGTCTTTTAAGACTATTAACGACCGCGCCAGATCCGGGCCAGCAGCGCCTCGGGCGTCAAGTCCATGGCAGAAGCCGCAATTGGGACGATAAACTTGGTTCCCACGCTCGACGCTTGCCACGTCGATTTTTGCCTGTCCGGCACGTCCCCCGAGTTGCTGACTGAAAGCAACACTGATCGGCACAAGAGCAATACTGATCCCTAGAAGTCGTAATAAGCGGCAGTGTTTCATCTCGGTTTTCGGCGCGACCCACGGCTTTCCGGACGCCGCCCGTCCAAGCGTTTACGCCAAGGCATTCTTCATATATTCGAGATCCTTGCGAGTCTCATCAAGCGCCGTGCCGGCCCCGGCGAACTCCCGCTCAACGACGCAGTAGATGGGATAAGAGTTATCGCGGATCAGACTGAGGCATTCCTTGATCGGAGTGTCGCCGGTACCCCACTCGACGTTCGGTCCACCGTCTCGTTTTCGGTCTTTTACGTGAATGTGCGTGATCCGATCATGGTGTTCGCGGATGTAGGCTACCGCATCGTTGTTGCCGGCTGTGAAATGCCCGATGTCCAGACAGATTCGAAACTCCGGGGACATCCTCATCAATTTCTGAAGACTCTCAATCGACGCGACTTCGTTCGGTTCGTTCACCTCGGCATGAGTATGGAACGCCGGCTTTATTTTGGATCTTTCGACAAACGGAACCAACCGCGGACCCATAGACACACGAGTCTGATTGGTCTGAAAGACGCTAATCCGCAACACCTGCATTTGCCGGAACATCGCATCTATCTCGGCGTCGGTAACGTCGTCTGCAAAAGTGTTTGACATGGAGAAAAGGTTGATTCCGGCGTCGTCGAATTTTTTGCGGACTTCCCGCGCACGGTCCGTTGCGACGGCTGAAAGCCGCCACTTACGTAGTTCCTCGCGCGATCTCTGGTACTCGGGAGTGACCTGTTTGGGCACCTGGCCGCCTACTGCGGCTCGTTGCAAGGCCGGACCAAAAAATCCGGCCGCGAGTTCGACATTCCCGCATCCCAGTTGAATGCATTCCTGGATGAGGGTATCGATGCGATCGTTACCGGGGACGTCCGGCAGGGGGTTGAGTGATGCCGTCGTGATCCCTAATTTCACGCCGCGTACACTGGTGTCGGCGGCTGCGAGAATCGGGAACCGGAATAGCGCCGCCGCGCCGGAAATTGCTACTTTGGTGAAATCGCGTCGGGTGCCGTTCATCGTCTTCCTCCGTCAGAGCAGCGGGGCAAGTCTCCCTCAGGAGTTCAGAATCTGTTTCAAATACTCCATCTGCGATTTGGTTTGTTCGACGGCGTCGCCGGGAGCGTCGCGATACTCGCGTTCGATAATCCCATAGATTGGCCATTTGTTGTCGCGGATCAGCGTCAGACATTCCTTGATGGGCGTATCGCCCGTCCCTAGAGCAACATTGGCTCCGCCATTCCGCTTGCGATCCTTAACGTGGATATGGGTGATGCGGTCATGATGCTTCTTGAGAAAATCCGCCGCGTCGTTGTTTCCGGCCGTGAAGTGGCCAATATCCAGGTTGATGGCAAACTGTTTGGATATCGCCAGGAGTTTTTCCAGGCTCTCGGGCGTGGCCACCTCGTTCGGATCGTTCACCATGGCGTGCGGATGCCAAGCAGGCCGGATTCTATATTTTTCGGCGAACGGCACAATGCGGGGCGCCACATCCAGCCGGCTCTGGTTCGTGCAGAAGCAGCCTACTTTGAGCGCCTGCATTTGCCTGAATACGGCGTCGATCTCCTCATCGGTGAAATCCAGATCGAACGTCATCACGTAAGAGAAAAGGTTCAGGCCGGCGTTATCGAATTTCTTGCGGATCTCCTGAAAGCGGCTGACGGGCGTTTTTAGCCGCCATTCCCGCACTGCGGCGCGGGTCTTCTCGTACTCGGGCGTCATTGGATTCGGCGGATGGCCGAAGTTCACCGCTCCCTGAAGCCGCGGTTCGAGCATATTTACCAGTTCGATATTGGCCGCGCCGGCCCCGAGACAAGCTTCGATCACGGTATCGATGATGTCTTTCCCGGTGGGAGTTTCAGGCAGGGGGTTGAGCGATCCCGTAATCAGCCCCAATTTGACTCCGCGCACCGTGGAATCAACCTTCGCGGCCTCTAGACGCGGCAGCACGGCCAGCGCCATCCCGCCGAGAGCCCATCTTCCAATTTGACGTCTGGACTGCATCATCTTTGTTCCTCCTTATGCCCGTATTCTCAAACACACCATGCGGCCGCGGCCTTTCCCGGATTGAGATTTGATTCACATCCGATGTCTTCTCTTTCTCCTATATTTAATGCAGCATCGACCGGATCACGAGGTTGAGCCCGATCATCACGACGGAAAAAGCCGGATCACCAGCAGCGCTGTTTTCAGCCCGCTTAGGGTCGCCTTCGCGATCGCGCCGATCAAGCGCGAACTGACCGCCAGTCCGGCCCATCCGCATGTAATGGCAAAGCCGATAGCCTTGGCCGTCATGCGGGGGAACGCGTCCCCCACGATGGCGAGACCATCGGAAACACGGGCGCCATCGACACGCCGGCCAGAAACACAAGAATCCAGGCCCCCATTTACGCCCCGAGCCCGCAAAGCAAGCCACGTCTGCTTCCGGATGCTCTCCAGTTCGGCTTCGACCAGTTGTTTGGCGTATTCCAGCTCCGGATCGGCCAGAGCAGAAGGCTGAATATGGTCCAGCCGCGGGATCGCCTCCAGATGCGCTCGGTCGATAAAACCGGTCCCAATCACCGCCGTCGTCCACTGTCTTATTAGGGCTTCATGTCTTTTCATCCCAAAAACGCGATCCCGCGCCCGGCCCATCCCACACAAAACCAAAGCGTTAGCGAAGCAGCTGCGACCAACGCGGCGGGACCTCGGCCCGGAGGGGCCTTCGCACGCATGACCCTCCGAAAAATCGTGAAGTGGAACAGAATGGCGAGGGTCAAAATCACCAGCTTCGTTTTGAAAGCGGTATTTGCTGCATACCGGGCCGGATCGGGAATGAACACCAGGATTCCCGTGGTGATCGACAGCAGCAGACCTCCGACGGCCAAACGCCAGAGCTGGTCGGTAAGCGTCGGCATTGAGATTTTGCGAACGCCGATTCCCAGCAATCGTGCATTGAAGACCACGGTTGTGCCGAGTACCAACGTAAGCCCAAACAGGTGGAACGATTGAATCACCGGTATGGCGTATTTCGAATTGCGCAAAATATCGATTGCTTTCGAGTTATAGGACCACTCCCAGATATGCTGGAGAGACATTGGATATCCTCGCTATAGCTCGTAAGCCATAGTTCGCCCCAGTGCAATAACCGAAGCCCAGATGATCAGCGACAGAGCTCCTGAGACGCGTGCACCCCAGGGCACGATACCGCTTTTATCCCATTCCGCCATCGTCGGATAGAACTTGATCTGATACAACAGGGCGTTGAGACCCGCCAAAACGAGTAGCGCCAGCTTGAACCGAAAGAACGTATTCTGGTAAGCCTTCTCTGCTTGGGCAATAAACAGCAATACACCCGTGACGAACATGCCCGCGAAACCTGGCAAGGACCAGGGGACAAACTGTTCCATGATTTTCGTTACTGGTTCTGCCGCAAAAGCAAGCCGCAGAAGCCGAAGATCGAAAAGCAGAATAAGCCCCACGGATAGAGAAAGGGTCATAATATGACTACCCTCGATCAACGGAAACAGGAGATCCGATTGGCGAATGCCAGTGGCGAAAGGAGTGTTTTGGAGCCAATGGCACCAGCTGAGGATCGGCATGAAGAGACGGGTCCCTACGGATTAGAGCTTCCGGCTGAACCCTCACCCTTGGGCCGGGCGATATCGTGATAGAGTCGCTTTCCATCGGGCAATATCACATAGAAAAGCGACGCACCTTTTGTTCCGTCTTTCATTGGATGCGCAACTACTTTAATGTGGTCGCCGCTCTTGAATGTCGCTCGATTCCAACCCTGCCTACCCATGATGTTGGTGGCACCGCCTTCGATGTCCCAGGTCCCCACTGTACCAGCGTCTACAGCGCCTGGATCGATTTTTACGATGATATGCGTATGAGGGTTCTCCCACCGGTAGTCCAGCACGGTTCCCTCGTACGTGACATCTTTTGTCAATTCAAACATGGCGAACGAGTGATGGCCGAACGCCGGAATTCCGATCGACAACACAACGCTCAATCCGAATGCCTTGATATTCATTTTGGACTCCGAAATTTCATTATCGCTGCTTACAGATCCGATCCCAGATTCAGCGCGGTTTTCCGGGTGTCCCCGTCAAAAATGCAGCGCGTTCTGGATCGTTCGCGTCGCAGTCGAACTCCCGCGCCTCCGTGCCTTTCGGCGATCGGTAGTACCGAAACTCGTATGTGTGGGGCTGAGAGAAAGTCTTGGGGTCCTCCCACGTAAAGATCACCGACAGGCGATCGCCGCCATCGAGCAGACGATACCGTTCGATGAGATGCGAGCCGGTGGTGCGGTGCCCTCCACCCGGAATCCTGGTCATTCCTTCCTCCGAAAACCCGACAGTATCCACAATCAGAGTCTCACCCTCCCAGTTGCCGATCGAATGTCCGTTCGACACAGGGTCGAACACATCGGGACTGACGTGGCTTCGCCCGTCAGTATAAATGTGGCGCGCCGGGGTTCGCAGTGACGATGTAATGATGACCTCTTTCCCATTCCGGTTCTGCAGGATATCGATTGGCGAGCCCTCCATGTCATACGGAACCCCGATGAAATGGCACCAACGGATCTCGGTCATATCTTTCTTGTACTGGATCGCCGGATCTTCAGCCGCGACTTCCGGCTTCAGTGAAGCAGGCGGTAAGTTCCTGCTGTCAAAATGAAGTTCCCAAAAGCCGGAGAGGTTCGGTGGCGAGCCGGTTCCGTGCACGGATCCAGTAGAGTTCTGCCCGGCCGCCGGTAAGAGGCAGGTCATCAAGACGGCGACGGCCGCCGAGCCGGCTGCCATCCTTTCGTGAAGAGTCATAGGGCCTACTTCTGCGGCGGCTCGACTACCGAGCCGCCCTGGACCGGATCGTCCGCGTGGCAATACTCCTCAAATGCGTATGTCCCCGGATCAGACCTGTGATACGTCAATTCGTAAGTGTGCGGTTTGAGGTAAATTGAGGGATCCTCCCATGTGAATGTCACCGAGAGCATCTTCCCACCGTCTCGCAATCGAAAACGCTCAATGAGATGCGACTTCGGGCCGACTCGACCACCTCCAGGCGTTCCAGCCCCGCCCACAAAGCCAACTGTATCGACGACTAAAGTATCGCCCTCCCAGTGCCCGATGGCATGCCCGTTCACCGACGGCTGGAGGTACGCCGCGTCGGGGTGCGGCCGACCGTCCAGATAGATATGGCGTGGAAAAGTGTGAACCTCTGGGACCTGGACGATCTCATTGTCGGTCTGAACGATGTCCCACACCGCCGAATGCTGCATGAAGAAGGGATATTGATTGGTCAGGCACCACTTCGAGCCCAGCGATACCACTTCGCCGCGAGCCTGGCGCGCCGCCGCCTCCCGATTGGCGGCGATGATTTCCGGCTTAAGGGCGGCTCTTGGAATTCGTTCGAGCGTTCCTCCGAAGCTGCCGCTGCCAACCTCGTCTTTGCGCTCCCAGAATCCCGAAAGATCCGGAACCGAACCATTCGGCCGGGCGCTTTGCCCGACCGCCGCGACAATCCAAGCCAGCGGGATCGTCACCGCTAAAGCGGATTTCAGCACAATTTTTCGCCCTTGGTCCATATCTCTACCTTTAGATTATGCCCCCATTGGCAGCGAGGCCACCGCCGGCGAGCCAGGTTGTCTACCAGCGTCATTTCAGTCTTCCTCAAAAGACCAGTTTTAATGCTATCTGGATATCGCGTGGCGTGTAAAAGGCGTTCATGGTCGTGATCCGGCCGAAATTGCCAGCTTGCGTCGGAACGCCATTCGTGTCAACACCGCTAATGGTGCCGACCGGCATCCCAAAGCTGGGCGTGTTGGTCAGATTGAAGGCTTCCGCGCGGAACTGCAGCTTCACGCTTTCCTTGAGTTGGAAATCCTTAAAGATCGACAAGTCGACGCGCTTGTTGGAAGGCATCGTGAAGGCGTTGTGGCCTTCGTTTCCAGCGGTTCCAAAAACCTGCCGACGGAACTGGGTGGTATCGAACCACTGATTGATGCTCTGGTGAAAACCCTGCGCCGGCACCACGTCGGGCCGATCTGTGGTAATGCCGACCGAATTCTGCCGGGCGGCGCCGTCCAACACGGTAAACGGCTGACCTGTTGCGAAAGCGTAAATACCATTCACCTGCCAGCCTTTGGCCACGTACCCGAGAAGACCCTTGTATGATTTGCCGAAAGGCAGTTCGTAATTGGCGCTGATCGCTACCCGATGCTTCGTTAAGAAATCGCTCGGGCCGTAGTCACGTCCGAAGTTGTTCAATACTTGTGCACAACCGACGCAAGCCCCACCCGGGCCTCCTACGTCCGACAGGGCTTGCGAGAAGGTATAGTTCGCGACAAAGGTCAACCCGGCGCTGTACCGGCGCTGAAATTGAACCTGCAAAGCGTTGTAGTTGCTGATGCCGTTGGTCTCCAACAATTGCACGCTGTTTAGGAACGGAAGCTGGTTAAAGTAAGGCTGGCAGGGGCTGGGGAATGCGACAGGGGTTGTAATGCCGCAACCACCAGGCCCCAGCGGCGGCAGATTGGCATTCATATTCGGGACCGTCCTGCCCAAATGACGAACCGGTTCGCCGACGTACCCGACTGACAGCACATTGGCACCGAATTCCTTCTCAAGCATCATGTTGACCATGTACGCCAGGGTGTAGTGATAGTCGACCTGCGTCCCGGCTGCAACCGTGAAATTGCTTCCGGCGGGCGCTCCACATGCCGCTGAAAGACAGGTGGGGTTCGGAGTCGGCGGGGGTACGGAGCCGCTGAATCTCAGGGTCGGAATCGCCGGCGTTTGGTTGATCGTATAGGTGGCCACTAACGGCGCGTTCTTCAGATTCGCGGGCGAAGCGACATTGTTCGGCCAATAGCTGGTCCCGAATCCGCCGCGTAAGACCATGCCATGCCCCAGCGTCGCCGCAAAGCCGACGCGGGGCTGAATGTCTCTGTATTGAGTGGCGATGTTTACCGTATCGCTGACGCCGCCAGCACCGGCGACTTGAACCTTCCCGCCAGCCAATGCCGCGGCATTCGTCGGATCGAAATTGGAAAGAGCGTTATGCTTCTCCTTGATCGGCGTGAAAATGTCGTACCGGAGACCTATGTTGAGTGTGAGCCGCCGGGTTACACGCCAGTCATCTTGAAAGAACTCCCCCATTTCCCAATCACGATATTGCGGGGCGACCAGAGCCATATTCCTCGTCGTCTGGTTGTAGTATCCGGTAAGCAGCGACGCGAAGGAATTGCCTCCGGTGCCTGCCCCAGTTCCCGTGGAGTTCGTCTGAACGCTGTTGACGAGGAAATTGCCCTTAAACAGAACCTGGAACGTGCTCCAATCGCGCCGGAGCAAAGCCGCCCCAAAGCGAATCGAATGCCTTCCCTTGACCCACGTGAACGTGCCGCCATATTGATAGTTCGTGTCCCAGTATGCGGTGGGAAGCGCGAAGGCATCGCCCAGATTGGCATACCCACCGTTCTGAAATTGAAGCAGCGCCAATCCGGTTGTACCCGGAGTGCTGGTATTCACGTTGGCCGGTCCGCCAAACGCGGTATTCGCGTTAATGCCGACATTGCCGCTCTCCGAATCAGTCACGTAGCGCGCCAGCTGACCGCGTAACTGCAGCAGAAGCGCGGCAGAAAACACGTGCGTGTGGCTGAGCGAAATACTTTGCTGCCGCTGATATGCGCTGCCCGGAAAATTCTGCTGGTCTCGCCCGCTGGGCGCTGGGATCGTGACGCCCGCAACCGATACTGGCGGCACGAACGGCGGAGAGTTGGTGTCCGTGTTGTTAATCGAGTAGCGCGCAAAGAAACTGTCCTTACTGCTGAACTGGTGATCGATTCGCAAGTCGCCGGTGTGCGCGAATTGAGTCTGGGCCGGGCTCGATATAAAGAGACAGGTGATTCCGTTGCAGGAGGAACTCGGGAGCGCGGGGAACAACGCCGCATAGTTGGCTCCAACCCGGTCGATGCTTGCACTCGGAATGATATTTCCGGGGAACGGCTGGTGCGTGATCGGGTCGTAAATAATCGTCGAGGTATCGGAGAAGTTTCCGAGTTGCGTCACACCGTTGCAAGAAGCTCTTCCCAGTTCGCACGCGCTGGGTACGGTTGCCTGCTGCGTAATGCCGCGAACTTTCCGGAATCCTTCGTAGTCCACAAAGAAGAATGTCTTGTCCTTCTGGAGGGGGCCGCCCACACTTCCGCCGAACTGATTCTGCCGGAACTCCGGCTTGACTCCCGCCAGCGGATTGCCTGCTTGCGGCACATTGAAGAAATCCTTGGCGTCGAGTTTGTCGTTGCGCAGGAACTCAAACAGCGTCCCGTGGAACCTGTTCGTACCCGCCTTGGTCACCATATTGATGACCGCGCCGCCGGCGCGGCCGCTTTCCGCCGAGTACATGTTGGTCTCAACTTTTACTTCTTGCAGCGCGTCGATCGAGGGTTTCACGATAATTGTTGCGATCGCACGCTCGTTGTTGTCCATGCCGTCCAGCAGAAAATTGTTCGAGGAGTCGGTCTGGCCATTCGCCGTGACCGTTGAGGTCTGGCGGCGGTCATCGGGACGGGTGCCGCCACCGAGCGAACTCTGCACTCCCTCCGAGGCGCCTGCGGCCAATTGCACCAACCGAACGAAATTCCTGCCGTTTACCGGCAGATCCTGAACGGCCCGGGTGGTTACCAGGGCGCCTACAGTGGAGCTGTCTGTTTGCAGTGCGGCCGCTTGGGCCTCCACTTCGACGGTTTGGGTAACGTCGCCGACTTGCATCTGGGCGTCGACACGGGCACGGTCGTCGGTAGCGAGCGTTAGCTTCGGGTTCGTAAACGTTTTGAACCCTGGCACCTCGACTGTGATCGAGTAATTACCAACCGGCAACAGCGTGAACGAGTAGTCGCCACTCGCATTCGTTTCGACGGATCGGGCCAAGCCAGTGTCGACATTCTTCGCGGTCACCTTCGCCGACGCGAGGACTCCACCTGTATTGTCTATCACCGTCCCAACGATGTCCGCAGTCCCTTGAGCGAGCAGGCAGCAGTTTGCAACCGCGAGGCCCAGCAACACCAGCGCAACTCGGCAGCGAGAGATCACGGCTCGTAACCCCTTTTCTGAACGACTCATAGCAAGCACCCCTGTTTGAACTTCGATGAATTCGCGGCACGCGACCGCAGCTTGAGAGAGTAGATAACGTTCAGTGGGCGGATTGCAAGGTGAGTACGGTTGTGATACCGGGCCAGCTAGCAATAGCTTTGTTTTTCAGCGACTTAGCGCGGTTCTCTACAGCCGTATCAGGCCGTAGCGATACGTTCCCGCCGATCGGGTTCACCAAAAATGTGTTACCAGGATCTCGGGCGGGCCGGAACTGCGTCCGACCACGTGCGCTCGAATGATAATCTGCATGTTGCGGCGCTCCCAACCTTTCGGAGCCAGGCGGAAGATCTGCTCAATGTAACCGGGATTGGTGAGAAATTCCCCCGCCGCTTCTGTTCCAAACTTGGCGAGCCCTGACGCGGTAACTACTATCCGCCCCGTCGTCGGGTCCAGGACGCGCGAAATGATCGCATAGTCCTCCTGAACAACCCCGTAAGGCGCCGTCATTTGATGGGACCATTTGATGATCGTCGGGTTGTCCCGATCCCGGATCCAACTGACATGGGTCTCCGGATTCCGCGCGAAACTGAACCGCAGTTCGCCTGTGAGACGGAGGGTCCAACTGTTGTTAAAAGCTCCAATCAGGACGGCGGGGCCATCCTTCAGATCGTCGACCTTGGCGGAGATCTGGAGTCGGGTCCGATATATCTTATGATGCATCCCCATGAATGCAATGATCCGCGCAAAAGCAGTCGCGTCGGCATACGCGACGCTCTCCGAGTTTTGGAGGTCGATGAGACTCACAGGCTGGGGCGGCGGCTCCATCGCAGTTCCGCCGATGTATACGAAAACCGGATCCGGAGAATCAAGCACCGGCCTCCAGAATTTCTCCAAGGCTCCTCGCGGACTCCACACACCTGCGAGTGTCAAAGCGAGGACCGCCAGAAGGGCGCCGGCTGCTCCGATGAGTAGTCCGCGTCTTCCCGGTCGCGCCGTGGCGTCAACAGGAGCTCTAAGCGGATGTCGAAACTCTGGCAGATACGTACCCGGAGGAAAATCAATCCGGATCTCAGTTTCATGTGCAGCCTCATGATAATATTGGGCAATCCGTTTTCGTATTTCCACCGCCGAGATTCGGACGACCGGATCGAGGTTCGTGTCGTAGACCGGCTCCCGCCCAAAAACCTCAACCCCCAGCATCCTCTCCTTGAGAGGTCCTGAATGACCGGCTAACGACCGCTCAACTACGTAGCGCAACAAGTTCGGGTAACGCTTGCTACTCCTGAACAAAGGACTGCTGAGGATTCGTTCCAGCTGCTCACGGATGGCCTCCCTTTCAGCTTCCGTCTCCGGAACCCAGAGATTGTCCGAGGAATGTTTGGAGTCGACCGATGGACTCGACGTACGCTGCCCCAAGGTGGAGTGATTATATCACCGTTCAAAACGGTTTCGCTCCTCGCAGCAGGATAAGGAAGGCTGTACTGTCAGTTCAGGCTGAACGAATAAATCGTATCGCCGGCCGCTACGAGGACGTATTGACGCGTATTCAGGAGGTACGTTTCCGGAGCGTTGGATACCTGTGTGCCGAGGTACGCGTGCCAAAGAGGCTTCCCGTTGGTCGCGTTGTAGCCGACCAGATTGCCCGAAACATCGCCGGCGAAGACCAGCCCTCCAGCGGTGGACAGCACGCCTCCGGCCGCAGTACCGCCGAGTTGCGGGTACACATGCCGCCAGACGGTATTGCCGGTTCGATAGTCGATAGCAGCCAAATAGCTTCGCATCGTTCCGAGCGCCAACTCCTCCTTGCCGCCCAACCCCATTGCACCGCGCGGATCCGTTTCCGTCAGGTAATACATGGCGTAGCTTTCCTGCACCGGGACATAAAAAAGGCCGGTTTGCGGACTGAAGGAAGGGGGCGGCCAATTCGTTGCGCCTTGATTCGCCGAAGAAACGAGAGAGCCGCCGATATCAAAGTCCTTCGAAGGATCACGTACCGGCTGGCCTTTGGCGTTTATGCCTTTGGCCCAATTCACCGTCTCCGAGAATTTCGACGTAACCAGATGCTCTCCCGTCATGCGATCCAGCGTAAAGTAGTAGCCGTTACGGCTTGCCTGCAGCACCAGTTTTCGCATTTTCCCGTTGAATTCGGCATCCACCAGCACCGGCGTTTGAGCTGAATCCCAATCATGCGTGTCGTGGGGCGACGTCTGGTAATACCAGGCCATCTTGCCCGTATCCGCGTTGATCGCCACGATGGAACAGGTGTACAGGTTATCGCCCTCACCCCGCATTTGAGAGGTATACGCTGGGGATGGATTTCCGGTGCCGACAATGTACAGGTGAGTCTCCGGATCGTAGGAGCCAGGGACCCAAAGATTGCCGCCGCCATGCCGGGCGGCATCGAGGTTTTTCCAGGTGTCCAGGCCAGGATCCCCGGCCTTCATCGGCACCGAATAATACTTCCACTGCACATCGCCAGTTTCAGGATCGAAGGATTGCAGCATCCCCGGTTCATCGAGATCGTTCCCTGTGCCGACGATGATGTGGTTATCGATCACGATGGGAGCGGTGGTAGAGAAATATTGAAGATCGAAATCGGCGATATCCTTGTGCCAGATCTCTTTTCCAGTTCTAGCATCTAGCGCGATGAGGACATCGTCGGGGGTCTCCATAAACAGCCGGTTGTGCCACATGCCCAAACCGCGATTTCCAATGTGGGTGCCGCCGCGTGTCTTCCAAACGAAGTGCCAGATTTCGTGACCATCGTGGGCATCGACCGCCCAGGCATTATCGGGCGTCGAAACGTAGAGAATGCCTTCCACTTGCAGGATGGAAGCTTTGATGCCGGCAACGGCTCCGGCTTCCGCGGTTCCGATTCCGCCGATGATCAGGGTAGGCCCGGGCGTCCGACCTTTCGAACCGGCAACCACCTTGGTGCTCCAGGCTAGCTTCAAATCTTTGATATTCGATTGATTGAGCTCCTTGAGCGCACTAAAACGTTTGCCCGAATAATCTCCCGAATAAGTGTTCCACCCGTCCACCGTTCCAAGCGGTTTGCTCAATTCCGCCGGGTCGAGCGTCTGCGCAGCCACCACCATGGGCATGATTCCCAAGGCGAGTTTCGCTACAACCTGATTCATTTGGGTCATTTCACGGTTACTAGGTATGCGGTTACATCGTGAATGTCTTTGTCCGTGTAAACCCGCAGCAAGTCTTTGTGCGGCCGCATGGGATCATGGATCTCGACCTTAGGCGTATCTTCGTCCCGCGAAAAAGTTCGCGCGGTTCCGTCCGGCTCTGTGAGAGTAACGACGAAGTCGTCGATGCGGCCGAGGCGGCCGTCCACCTTTTTTCCCCCAGGCAGGGTGACGGTGACCGTGACCGAAGGAACGTTGGTCGCTGCGGACACGGCGGCCGAACCACCGCCCCGCGGGCCGTAAACGGCCGGTATCAACCAGGTTTGCTGCAGAGTTCGGGTATCTGCGATTTTGGATCCGATGCCTTTCAAATCGCCGGTGACGGAATGACAGGAGGCGCACTTCGCTTTGAAGTATGCTTCTCCGTTTTTTGCATCGCCCACAACAATGCTAGTCGGCCGTTTTCGCGCCGGATCGCGGCTGTTGATTCCGAAGCTGTGCAGGAATGCGGACAGGTCCGAAATCTCGGCATTCGACAATGTGAACTTCGGCATTCCCTGATCGGGGCGGCCATTCTGAACGATGGGAGTTATCAGTTCGCCATTCTGGTCGCGCAAAACAAAATCCGATCGAACGAGGTTCGGCGCTCCCTGGGCGCTGCCGCGCGCATCCTCTCCATGACAAAAGCTGCAGTTCGTGTCGTAGATCGCTTTCCCGCGGGCGACCACGGCGGGGTCCGCCGGCGGGCGCGAGGGATACGCGTATCCACCGGGACCTCCTCCGCCTGCCCGCGTTCCGGAATTCTGACCCGATAGACCGCTGATCGCGACGATCAGGGCTGCCGCCAACGCCGCCAATCTCGCCACTGTTTTTCTCACGCGAGCGCCCTTCGCGCGTACTCCACGCATTTCCGCACCTCTTCCACCGCGGTCCCTTGGCCGGGATACTCGTATTCGATACACGCGGCGAACGGGTATTTTTCTTTCTTCATCAGTTGCAGTATTTGCACCAGAGGGGCATCACCCTTGCCCCACTCGGTAGTGTTCTGATCCGTGTGCGGCTCAGGATGATTTTTGAGGCGGTCTTTCAGGTGCAGGTTCGCAATTTTGTCGTGGTGCTCGCGGACAAAATTCAGTGCGTCGCCGCCGTAAGCCGTGAAATGGCCGGTATCCAGCGTAATGCGCATGTTGGGCGACCACTTGAGCGCATCGAGCAGATTATTCCCGAATACCATACCGTCAATATTCGGATCAAAAGGTGCGTCTTCGCTGTGAGCGGCTAGCATCATCCTATGCTTGTCGGCGCATGGGGCCGCCCGCTTGATCGATCGCACCGTGCAATTTGCGGTCAACAGGTTCGTTCCCAGAGCCTTTGCCATTTCAAAAGCGACGTCGATCTCAGGTTCCGTCAGATCGTCGGAAAAATTGTACATCGCCGCGTAGATCTCTATTCCAGCATCATTAAATTTGCGCCGGATGCGGTCGAACAGATCCAGCGGACGCGAGATGCGCCACTGCCGCAGGTTCTCCCTGAGCTTCGGATCTACGCCTGTTCGTCCGGGTCCGCCGGGCGGTTCGATAAAGGCAATCCAGAACTCGGCGGCGTTAATTTGGTCGTGAACGATGGCCTCGACTACTCGATCCATGAGCCGCTCGACACCCACCTGCGACCACGGCTCCGCCGGATTCCGAAGCGAACGATAGCTGTAGGTCTGGACTCCGATTTGCACACCATTAAACCTCGAGGCGAACTTCGGAACCCGCGACTGGCCCCACAACGTGGATCCGAGCGCAGCGACGCCGTACCTGCCGAACTGTCTTCTGCTGTACATACCAGTCACTCCTGAACCCCGCCACTGCAACCCTTTGGTGAACTTTAGCGAGCCTCGCATTGTGAAGCAAGATGGTTACCGTTCTAATGCATTTGTGGATTTGATGTCTTGCGTTTTCAACGGCCCGACTCCCTCATCCAGAACCGTATCGATCCAGTAACCCGGCCTTGATACTACAGCACCGGCGGCTTCCGATACGAATTGAGAGGCTGGGGGTATCGACCCGCTTTCACCACGTCCGAGTGGAGAATTCGATCCGTTGTTTAGGAAGATCATTTAGCTTGGTGGCTGAAGATCAGCAGAGTAAATGTACCGGGTACGAGTGTCGGCCTTGGACGAGGATTGTCGGTAGTCGGCGGAGGTGTCGGCCCGCGATCGGCTGTTACCGTATAGATGTTGTGATTCCCCGTATCGAGCGCCATGGTGCGTGCCCCTGCTTGCGTGGCAATCTTTTGAACCACAGTGTATGTGTCGGGCGAGTCCTGGTGGGCGACCGTGATGGTTCCATCCCCACAAGACGCGAAGACCAAACCGGTACCGGGGTCGAATTGGTTTGCATCTACGCCTTGGCCTATGGGAAATGAGGCGACCACCTTGCCGGTATCATAGTCGACCACTGTGGTTATGCCGTTGTGGCAGCCCGAAAAGAGCCGTTTATGGGCCACATCGATAGCCATCCCGGACGGTTCCTTACAAGGGGCGATCGGCCACGTGTTCCGCACCTTCAGTCCTTTCGGATCAATCTCCTTAATCTGGCTCAGATCTTCCATATTGACAAATACCCGGCCAGAGTTATCCGTCTGGGCAAATTCCGGCTTTCCCCCGAGGGGGATGCTACCGAGGACATCTCCGGTTTTGGCATCTATAGCCGTTGCATCGTTGCCCCCCTCGCCATTAAACGTGAATACGCGTTTTGAGATGGGCTCGTAGAGAATCGCATCCGTATCCCGGTTTCGAATTTTAACTTCTGCGATGATCCGCAATGTGTCCTGATCAAGCATGGATACGGAATTCGCACTTCCATTGCTGGTGAAGATGCGTTTCAAGTCCGGCGCCAAATCGACGGCATGTGATCCCTTAAGACCAGTTACGTCCTGCAGGACCTTGCCCTCGGGGTCGAGCACCATCATGTGGTTGCCGCGTGCAATGAAGACGCGGTGGGTTACTGGATCGGCTTTGAAGTAGTCCCACCCGCCTTCGCCGCCTAGAACGATCTTTTTAACAAGGTGATAATCCGCAGCCTGTGTCGCGGCGCCTCCTGCCATCGCCAGCATCGCCCCGGCGACGATCGTGTGAATAGCGTAAAGCAGCCTTCGCTGTATTTGCATAGCATTATCTTCCTTGCGAAGTAAGCCGAGTAGGCCCGGGGGATTGCACCCCGAGCCTCTCACAGATCCGGACTTGAACCTCTCGATTCATCCGGCTCGTGCTATCGGTTGAGAGCTGCCGCCCTCCGTCAAAACCGCGGGTTCCTCCTGTTGCCAGTTGACCCTTTGAGGTTTCAACGTCGATGACCTGCCCGCTTCGCTCCACCGACATTACCCTCTTCGTCGCTACTACCTGGCAGTATCGCCTCCCACTCTCACCCTCGTGGTTCAATCCACTTGTGCCTTCTCCGTTGACATCGATGCCAAGGTTCTCATGTTCCATACGACTGCCTCCTCTGGGTTCAGGCCGCCGGTATGCCGGATGCCGCTCCGTCCGTAAGCAGGTATCGCCGGAGCTGATCCCACGATCTTCTAACTACCGTGGTTTTGACATCGTCTAGGTTCTTTTCGACACGGCAGTGGTTCACCTTCGTTCCTCTCCCTAGAAGTCACCTGACCCCGGTCTTTCTCCTGGGCCTTTTCCTTCACCGCTCACCACCAGTCCCCTTAGCGAGCAGCAGCAGAAGGTGGTTTGAGTCCTGCTCCTGCAAGCCGGTTCAAGGGGCCCTCCCTCATCAGCCGTATAGTTACGCAAAACCGAGCAACCAAACTGAGATGCTCCGGTTTGCTCATGACGCAATTAGAACACAAACTTCAGCGCGAATTGAATCTCTCGCGGGTTGTAGAGGGTGTTGCTGCTGGTGATGGATCCGAACCCTCCGGCATTCGTGGCTCGGGAGCCTACTCCACCTGCAAATGCGGAGATCGTGTTGTTTGGCGTTCCAAAATTCGGCGTATTCGTCAGGTTAAACGCCTCGGCGCGGAATTGCAGTTTCATCGCCTCGCGTATCGCGAAATCTCTGAAGACAGAGAAGTCGATTCTCTTTTCCGCTGGCGCGAACAACGGGTTGCGCCCTTCGTTGCCCGGAAACCCAAACGGCTGTAAAGCAAACTGTGTCACATCGAACCATTCGCTAGTGCTTTTGTGGAAATTGCCCAGTCCCTTTACGCGATCCGGGCGATCAGGCGTATTGGCCAGTCCGGTCTGGCTGAAGTTCGTGTCAACGTTAAACGGCAGGCCGCTCTCGAAAGAATAAATCCCGTTGACCTGCCAACCCCTTGCGGCGTAGCCCATCGCTCCTCTCAGTGATTTCCCGAACGGTAGCTGATAATTCACCAGGATGGCCACGCGATGCCGAACGTCGTAGTCACTGAAGCCGTAATCGTATCGCAGGTTGTTCGGCATGATGGTGCAGCTGTCGCAAGGTCCACCGGGGCCACCCACATTCGCAAGGGCCTGAGCATACGTGTAATTGGCGCTGACCGTCAGCCCTTTCCCATAACGTCTCGAGAAGATCACGTTCAGGGCGTTATAACTGTTCTGTCCGTTGCTTTCCAGCACCGAGATCAAGCCGACATAGGGTAGCTGGGAATAGAATGGCTGACAGGGGCTCGGCTCCGCGATCGGAACGTTCAGAACGTAGCCGCAGCCCGTCAGCCCCGGCGGCCCGGGAATATTGGCGTCATTGACCGTACGCCCAAGGTGCCGACCGTATTCGCCCACCCAGCCGATCGAGAGATTGTTCGCGCCAAAGGATTTCTCTAATGTAACATTGGCCATATAGAGCATGGCGTTCTGGAAGTCGTGCGCGGTCGAATCCCCAACGGAATAGCCGCCCGAGCCGGGGGCAACCGGAGCCGCCCCGCACGCGGCAACCAAGCATAGAGTGCCGAGATTTTCCGACGGGACCGGTAGCGGCGTGCTGAAGTTTTGGTTGATCATCACCACATTAGTGGCGAAGGGTTGATTATCCAGTTGCGATGGACCAGCGGTCGAGGAGACATAGTAGCTGGTGCCGAATCCGCCCCGCAGTACAAGGCCCCGGCTCGGATTGGCGGCGAACCCGAAGCGCGGCTGGAACATATTGTGCTGTGTCGGGATATTCACGGTCGCACTCACGCCGTTTTGGCCAGCGACCAGGATTTTTCCGCCTGCCGCGACACCCGGGTCAGTCGGGTCGAAGTTCGATAGATTATTGTGCTTGTCGGTGAATGGAGTAAAGATGTCGTATCGCAGCCCAAGACTGAGCGTCAACCAGCGGTTCACGCGCCAGTGGTCCTGAATGTACTCGCCGATCTCCCAACCACGGTTCTGTTGCGCGACCAGCGACATATTCTGAATCGACACGGCCGTGGCGCCGGCCAGCAGAGAGGCAAAGGAATTACCGCCCGACGTGCCCGCGTCAGTTGTGAGAGCTGTTTGGCCCGAGTTGAACTGGAACCATCCTTTAAAAAGCTGCTGATAACGCGTCCAGTCGCGGCGGATGAGGCTTGCTCCAAACTTGAGGCTGTGCGATCGCTTGGTCCACGTCATGTGGCCGACATATTGGAAATTGGTATCCCAGTAATCCGTGGGAAGCGCAAACTGGTCTCCCAGCGACGAGTAGTTATCGGTCTGGAACGAGACGAGGGCTAAGCCGTCGGTATCCTTAATGCTGGGCACATTGACGTTCTCCGGCCCGCCGAACAGAGTGTTGACGTCGTGTCCCCGGTTGTTGGCCGTCGATAGGCTCACATACCTTGAAATACCCGCGCGCAAGTCCAGAATCAACTGCGGCCCGAAGATGTGGTCCCAGCCGATGGTCAAGTTCTGTTGGCGCCCGAAGTTGGCGCCCGGAAACGTACCTCCAATTGGTACGGACGCATTTCCATAAACCGTAATACCGGCGACCTGCACTCCGGGAAAAGCCCCGGGAAAGCTGGAATCACCGTTGTTTATCGTGTATCGGCCAAAGAAGCTGTCCCTATCGCTAAAATGCTGGTCGATTCGAGCATCGGACGTGTGGAAGTTCTGAGTTTTATTCGGGCTGTTAACGAATTGGCAATTCGGCGCCGAAATGGAATTGGTGGATGTGCAACCCCCTATGACCGGGTACAGCTTCGCATAGTTCACCGCGATCGGATTGAGCTGATTCTGCGGAATGATGTTGTTTGGGTAAGGAGTACCCGTGCCCGGATTGTAGATGACCGTTCCAAGTGGCAGCAAGTCCGAAAAGTTTCCCGGGACTCCTGCAGGCGATGGGACGGGACAACCCGCTCCGGTCAGCTCACATGGCGTCGGCACGAACGCCGTTTGCGTTTGGGCTTGTACAATCCGCAGGCCTTCGTAGTCCGCGAAAAAGAAGGTCTTGTCCTTCCGGATGGGACCGCCGATGCTCCCGCCGAACTGGTTCTGGCGAAATTCCCCCTTCTTGCCGGCCAGGGGATTGCCCTCCTGGGGGACGTTGAAAACGTCTTTTGCGTCTAATTTGTCATTCCGCAAGAACTCAAAGACCGTTCCATGGAACTTATTCGATCCAGACTTGGTAACCATGCTGATCACCGCGCCTCCGACCCGCCCGGCGTCAGCATCGAAGAGGTTGGTGTCCACCTTGACCTCTTCCAACGAGTCGATCGATGGCTTCACAATCGTCGTGGCGATGGAGCGCTCGTTGTTGTCCATTCCATCCAGAAGGAAGTTATTGGTCGAATCATTCTGCCCGTTCGCCGACACTGTTGATGTCTGGCGCCGGTCGTCCGGGCGCGTACCGCCTCCGAGCGAGCTTTGGGTACCTTCGTTTGCGCCGGGCGCCATCTGCACCAGGGTAATCACGTTCCGGCCATTGGTCGGCAGGTCCTGAACAGCCGTGCTTGTGAGCAACCCGCCGACGGTCGCGGAGTCAGTCTGGAGGATGGGAACATCCGTCGCCACAACCTCCTCGCTTTGAGCGACGGTGGCAACCTCCATCTTGGCGTCCACACGTTTGACATCACCAGCCGCGACCGTAACGCTGGGAACCGTATATCGCTTAAAACCGGGCACTTCCACCGTGACCGAATAATTCCCGACCGGCATGAAAGTGAAAGCGTATTCGCCGGTCGCACTCGTCGCCGTGGATCGTGAAACGTTTGTGTCCACGTTCTTGACCGTAACTTTGGCGCCATTCACGAATGCATCGCTGGCATCTCTAACGGTACCGACGATGTCGGCAGTATTTTGCGCTCTTGCAGTGGAGGCGCACAGCGACAAAACAACAACTGTTACTGCGAATGGTCTGACCGGGTTTCGTCTTGTAAACATGGAGCGCCCCTCCCAAGGATGCACAAGGGCATACATTATCCCAATCGCTCAGGTGTTGTATCCCCAACGCTCAGGTGTTGTTAATAATCCTTAGGTGCGCGCTCTGCAAGATGGT
>Ga0182037_10000324_pt1 | contig 22878 bp, 14 predicted proteins | sample sta12Cox44000082_FD_125974 | JGI IMG/M metagenome (GOLD analysis project Ga0182037, IMG submission 125974) | Lab enrichment of tropical soil microbial communities from Luquillo Experimental Forest, Puerto Rico - statoxic.12C.oxic.44.000.082 | ecosystem: Environmental > Terrestrial > Soil >... | reverse complement strand
TCCTTGGAGCGTCGCTCCTTTTTTATAACTGGCGATTACGGGTGGCCGATCAAAGGGTCAAGCAGGTTCACCTGTTGGCCGAATCCGCCATTGGAGGATTGACCGAGAAACTCCAGGAGTCTTCAGCGTCAACCGAAACGCAAGCCGCACTACTTCGGAGCGCCATCGAGTACTTGAACCAATTGAGGACGAGCTCAGGCAACGGGAACGATCCTCGCGTGCTGCTCGAGCTCTCGAAAGCGTACCTGCGCGTCGGTGACGTCGAGGGGTCGCCGTTCGTCGCGAATCTTGGAAGATCGGAAGCCGCGCTCGCCAGTTACCAGGACGGGCTTCGTGCCGCCCTGGACGCTCGCTCTCGGATGCCCGGGGATGAGAGTACTCAGGCGGTCAACGACGCGTACTGGCGGCTGGGCCGTCTGGAGACCGTCGCTGGTCTCCTGCAGGAAGCACGCGGACACTATCAGCAAAGCCTCGCCGTCGTGCGCGAGTTCTGGCAGCAAAAACCTGCGGATCCAATTCGCCAGCGGCTGCTCGCCACGAATTACGCGGGGATCGCGGATGTCCAAATCGCCAGTCTCGAGACGGGCCAGGCCGTGGCGAGTCTGCGCGCCGCGTTCCAGGTCTTTGGGACGGACACAAACGGCAACGATGATCACGATCGGACATTGATGGGCCTGTCTTCACGAATGGGGTGGGCATTCAACGAGCTCGGTCCGCAGGTGGAAGCGATCACCGGCTTTCAAAGAGCGATAGCGGTCGCAGAGGAGCTGGCTCGACGATCTCCTTCTAGAGCAGCAACCAGGACCCTCTTCGCGTTGTACCACAATATCGTCGGGCCTCTGGCAGGACGAGAGACCCTGAACATCGGCGACTCGCCCCACGCCGAGATCTACGCTCGCAAAGCGTTGGCGATCGCAGAAACGCTGGCCGCCGGCGACAGCAAGAACGTGCAGGGCAAATACGACTTGGCGTCTGCGTATGCCGCCATGGGCGATTCCATCATTTCCACGCGCCCAGCCATCGCGAGCGACTGGTACCGAAAAGCGATCGCGCTCACCAAGGAGATGGCGCCTCGCGCAGAAGCGCAGCGTCAGACCGCGGCACGCGACGAAGCGTTATCGGACATTTTGGTCACAAAACCGCAAGCCCGAGAGCGGCTCCATCTTGCGCAGGAAGCCACCGCGCTCAGGGAAGAGCTCGCGAAGAGCAAGCTCCCGCCACTCGATCGCGTCCGTCTCATGCGTGCCTATTGCAGGCTGAGCGACGCGGAGCTGGCCGTGAACGACCTCGAACAGGCCCGGCAGCATGCCGACGCCGCTCGGCCCTTCTTCGACGAGTTCAAGGTTACGTCGCCGAACCTGCTTGTGCTGAGTTACCTGGGCTTCTGCTTCGAGAGCCTTGGAAACGTGTCCGCCCGCGAAGCGACGAATCGCTCGCTGCCATCGTCGGAGAGGCGCGCCGCCGCAGCTGACTCACGGCAATGGCTACAACGAAGCCTTGATACATGGGATGAATGGAACAGGCGCGGCGTGGCGACGCCCGCGAGCGAAGTCGAGCGCCACAAGGTGGAACGTCTCCTCGCGAAACGAGAGACGTACGAACCTGACCCCCTTCGGTTGCGAGGGCCGGTCGGAGGCGCCGCCAAGCCGGCCGGATCAGCAAAGTGATCGAAATCTATAATCGATTGCGCAGTTGATATATATGGTGCCCCATCACACGCCCGGCCGGCCGAGCCTTCGGCTTCTGACCACGGCGGAAGCCCTTCAGGAGCAATCCGAGGGGGCCCTGCTCCTGGACACTCGGCCGGCCGAACGGTTCGCCCGCCTGTTCATTCGGGGCGCAGTTCAGATTGGCCTTCAAGGACCTTTCGCAAGTTGGGCCGCGATGTTGATCCGGCCGACTCAACCGATTGCGCTGCTGGCCGCAGACCTCGAGGACGCTGAAGAGGCTCGGATTCGATTGGCGAGAGTTGGCCTGGAAAGCGTGACCGGGTACGCGTTGGCACAAGAACAGCGCTGGCTCGAGGGAGGGGTGAGCGTCGCGAGCATGTCCATCCACGGGACTCGCAGTCTCAACACGGTCCTGCAAAACAATCCGACGATCCAGCTCGTCGACGTGCGCAGCCGATCGGAATGGTTGAAGGGGCATTTGCCGGGGGCGATCTCACTCCCGCTGCTCGACCTGGAGTCGAAGGGACAATTCATCGATCCATCCAGGCCGAGCCTCGTGTACTGCTACGAGGGATACCGCGCAACCACCGCAGCGAGCATTCTGCTCAAAGGGGGCGCAGGCGATGTTGCCATTCTGATCGACGGCATCGAAGGATGGCTGGCATCGGGTCTGCCTCTCGAAACCACGACTGCGCGATGACGATCTGACGTAATCCTTATCTGCTTCCCACGACTTCGCCTCGTAACGTCGCCGCGCGTGCACTGTTCAGTGCCTCTCGCAGCTCGGCATCCGATCGAAACACCTGCTGGCGGATCTCTCTGATGCTCAGCTCAATCGGAATCGTGGCTCCGTCAAACACATCCGGCGCAGCGCTCGAAACGTCTCTGGAGTTGGGCTCCTGGGACGTGACGACGACGCACCCTGCGGTACAGTTGACGGTCCACTCGTCCATTATCTGTTCGCCCGTCCATCCGGTGCAGAACGTAAGGGAGATCAAATCGCCGAGCCGCAGGAACACATAATCGGCTGCGAGATCGTTCGGGTGCAATCCGCTTGCGTGCACCATCCTTGCTCGCGCCTTTTCCATCTGTGCGAAGAACGACGACCACTCAGTCTGGCATCGAAACCGGTCGTAGATGGTCAGCGCGTGCTGCGCCACCAGGGCCGCGGCCCACGGGTCCTCCTCGAGGCGCGCAACAGCGCGAGGCCACACTCTGTGTCGAACATTGAGGGGCGCGCTGACGAAGTCGTAGATGCGACCGGTCTCAGGGTTGACGCTCGGCGCCGCGTCTTCCTCTGCCCACCCGTTGTCGTGCTCCGCAATGGTCTCGAGAATCACGTCCCGTCGCACTTGCCCCGCAAGCGGCACGTGGTGCTCCATGATCGTCCGTGCAAGGCGCGCGTGCTCTGGCTGTGTAATCAGCTGCACGCCGCCAGGAACAGGACGGACAATCACGTCGCATTCTACCTAAGGATCTGGCCTCGGACCGGGAGCTTCAGGCCGCCGCGATCGGTTCGCGCTGAAGCAACAGGTCGATAAGCGACGCGCGCGGTCGCCATCCCGGCGCCGACATGACCGACGTCTCATCGCGATCGAGCATCGTCACCACGACCTCGGCGACAATGCGTCCGCCGACCGGCCCCAGACGATTCCCGGACGTTGTCACCGCCGCCTCACGGAGGATGTAGTACCAAAGCGGTGTCTCGCCCGCCCAGCCCGCGGCACGGAGTCCCACTTCGTCGGCCGCCAGCGGCTTCACGCCGATGCGGCGCGCGACGGCTTCGCCCGACGGAAGTCCGACGCCTTGACCCCGCTCGAGGTCCCGGAACGCCAGCGAGTGGTATTCGTCGATTTCGCATTCGCCCGTGATAGCGACCGGCAGCTCAATCAGCGATCGCACGAGACGCCCGTCAATCTTCTTCGCCCGCTGCGCCGGCTCGGCTCCGGGCGCGTCGAAGAACAGCGTCCAGTCAACGGTTCGCTCGCGCGGCACCGACCGGAACCCCAGTAGCTCCGGGAAGATCCGCACCGGCTGCGCCTCGCGATTCAGCCGATACCGATGGCGAATTTGAGCGTGGCCGTACCGATAGGCTGCGTCCGCGAACTCGAGCGGAATGAACACGTCGCCCGCCGGCCGGAACCATCGGGCGCCCCCGGCGCGCACCTCGTCAACGAGCGTCTGACCGACCAGGGTCGGGAGGAACTCGTGGAGCACGGCCCACTGATAGTGCCAACACGCCTCGTGAACGGCGGAGTCGAACACCCTCGACTCCGGCACACGCCGCCGCCGGGCATCGTCGACGAGCGCGTTGTGCGCTTTCAACATCGCGAGGTGCATCTGCGCCATCAGCATGTGCGAGTCGTTCCTCGGGTCGCCCACAATCGCAATCCCCTCCGTGTTGCGAGGCACGTCCGATCCGCCTGGCCCGAGCAACAGCTTCGCGGGATCATCACGTTGATAGAGGAAGGGATGGCCGACCGGGCCATCGCCGTACAGACACTCCAGATTCAGTCGCGGGGCACGTGCGTTCCGGAGCTTGCGCGTGTCGACATGGTGCTTGATCGCCGAGCGATCCGCCGTGATGTCGTGGGCGACGAACTGACCAAAGAGTGGCCAACCGGCCGCGCTCTCGCCAAGCGATTCCGGCGTGTCGGTGACATCGCCGCAGTCGCACAGCCCTCCCGATCGACCGAGCGCTCGCAGAAACGCCTCGTCGGCTTCAAACGCAGGCAGGTCCGGAAACATGCGAGCGTACTGGGCAGGCCCGATGGCAGCATCAACCGGCGGGCGAGCTCGCATCGGCGATAAGCAATGGGTCCGTACGGAGGGAAGGCGTGGGTTCATGTCGGCGCTCCGATATGATTCTGACGAACGGCGCACGGCGTCGTTCCCGCCGCCGGCTGTTATCGTAACGGCGCGCGTTCCCTCCGGCCGCCGCCCGTTCGGGTAGGTCTCCAATGAATGGAGCTCATCAAGATTACGGCCTGATGACTTCCTTCCCTCGCATATAAGGCCGCAGCGCGGCCGGAATCACAACCGAGCCGTCTTTCTGCTGGTAATTCTCCAGGATCGCGATCAGTGTCCGCCCCACCGCAAGCCCCGAGCCGTTGAGCGTGTGGACCAGCTGCGCTTTCCCGGAACCCGAAGCACCGGCGCGGAACTTGATCTGTGCGCGCCGTGCTTGAAACGCTTCGGTGTTGCTGCACGACGAGATCTCGCGGTAGGCGCGTTGGCCCGGCAGCCACACCTCGATGTCGTACGTCTTCGCAGCCGCAAATCCCGTGTCGCCCGCACACAGGAGCACCGTCCGGTAAGGCAGCTCGAGACGCTTCAACACTTCCTCCGCGTCCGTCGTCAGCGTTTCGAGCTCCTCGTATGACTGCGCGGGCGACGTGATCTTCACGAGCTCGACTTTGTCGAATTGATGCTGCCGGATCAACCCGTGGACATCCTTGCCGTGCGATCCCGCCTCGCTGCGAAAGCAGGGCGTGTAGGCGGTGTACTTGAGCGGGAGATCTCGGCCATCGAGTATCTCGCCGCGGTGAAGATTGGTGAGCGGCACCTCGGCGGTTGGGATGAGATAGAGATTCCATTCGCCCGCGATCTTGAAGAGATCCTGCTCGAACTTGGGCAGCTGTCCGGTGCCAACCAGCGTCTCCGCGTTTGCCAGAAACGGCGGCTCCACCTCTCGATAACCATGCTTCCCGGTGTGCAGATCCAGCATGAAGTTGATCAGCGCGCGCGACAGGCGCGCCCCCGCTCCGCACAACACGGAAAACCTTGCGCCGGCGATCCGGGCGGCGCGCTCGAAATCAAGAATGCCGAGCGCGTGACCCAGGGCCCCGTGCTCCTGAGGCTCGAAATCGAACCGCCGCGGCGCTCCGTGCCGACGGACTTCCACGTTGTCGCTCGCGTCTGTCCCGTCAGGCACGCTCGAGTGCAGCAGGTTGGGCAGCGTCAGCAGCGTCGCGGTGCGCTGATGTTCGACGGCATCCCTCTGCACCGAAAGGCGCTTGATCTCGGCCGCGCGCTGCTTGCTCGCCTCGTGAAGATGCGTCGTGTCCTGACCTTGGCGCTTGGCTCGCGCAACCTCTTCGCCGGACGCATTCTGTTGCTGGTTCAAGCGCTCGAGCTCCGGAATGATTTGCCGCCTGGCGGCTTCGAGCGTCACGATCTCTTCGAGCGCCTGGTCCGGATCGGTGCCGCGCCTGCGCAGCCCCTCCCTGACCTGCTCGAGGTGATCGCGAATATAGGCCGGGTCGAGCATGTAATCCTCGGCGCAATTGTACGTTACGATCTTCGCGTGGCCACGGTCCGCAAAGCCGTCTTTCCTGCCGCCGGTCTCGGCACCCGTTTCCTTCCGGCGACAAAAGCGCAGCCGAAGGAGATGCTGCCGCTCGTCGACAAGCCAATCATCCAGTACGGCGTCGAAGAGGCGGTCGCATCGGGCGCCGGCAACATCATCCTCGTGACCGGCCGCGGCAAGAATGCGATCGAAGATCACTTCGATGTGTCCGTGGAGCTCGAGTCTTTTCTGGAGGCTCGCGGGAAGCGCGATCAACTGTCCGAGATTCGCAAGATCTCGAGCATGATCAACGTCTCGTACGTTCGGCAGGGCGAGCCGCTCGGGCTCGGCCACGCGGTGCTCGTCACACGCGAGCTCGTCGGCAACGAGCCGTTCGCCGTCATCCTGGCGGACGACGTCATCGATGCCGATCCCCCGGCCACGCGGCAGCTCATCGACGTCTTCGATCAGCTCGACGGTCCGGTGCTTGCAGTCGAACGTGTGCCGCGCGATCAGATCTCGAGCTACGGGGTCATCGCGATCGAACCGAACGGATCACTCGGCAAGGGCATCCACCAGGTGCGCGATCTCGTGGAAAAGCCGCCCCGTGACGAAGCGCCGTCCGACCTTGCGATTATCGGCCGCTACGTCCTCACGCCGGATCTCTTCCCATGTCTGGCAGCCACCAAGAGCGATCGCACGGGCGAGATTCAGTTGACCAACGGCTTGCGTGAGCTCCTGCGCTCTCGGCCGATCTACGCGTGCGAAGTCAAGGGCGTGCGCCACGACACCGGCAACAAGTTGGGGTTCCTGAAGGCGGTGGTCTATTTTGCGCTGCGGAGGCCCGACCTCGCCGGCCCCTTTTCCGAGTATCTCCGGAGAGAGGTGGCGAGCGACGAACAACGCGTGACGCGTTAGGCGCTCGCGGTGTCGGGTTTGCGCGCGTTCCCGGATTTCGACGACTCCGCCTTCGAGGACTCGGACTTCGACGACTCAGACTTCGACGACTGCGCCTTGACCTCGCTTTTGGCCTCAGTACCGCCGTCGGCCTTGCCCTTCTCAGCTGTCTCGCCCGTCTCGCCCTTTCCGTCTTTCCCGGAGCTCGAGTCCTTCTTCGCGTAGTCGGTGATATACCAGCCGCTCCCCTTGAACTGAATAGCGGGGGAAGACAGCAGTTTTCGCACGACACCGCCGCATTTCGGGCAGCTCTCCACGAGCTGATCGGAGAACTTCTGAATCTTCTCGAAGCGGTGTCCGCAGATGTCGCATTCGTATTCGTACAGGGGCATGGTCTGTGAGCCTATTCGAGCGCGTCGCCGGTGTCGGCGCCCAGCATGAGCTGACGGTGCAGCCAGAACGGCGCCGTGCCGTTGCTGAGCAGCGCGTCATGAAACGCCCGAAGCGAGAACGACTTGCCTTGCTTCTGTTTCACGTCCTGCCGCAGCTTGAGCAGCATCAGCTTACCGATGCTGTACACGAGATACGTCGGATCGAACGTGCCGCGCTCGGCTTCGCGGCGGGCGCTCGCTTCCTCCATGAACGCTTCCTCGCGGAAGAACCGGACGCCTTGCTCCACGGAGAGATCCTCTGCATGGAGGCGAATGCACACGACGAAACGAGCCAGGCGGATGAGAGCCTCCGCGAGTTGACCAAGCTGAATGCCGTAGTCGCGTCGGCCAAACCCGGCCTCGATCATCATCTGCTCGCAGTAATGCGCCCAGCCCTCGACGAACGACGCGGGTGAGAACATGATGGACTTGCGCGCTTTCGATTCTACCCGGCGCAAGTGCTGGTAGTGGAGGAAATGGCCGGGAAAGACTTCGTGAATCGAAATCGACCAGAGCGCAGGATAGTTGTAGTCGCGAAGGTGCTCCTCCTGCCGATCGGCCGTCCATGACGGGTCGACGTCGGTGAGGTAGTAGTACGCGCGCGACGGCTTGGCTTCGAATGGCCCCGGCGTCCACATGCTCGCGAACGACCAGCGGTAGAAGTCGGGCGTCGGCGCAACCGTGATCTCCTCGCCCCGCGGGATCGTGACAATCGACTGCCGTTCGAGAAACGCGATGAGCTCGTCGAGCTGCTCGCGGCCGACAGTCACGAGCTGACCCGGCGCCGGATGCTGCGACCGTGTCTTTGCCCAGGCCTCGAGCGGATCGCCGCCATTGACCCGCCCGGCCAACGATCTGAACGCTTCTTGCGTAGCACGGAGCTCGCGCATTGCGATGGCCAAGAGCCGGTCGACCGGAAGAGCGACCCCTTCCTCGAGCCGCAGCTTCTGCTCGAACCTGTCACGCCCCAATCGGAAGGACGCCCGGGCCTTGGGCCCCATGGCCTCGAGCTCCTGGACGAATCCACCGACCGCATGCGACGCTTCAGTCTGCGCGTCCGCAAGGTCCCCGAGCAGGTGCATGTCATCGAGATCGGCAAACGCGCGCGGCAGCTCGTCGTCGATGAACTTCAGCGCGCCTTTCATCGTCTCGATCCCGACCTTGATGAAAATGCCGGGCGGTTCTTTGATGTTATCGCGCGCTGCCTGAATCAACCGCGGCGTCTGACGCAGCTTGGAGAGAACGCGGCGCGCGCGCTCCGCGACCGGGGCGTGGGAGAAGAGCGTCTGACCGGCGAGACTCGACGCGATGAGGTCCGAGTAGAACTGCGGGTTGCGCTCCCACGGGCGGACGACCTCGAGGTCGAACATGCGCCCCTTCAGATTCGAGGTCAGCATGCGATGCTCGACCCGCTCGACCGGCGTCAACCCGTCCTGAGCGATCTCGTCCAGCCGGCGCAGATAACCTGCGAGCGCGTGCGCCTCGCTGTCGATGGCGTGCCGGCTTAAATCCTCGAGAAGATCGTCGTGCGCGTGTACCCCGTCAAGGGTCGCGTAAGTGGGATGCGTCTCGTGAAGATACCCGAGCAAGTCGTCGACGAAATGCGGAAAGGGTTCAGAAGCTATCATCGTTCAATAACAGACCGCCAGGGGAGCGAGTCCCAGGAGTGCCATGCTGGTTCAACTGTGATACGACATCCATCCATCGAAAGTTACGCCGTTTGTCGCCCGGCTGAGCTGATCCTCGATACCGGATCCGCCAATAGTACAATAGTTGACGCCTCGTCGACGTCTTCCTGCCGAGCGGACCGCCGTATGCCCGGGATCCTGTTCGTCGTCGCTACGCCGATCGGCAACCTCGAGGACATCACCTTGCGTGCCCTCCGGGTGTTGGGCGAAGTCTCGGTGATTGCCGCCGAAGACACCCGACGGACAGCGCATTTGCTGGCGCGTCACGCAATTACAACGCCAACCACGAGCCTTCACGAACACAATGAGAGCCGCAAAACCCCTATCATCCTGGCCAGGCTGCAGAGAGGCGAGAACGTTGCCTTGGTATCGGATGCCGGCACGCCCGCTGTGTCCGATCCCGGCGCTCACCTGATCCGCACGGCCATGGCCGCCGGCATTCGCGTCGAGGCCGTACCCGGCCCGAGCGCCATCCTTGCCGCGCTCGTAGCATCCGGGCTCCCGTTAGATCAGTTTACGTTTCTTGGCTTTCCTCCAATTAGGTCTAGCGACCGAAAACGCTGGTTCGAACAGTTAGCGCACGTCAAGGGAACGGTCGTATTCTTCGAAAGCCCCCATCGGATCTCATCAACGCTCACCGATTTGCTAGCCATCGCAGGTGACTGTGAAATCGCTATCGGCCGCGAGCTCACAAAACTCCACGAAGAATTGGTCACTGGACCTATTTCTCACATTCTCAGCTATTTCAAGACACCCAAGGGCGAATTCACGAGTGTAGCAAATATTGGGCTAAGAACAGAAATCGCCTCGGGACGAGCAACGGCATCCCGTGGAAATATGTCTAATGACCTATTCGAGGCCGGTAAGGAACCACAGGGTGGGCCTCCAGACCAATTCGAGTCCAGACGTCGGGCAGTTGCCTCACTGGCTCGAGCTCATGGACTGACAGCCAATCAGCTTTACGCGGCCATCGAACTGGCCAAGAAATCTGGCGAACGCCCAACTTGACCGTTCGCTGCCGTTCTGTTAATTTACCGCCCTCTTTTTGGGGCGCAACCACTTTGCCCGCGCGACCTCGATGACGAAAGAGCGGCAGCCGTCCCGATCCGTAAAATCCTCGCCTCAGACCATTTCTCCACGTCCGGCACACCCTCGCAACCTGCATCCGGCACAATCCTCGACCGATCAGCCTTCTCAGGCCGCGGATTTTCGCCCGACTGGGCCTGGCGACTCGGTTCTCGCAAACCCACCCCGACGGACAACGTACGTCGAGGCTGTTGCACTCTATGAGCGCGGCCTTGAAGCGCTCCAGCGGCATGACTATCGGGAAGCCACGGACACGCTCGAATCCGTCCTGCGCCAGTACCCCGAGGAGAAGGAGCTCCACGAGCGCGTCCGCTTGTATCTCAATATCTGCCAGCGCCAAGCCACGCACCGCGAGGCACTGCCCCAAACCGTGGACGAACGCTTATACGCCGCAACGCTGGCGATCAACGGCGGACACTACGATCAAGCCATCGCCCATCTCCGCTTGGTCCGCGATGAGGATCCGGATAACGATCACGCACTCTATATGCTCGCCGTTGCTCATGCACAGCGTGACGAGCACGCCGAAGCCATCGCCCATCTCGAGCGCGCCATCGCCTTGAATCCCGAGAATCGGGCGCTTGCCCGCAACGACCCCGATCTGGAGCCGCTGCACGACGACGAGACGTTCCGTGCGGCGCTCGAAGCGCCCCCGTCTGCCCCAAAACCGACCGATACGAGGCGCCGCCCCTTCCGCACACGAACCGGACGATAATTGTCACGAGGCGTCCGTCTGGCGCCCGATTCGAGCCAATTCGAGACAGTGATCACATCACGGGTCAAAATCTGACCTCAGCAGGCTCAAACATGGACGTTCACGTCGTGATCCTTGCCGCCGGCAAGGGAACGCGCATGAAGTCGGCGATTCCAAAGGTCCTCCACCGGGTCGCCGGACTTCCGATGATCGAGTACGTGCTTGCCACCGCCGCGTCTCTCCGCCCTCTCTCCACCACCGTCGTCGTCGGACACGAAGCCGACTCCGTGCGCAACACGTTGTCGAGACATTATGGGCTCACCTTTGTGGCTCAGAAGCCACAGCTGGGAACCGGACACGCGCTGTTGCAAGCGGAGCCCGTCCTTCGCCACCAGCACGGCACACTGGTGCTGCTCTCGGGCGACGTGCCGCTTCTCACAGAGCGCACGCTGGATACGCTGCTGACCCACCACATTCGGTCTGGCGCCGCCGCGACGGTCCTCACCGCGGAAGTCCCCGATCCCACTGGCTATGGCCGCATCATCCGCGTTGCGGCTCCAGCCGGCAGGCCGCTTGCAAATATCGTGGAAGAACGCGACGCAACGTTGGAACAGCGAACAATTCGCGAGATCAATTCGGGCGTATACGCATTTGCCCTGGACGGCCTGTTCGACACGCTACACCACATCGGCACTGAAAACGCGCAACGGGAATACTATCTGCCCGACATCGTGCGGGTGTTCCGCAACGAGGGGCGCGCCGCGGAGTCAGTGGCCGTCGCTGACGCCAATGAAATCCGCGGGATCAACAGCCGCAGCGAGCTCGCGGCAGTGAGCCGCATCATGAGAACTGAAAAGAACGAGTCGTTGATGGAAGCCGGCGTCACGATCGAGGATCCGGCAACGGTCTATATCGACCGGGATGTCACGATCGGCCCCGACACGGTCATCCACCCTGGCGTCTCGCTCGAGGGTGCAACGACGATCGGCTCGGGTTGTGAAATCTACAGCGGCGTGCGCATCACGAACTCACAGATCGGTGACGGCGCGATCATCCTGGACCATTCAGTCCTGGTCGAGGCGCGCGTCGGGAATCACGCCAGGATCGGCCCCTTCGCGCGTCTTCGAAAGAATGCGGACGTGCGCGAAGGCGCGCACGTCGGCAATTTCGTCGAGATGAAGAATACTGTGCTGGGCCCCCGATCGAAGGCGATGCACCTGACCTACCTTGGCGATTCCAGAATCGGCGAGAACGTGAACATCGGCGCAGGCACGATCACGTGTAACTATGACGGGGAGAAAAAGCAGGCCACGATCATCGAAGACGGGGCGTTCATCGGAAGCGACTCGCAATTCATCGCGCCCGTCACTGTGGGCAAGAACGCGTACGTCGGGACCGGCACGACCGTTCGGGAAGACGTTCCGGCCGAAGCGCTCGCCGTCAGCGCAGGCAAGCAGCGGAACATCGAAGGATGGGTCGCCGAGCGCCGGAAGAAGCGTGAGCGAGTCACGACTGAGAAATGACGAGCCGCTTGGCGGTGTGATCCACGAGCGACGAGTAACCGAGTCACGAGCAACGACCATGTGCGGAATCATCGGCTATATCGGCCCTAAAGACGTCGTCCCGGTCCTCATTGACGGGCTGCGGCGGCTCGAATATCGCGGCTACGACTCTGCCGGCGTCGCCGTGGTGAAGGACGGTCACGTCGCTTTGCGACGCAGCGCCGGCAAGCTCTCGAATCTCGAGAGCATCATCGGCAGCGCGCCCCTCTCCGGGGACTACGGCGTGGGACACACCCGCTGGGCCACGCACGGCCGCCCGACCGAGGAAAACGCTCACCCGCACCGCGACTGCACGGGCAAGATCGTCGTCGTCCACAACGGAATCATCGAAAACTACTTGGATTTGAAGCTCGAGCTCCAACGCCAGGGCCACACATTCGTGACCGAGACCGACACGGAGATCGTGGCCCATCTCGTCGAGCGCGAAATGAAAGACGACGGCCTCGAGAATGCCGTGCGGCGCGCCCTGATGCTGATGCGCGGCCTCTTCGCGCTGGTCCTGATATCGGCCGACGACCCCGAAAAGATCGTGACGGTTCGAAACGGCCCGCCGATCGTCGTGGGGCTTGGCGACGGCGAGTTCTTCGTCGCGTCCGACATCCCAGCCATTCTCAGCCACACCCGAGACGTCGTGTTCCTGGGCGACGAAGAGATGGCCGTGATTACCAAGAGCGGCGTGCAATTCACCGACTTCTTCGGCCGGCCGGTCTCCAAGGCCACGCAGCGCGTGCTGTGGGACCCGATCATGGCCGAGAAGGCCGGTTACAAGCACTTCATGCTCAAGGAGATCTTCGAGCAGCCAACCGCCGCCCGAGAAACGATTCTCGGCCGCGTCTCTCAGGACAGCGGCAAGGTGTTCCTCGAGGAGATGAAGGTGAGCGACGCGACGCTCGCCGCTGTTGACCGGATCACCATCCTCGCCTGCGGCACCTCATGGCACGCGGGGCTGGTCGGCAAGTTCATGATCGAGCAGCTCGCACGCGTTCACGCCGACGTCGACTACGGCTCCGAGTACCGCTACCGCCAGCCGATCGTCTCCAAGCACACCCTGGCGGTTGTCATCACCCAGTCGGGAGAAACAGCCGACACGCTCGCCGCCCTTCGAGAGGCCAAGAAGGAAGGCGCCGCGGCCAGCATCGCGATCTGCAACGTGGTCGGCAGCATGGCCACGCGTGAGACGGATGGCACGATTTACACGCACGCCGGCCCCGAAATCGGCGTCGCATCGACCAAGGCGTTTACCTCACAGCTCGTGGCCCTCTATCTCCTGGCGCTCCGCCTGGGACAGGTGCGCGGAACGCTTCCGCCGCAGGCCTCCCGGCCGCACATCGACGCGCTGCTCCAATTACCGCACGTCCTCGAGCACACGTTGAAGCTCGCGCCCGAAGTGGAAGAAATCGGCGCAAAGTTCCACAAGAACACCGATTTCCTGTACCTGGGCCGCGGCATCAACTACCCGATTGCCCTCGAGGGAGCCTTGAAGCTCAAGGAAATCTCATACATCCACGCCGAAGGCTATCCTGCCGGCGAAATGAAGCACGGGCCCATCGCATTGATCGACGAACAGATGCCGGTCGTCACCCTCGCCCCGAACGATCAGGTGTTCGAGAAAATGATCGGGAACATGCAGGAAGTGAAGGCGCGCGGCGGATCGGTGATCGCCGTCACCACAGAGGGGGACGAGAAGCTGGCCGCTATTCTCGATCGCCGCAGCGACTTCGTGGTGCGCGTGCCGCGTGCGCCGGAGCTGCTGATGCCGATCGTCCTGGCGCTTCCATTACAGCTCCTCGCCTACGACATCGCGGTCCGTCGCGGTTGCGATGTCGATCAGCCGCGAAACCTTGCGAAGAGTGTGACGGTAGAATAGACAGTGTGCACTTCCTCGACACGCTCAACGCTGAACAGCGCGAAGCGGTCCTGCACGTCAACGGGCCGCTCCTGATTCTTGCCGGCGCAGGCTCAGGGAAGACGCGTGTCATCACGAGCCGCATCGCCTATCTCGTTGGCGACGGCCACGCCGAGCCCCATCAGGTGTTGGCCGTCACCTTCACGAACAAGGCTGCAGAAGAGATGCGCGCGCGCGTCGAAACGCTGCTCGGCTCCGACTGCGAGCGCTTGTGGGTCTCGACGTTCCACGCCCTGTGCGCGCGCCTGCTGCGCCGCGAGGCGCCGGCAATCGGCCTCTCGCGCGATTTCGTGATCTACGATGCCTCCGATCAGTTAACGGTCGTCAAACAGGCGCTCCGAGAGCTCGCCATCGACGACGCCTTCATTCAACCGCGAGCCGCCCTCTCCCGAATCAGCCACGCCAAGAACAGGATGCAAACGCCCGAGGCGATGGCCGCCGGTCCCAGCCTCCGGGACCAGGAAGTGGCGAGAGTCTACGAGTTCTATCTGAAAGCCCTGAAAGAGTCCGGCGCCGTGGACTTCGACGACCTGCTTCTCAAGACAGTCGACCTCTTCGAGCAGTCAGAGCGCGTCCGGTCGAAATACAGTGAGCAGTTTCGATTCGTCATGGTCGACGAGTATCAGGACACGAATCGGCCCCAATATCTCTTGATTCGGCGTCTCGCCGAGCTCCACCGCAACCTCTGCGTCGTCGGCGACCCGGACCAGTCGATCTACAAATGGCGCGGCGCTGACGTGCGCAACATCCTCGACTTCGAGGAAGACTTCCCCGACGTGACCGTCGTCAAGCTGGAGCGAAATTATCGCTCGACGCAGATCATCCTGGACGCTGCGTCGGCCGTCATCCGACAGAACACGAAGAGAAAGGACAAGCGCCTCTGGACCGACCGCACGGGCGGCGCGCGCATCACGTACTTCCGCGGCGCCGACGACCTCGAGGAGGCGGACTTCATCACACGGACCGCTCGCGGCGCCCTCGCAGACGATGTCGACGCGACGGTTGCCGTGTTGTACCGCACCAACGCGCAGTCACGCACGATCGAAGACGCCCTGATGCGCGAGCGCATCGCCTACAAGATCGTGGGCAACGTTCGCTTCTACGAGCGCAAGGAGATCAAGGATGCCCTCGCCTACATGCGGCTGATCATCAATCCGCATGACGACGTCAGCCTGCGAAGGGTCATCAACACGCCGGCGCGCGGGATTGGCAAAGGCGTGATGGAGCAGATCGAAACGCTCGGCCGCGAGCGCCTCGAAAGCGCCCGGGAGACGGCGCCCGCGTCGCTCTGGGTGAGCATCGTGCGCGGTCTCGACGGGCGGGCGTTTCCAAACCGAGCGGCCGCTCCGCTCAGGGCGTTCCGGGATCTGATCGAGCGTCTCACTGAGGTGGCCCGCACCGAACCGGTATCGATCGCCATCGGCAAGCTGCTCGACCACAGCGGGTACCTGCAGGAACTACGCGATGACCGGACGGAAGAGTCGCAAAGCCGGATCGAGAACCTTGAGGAGCTCGTTTCAGCCGCGCGGGAGTACGAGAGCCGCGAATCCGAGCCCACGTTGAGAGGATTCGTCGACCGCCTGTCCTTGCTCTCGGATGCCGACGAGGAGGCGGGATCGAAGGACGCGCGGGTCTGGTTGATGACGCTCCACAGCGCGAAGGGCCTCGAGTTTCCCATGGTGATCCTCGCCGGCCTCGAGGAGGGCCTGTTCCCACATTCGCGCTCGAGCAACGATGGCGAGGAACTCGAGGAAGAACGACGGTTGTGTTATGTCGGCATGACGCGCGCGCGCGCCAGATTGGTGCTCACCGGCGCCGCACGACGCAGGGTGTTCGGGGAGTACCAGGCCAGCAGGCCGTCTCAATTCATCGACGAAGTCCCCTCCGAGTTGATTGATCGAATCGAACCCCCGCCGTCGCCCCAGGGCAGTCGGGCGTATCAGAGTTCCTTCTACGCTTTCCGCACCAACCCGTACAGTCGGGGCCGCCGGGCCACTGAAGGGAGAGACCGTTCCGCCGGCCCCCGCTCCCCGGCGGAGGGCGAGCCAGCCTATGACTACAAGTATGAAGACGAGGATCAATCGACGGGCATGACCCTACGACCGGGCATGCGGGTCCGCCATCCCCTGTTCGGCGTCGGCAGCGTCGTCAGCATCGAATCAGTCACCAACGACATCAAGCTGGTCGTCCGCTTCGCGGCCGTGGGCCAAAAGACCCTTCACGCCCGATACGCCCGCCTCGAACCCGCTTAAGAACGCGCGTCGCGAATCCCAAAATCACGTCTTTTGTTCACGCGCGCTCGTCACGATCCATCGCCCCGTAATCTCCTTGTCCCCCTTCAGGATGGCACGCTGCAACGTCAGCACGAGCGTCTTCCTGACCGTTTCGCCGGTCGGCAGGCGAACGGGAGCCGTCACCGTAACATCCTTTGACGCCATCTCGCCGTCGTATTTCGTCACATCGATGGCCGCGCGTCCGCCGCCGTTCACGCTGAGATCGGCCAACTGTGTTTCCGATCGCAGGGCCCGCCTGGCGTCGGACACTTTCCTCGACATCGTCGCGCTCTCGGCGCGGAGCTTGGTCCACGCCGACTGAATGGCCACGTCCTTGCCGCTGATTTTCCCCTCACCGCGTTCCGCCTTGACCACTCGCTGGATCGCGTCCAGGTTCGCGTTCTGATACTCGTCTTTGCGCTTCGTGAACGCGGCGTCTTCCGCCTTTGCGTCCTCCTGCGCCTGCGCCAACGACTTCAACGGCAGCGGCTTGCGTTGCTCCGGACCAATGTTTTGAATGCTGACCGTCGCGACAGTGCCTTGCGTCTGAGGATCGAAGATGACGGTGGCGATGTTGTCGAGCGAGGTGTTGTCTCTCAGCCTCGACGCATTGAAGAACTGCGTGATAATGGCTTGTTCGGCCCCACCCGAGCACGCAACCACGAGGAACAGAATTCCTGGAATCAACGCCAGGAAGGCAAACGCCGGAACGCGCCATCTGGGCCGGTTCATGGGAGCAACCTCCTGGCGTCAGCCCGGCGGGGGCACCCTGCGTTTCGGCGAGCGCGCGGGTGGCTCCGCCAACAGGCTGCGCCGCTTACCGTGTGGTCGGGTCGGATGGGGTGTTGGTCGTCTCTTCGCCCTCTTTTTCGACGAGGCGCGCGATCGACACGACTTTGTCGTCGGCTTCGATGTTGATCAACGTTACGCCCTGAGTCGCGCGCCCAATCGCGCGCACATCGTCGGTCGCCATCCTGAGAATCATGCCCTGCTGCGTAATCAGGAGGAGCTCGTCGCCCTCCTGCACGTACGCCACTCCCACCACCAACCCGTTCTTCGTCGTCGTGGCGATGTTGATGATACCCACGCCGCCGCGCGACTGCACGCGATATTCGTCGATCTCGGTGCGCTTGCCAAATCCGCGCTCGGTGACCGTCAGGAGCGTTCCCCCGGGTTTGACCACTTCCATCGAGACGACGAAGTCGTCCCCGCGCAAGGAGATGCCGCGGACGCCGTAGGCGGTGCGCCCCATCGGCCTGACGTCGGTTTCGGGGAACCGGATGGCCATACCGTAGCGCGTCGCGATGAAGACTTCGCCGCTGCCATCGGTCACCTGGGCAGCGATCACGGAATCGCCGTCCTCGACCCCTATGGCGATGATCCCGCCCGCGCGCGGGTTGCTGAACGCCGACAGCGCCGTCTTCTTGACGACGCCCAGGCGCGTCCCCATCACGATGGACTTGTCGTCCTCGAAGGCCTTCACCGCCAGCATGGCCGCGATCTTCTCGCCGTCTTCCATCGACACGAGGTTCGCGATCGACTTGCCCTTGCCGCCCGGTCCCACATCGGGAATCTCGTGCACCTTCAGCCAATACGCCCGGCCGCGGTCCGAGAAGATCATGATGTAGGCATGGGTGGACGCGACGAACAGATGACTGACGAAATCCTCGTCACGCGTGCGCATGCCGATGCGACCCTTGCCGCCGCGACGCTGACTTCGGTAGGTGGTAATCTTTGTGCGCTTGATGTATCCCGTGTTGCTGACCGAGATCGCCATGTCTTCCTCGGCGATCAGGTCTTCCACTGTGAGATCCCCGGACTCATCGACGATCTGAGTGCGCCGATCGTCGCCGTACCTCTCCCGGACATCCTTCAACTCGTCGACGATGATCTGCATCAGCAGACGCTGGCTGGCCAGAATGGCGCGCAGGCGCTCGATCGTCTTCAGCAGCTCGGCGAGCTCGTCGAGAATCTTCTGCCGCTCCAGCCCGGTCAGACGCTGGAGCTGCATGTCGAGAATCGCCTGTGCCTGAACCTGCGTGAGCCCAAAGCTCGCGATGAGGCCCTCGCGCGCCTCAGGCGGCGTCTTCGATCCCCGGATGAGCGTGATGACGGCATCCAGGTGATCGAGCGCAATCTTGAGCCCTTCGAGGACGTGGTAGCGGGCTTCGGCCTTCCTCAGCTCGAACTCGGTCCGCCGCCGCACCACTTCGCGCCGGAACTCGATGAAGCTCTCGATGAGCTCCAGCAGGTTCAACACCTTCGGGCGCCCGCCGACAATCGCGAGCATGATGATGCCGAAGGACGTCTGCAGCGGCGTGTGCTTGTACAGATTGTTGAGGATGACTTCCGGCACCTCGCCGCGCTTCAACTCGATCACGATGCGCATCCCCTCGCGGTCGGATTCGTCGCGCAGGTCGGCAATGCCTTCGATGACCTTGTCGCGGACGAGCTCCGCGATCCGCTCGAGCAAGCTCTTCTTGTTGACCTGATACGGGATCTCCGTGACGATGATCGACGTCCGGTCGCCCTTCTTGTTGGTTTCGAGCACCGACCGCGCGCGCATGACGATTGACCCTCGGCCGGTCGTGTACGCCTGGAGCACGCCTCCGCGCCCCACGATGTAGCCTGCCGTCGGAAAATCGGGCCCCGGCACGAGCTTGATGAGCTGCTTGAGCTTTTCACCGCGCGTCAAGACCTGCTGGGCCGCTTCGTCGGTGGACTGGAGATATGCATGCTCTACCAGCCACACGCAACCGTCGATGATTTCCCGCAGGTTGTGCGGCGGGATATTGGTCGCCATCCCGACGGCAATGCCCGCCGAGCCGTTGACGAGGAGATTCGGAAACGGCGTCGGCAGGACCGTGGGTTCCTCGGTCTGTTCGTCGTAGTTCGGCGTGAAATCGACGGTCTCGTTATCGAGGTCCGTCATCATCTCGTCGCCGAGCGCCTTCAGCCGCGCTTCCGTGTACCGCATCGCCGCCGGGGGGTCGGCGTCGATTGAACCGAAATTGCCTTGCCCGTCCACGAGCGGATAGCGCATGTTGAACTCCTGCGCCAACCGGACGAGCGTGTCGTAGATCGATTGATCGCCATGAGGATGAAAGTTCCCCATGACCTCGCCGACGATCTTCGCGCACTTGCGGTAACCGCGCGTCGACGACAGGCCCATCGTCTTCATGCCGTACAGAACGCGGCGATGGGCGGGTTTCAGACCGTCACGGACATCGGGCAGCGCTCGTCCAATGATCACGCTCATCGCGTAATCCATGTACGAACGCTTCATTTCGTCTTCGATGTTGACTGGATGTAAGGCCGGTACTTGCTCTGTCATCGTCTGTTTATCGATCGGGATTTGGGATTCGGGATTCGGGGTTCGTTGTGGACGGCCATTCGGAACACACTGATTCGCCCGGGAATAGAGGATTTGTTAGAGCCTCGAGCGCCTCCGATCAGCGTGACTCAGGCCGCGTCACACGTCCAGATTCTTCACGTCCAGCGCGTTATCCTCGATGAACTTCCGCCGCGGCTCGACCTGGTCTCCCATCAGCGTGGTGAACATCAGGTCCGATTCGGTGTGATCCTCCGCCCGCACCTGCAACAGCGTCCTCACTTGCGGATCCATGGTCGTTGCCCAAAGTTGATCGGGGTTCATCTCGCCGAGGCCCTTGTAACGATTCACGGCCACTCCCTTCTTGCCAGCCGCGAGGAAGAAATCAACGAGCTCGTCCCGAGACCGCAGGCGCACGTCCGTGCCGTGAGCCGGCTTGGCGCCTTCGCCCTCGCCGTCCGCTGAATCGCCGGAGACGACGACTTCGCCGTCAAACGGCGGCATCTCCCGGTGGTTCGCAAGAAGCGTGCGGTATTCGGCAGTCGTGACCACGTCGTGACCAATCCGATCCTGTCGAGGGTATCCACTCGACCGGTCGTCGACGTGCAGAAGATACCGATTGTGCTCTTCGTCGCGCTGAACGGTGACAGTCCGCGCCTCGGTCGTCAGCGTTCGGGCAAGGCTTTCCAGCCGTTCCTTATCGGCAAAATACTCCCGGTCGGCCCCGGCGGCGAGAAGGGCTTCGATGATTTCACGTGAGTGCCCGCGGCGCTCCACCGTCTCCAGCAGTTTCTGATGCGTCATCATCTTCTGCAGCAGCTTCTCGAGATCGACGCCGGAGATTTCGGTGTTGGTCGACGGAATCCGCACGACGCGCGCTTCGACCGCCCGCCGGATCAAAAACGCATCCAGGTCGCGCTCGTCCTTGATGTAGGTCTCGGACTTTCCCCGCTTGGCGCGAAAGAGCGGCGGTTGCGCGATGTACACGTAGCCGCTCTCGATCACTCTCGGCAACTGGCGGTAGAAGAACGTCAGGAGAAGCGTCCTGATGTGAGATCCGTCCACATCCGCGTCGGTCATGATGATGATGCGGTGGTACCTGAGCTTTTCAATGTCGAAGTCCTCGGCCCCGATGCCGCACCCGAGCGCCGCAATCATGGTCTTGATCTCGTCGCTGCTGAGCATCTTGTCGAACCGTGCCCGCTCGACGTTGAGAATCTTGCCTTTGAGCGGTAGAACGGCCTGGAAGCGGCGATCGCGACCCTGTTTGGCCGAACCGCCCGCCGATTCGCCCTCGACAATGTAGAGCTCGCTGAGCGCGGGATCGCGTTCCTGACAGTCCGCCAGCTTGCCCGGAAGCGAGCTGCCGTCGAGCGCGCCCTTCCGACGAACCAGGTCGCGCGCCTTCCGCGCGGCTTCACGCGCGCGGGCGGCATCCGCAGCCTTTCCGATGATCCGCTTCGCGACCGCCGGGTTTTCTTCGAGGTACGCGCCGAGCTTGTCGTTCACGATCGCCTCGACGATCCCCTTGACTTCGGTGTTGCCCAGCTTGGTCTTGGTCTGCCCCTCGAACTGCGGGTGCGGGATCTTCACGCTGATGACCGCCGTGAGACCCTCACGAATGTCGTCACCGGTAATGCTCTCTTTCAAGTCTTTCGTCAGGCTGTTCTTGCCGGCGTAGTAGTTGAGCGTCCGCGTCAGCGCCGATCGAAAGCCCGACAGGTGGGTCCCGCCTTCGTGGGTGTTGATGTTGTTCGCGAACGAATACTCCGCTTCCGCATAGCCGTCGTTCCACTGCAACGCGATCTCCACATCCACGTTGTCCCTGGTGCCGTGCATGTAGATCGGCTTCTCGTTGACGGCTGTCTTGTTCGTGTTCAAGTGCTGAACGAAGGAGACGATGCCGCCCTGGTAGTGGAACTTGTGCGCCTTGCCGTCGCGCTCGTCGTCCAATGTGATGAGCACGCCCCCGTTCAGGAAGGCGAGCTCGCGCAGCCGCTGGGCGAGCGTGTCGAAGCTGAACGAGGTGGTCTCGAAGATCTGCGCGTCCGGCTTGAACGTCACTTTCGTGCCGCGACGCTTCGTCGTGCCCGTTACTTCGAGCCCGCCCGTGGGCGCGCCCCGTTCGTAAGACTGCTGATAGACCTGCCCGTTCCGCCAGATCTCGAGATCCAACGTCTCCGAGAGCGCGTTGACGACAGAGACACCGACACCGTGCAGGCCGCCCGAGACCTTGTAGGCGCTGTTCTCGAACTTGCCGCCGGCGTGAAGCATGGTCAGGACGACTTCCGCCGCCGACTTCCCGCTCTCGTGCAGGTCGACCGGAATTCCCCGTCCGTTGTCGATGACCGTGACAGAACCGTCGATGTGCAGCGTGACGTTCACCTGATCGCAGAACCCGGCGAGCGCTTCGTCGACTGAATTGTCGACGACTTCGTAGACGAGGTGGTGAAGCCCGGACGGTCCCGTCGACCCGATGTACATGGCCGGACGCTTTCGGACCGCCTCCAGCCCCTCGAGGACTTTAATCTTGTCCGCACCGTACTCTGCGACGTCCGCCGCGGATCCATGACCGTTGTTGTCGGCCGGCACACCTGTCGCTGCCCGCGCCGTCGTCGCGGTTGCGATCTTGTGGTCCTCGACCGCCTCCTCGGCGATCGGTTGTTCGTCCGGAATTTTGCTTGGATCGATGTGGTTCATGTTTCCGTGTCAGACACGCATCGGCATGATGACGTAGGTATAGTCATAGCCCTCGGCGCCCACGGGTCTCATGACCGCCTGGCTGACTTCATCCTTCAAATCGAGCGAGACGGTGTCGGTCGAGACCACCGAGAGAAAATCGAGGACGTACTGCGCATTGAAGCAGATTTGCATCGAGGCGCCGCTGTACTCCACCGGGAGCGTTTCCTTTGCCTCGCCCAAATCCGGACTGCTCGAGGTCACCTCGACCCGGTTTTTGTCGATCTGGAACTTCACGGCGCGCGAGCGTTCGTTCGACAACAGCGCCACACGTTTGACGGCGTTCGTCAGGCGATCGCGCTCGAAATCGATG
>Ga0182037_10000322_pt1 | contig 22891 bp, 27 predicted proteins | sample sta12Cox44000082_FD_125974 | JGI IMG/M metagenome (GOLD analysis project Ga0182037, IMG submission 125974) | Lab enrichment of tropical soil microbial communities from Luquillo Experimental Forest, Puerto Rico - statoxic.12C.oxic.44.000.082 | ecosystem: Environmental > Terrestrial > Soil >... | reverse complement strand
GTCGCAAACCGTGCTTCGAACTCCACCAGGGTCCGCGGATAATCCTCCACGGCCCCCCACACTACATATAGGGGTTACCTGCGTCAACTGGATAACCAGCACACTTGTTTTCGACACGCCAGCCGTCGCCGAGTTGCAAAGGCTCGGCGCGATGACTACATAATCGAGGATGCTTTTGAAAGGTACGCCGCGCATGTTGCCGCTTCTCGCGGTTCTGTGGGCTGGCTGTCACAGCTCATCGATGGCCCCGTCCGCACCCTTATTGACCGGCACATGGGTCGGAACCACAAATGATGCGCTCGTTGGCACAGCCAATTTCTCGGCATCTATCACGCAATCGGGTTCTACGCTCTCGGGAACCTACACCTCGAGTGCCGTGCAATCGAACTCATTGAACGGCAAGACTGGCACGCTGACCGGAAGCGTGGCTGGGTCCACTGTGACAACCATGTTCTCACCGACCGCGCCTGTGCCGAATGGTGTGAGCTGCTCCTTTAGCGCGACGGTTACGGTCGGTGGCAATCAAATGACGGGAACGTTCACATTCCCTGCATCGGCCCAATGCGTGCCCCTCTCGGGGACCATCAACCTCACCAGAAGCACTTAGGACCTCTTGGCCCAAAAACCATCCAACGGCGGGACCACGACCCGCCACACCGCGATACACCGTGAACGGCCCCGCCCCTGGTAATGGATCTCCGGCGGCGCGCAGTTTGATGGGATCCGCACGCCTGAACATGTCTACTAATTCGGCTGTCGACCACGAACGGTTGTTCAGGCTCGTGGCCATAAACGCGTACAGGAGCACTGCCTCGTAGACGCCGCGCTCGCGCGACGCATCGCCGTTGAAAGCCACGAGTTCGAGGACGTCCCTATTTGATGACGCGCTGTGCAAAAACCTGCACCAGTTGTCCGTGTCAAGGGCCTCGACAGCCATCTGTCGATGTTCCGGAGGGATTGATTCCAGCCAGAGCCCCTTCATCGCGTCGCCTTGGTGAGCAACGCTTGCTGAATCATCGAACCGGGTCAAGCGATCGGTGTGCCGCGCTGGCGCAGTTCCGCCAGCACCTGGGTGAGCAACGCCTTCAAGTCAGCCTGCGTCTCGCGCGCGAGCTCGGCCACCCTGCGCGCTTCATCGGCAACCACCCGCGCCGTCTCCGCGGCTTGACGAGCGTCTTCAGCAGCAGCGCGTACCTGTTCAGCGACTTCCCGCAGATCTTCGTTGTCCTGTCGCGCGCGTTCGTGTAAGAGCCGTTCTTGTTCCCCGATGTCTCGACTCGCTTCGCGGCTGATTCGGCCATCTTCGGCCAGCTGGCGGTCTTCTTCAGCCTGACTCCGAAGCCGCTCAGCGCTGAGCCTCGTTTCTTCAGCGACGTCCCTCGAGTCCTCAGCGGCTCGTCGGGCCGCTTCGTTGGCGTTATCTGGTATCTCAGTCGATTTGTTGCTTGTCACGGGGTTCTTGCTTGTCAAGGATACGCCGAACACGGGCGGGCTCGCAGGAATTCGAGACTCCACGATTGCATCGAGCTACGGAAGCGACATGCCCCAACGCTGCCCGGCGCAGCAGGACGCTCACGACTTGTCTAGGTCCGCTCTGAATGATGCCTGACGTATCTACCTGTCGTCCATCAACTGAGACGTGATCTGCCGATACGGTATGAACATCTGCGACAGTTTCACGCGCCCTCTCGACTCACGACCACGCCGCCGCCGGACAGCCCACGCTAGTCACAGCACGGATCGCCGCGAAGTCCTTGGATCCCTTCTTTCGCGATGATCGGTGTCATCGCGAGGGCGGCGACCGGATCCGCCCACCACAAGCCGAATGCCGAATTGAGCAGCAGCCCGCCAAGGAGGATACCCGATAGCCAACTGCAAAATGCCGTCTGTGTGGCATCTGCTTGCATCGCAGCGCTTCCCAGTGCCCGGCCCACTTGCCGCTTCGCTCGCGACAACAGCGGCATGACAACCAGTGAGACACACGCCAACGCGATACCAATGCGACTCGATGCTGGTGCGGAGCGACTGAACAAATCACCAATCGCCTCAAAGCAGACGTACCCGGATAGCAACAGAAAACTCACGCCGACGAGTCTGAGCGTGAGCCGTTCTCGCCGCTGGCGCTGCTGCTCGTCCGCATCGACCGCCATCCGCCACAGCAGGGCCGCGCCTGAACTCACTTCAATGAAACTGTCGACGCCGAAACCAAACAGTGAAATGCTCCCGGCCATGGCCCCGGCGAGTACCGCGATGATGCCTTCGAGGCTGTTCCAGCCAATCGTGAAGTACTCGAGGCGTCGACCGCGCTGAGCGAGCGCACGACGTTCTGCCGTCATTCACAGATGGTAGAGCACTCCGGACGCTGCTCGAGGATCTCCAGTCGCTCGGCGTGGCGCTCGTCTCCCCATAGAGTCCCTTCTTTAGAATTCGGCCGACCGGTAGACTTCGTCCCTTTGCTTACCTTCGCCCCACCGCCGTCACGTAGGCTGAGCGCTTCAGTAGTCATTTGGCCACGACCCCCTGTGGCTCGATCGCTACGTTCGCCTGGATTTCGAGCATTACTACGCACGACCGATTCCGAGCCTTACCATCAGGAGCCCGTGTTGTCAGGCGCTCAAAAGGTGATTGTTATATGGCCACTCTCGAGCACAGCCGTAGGGAAAAAGAGACCAAGGCCCACAACGTTGAGTTGGTGCGTCGCAACGCCGGCGCCGCCGGCCGTATGGGTCGTGTTGTAATCGACATCATTGAAAACGGCTGTCAGGATTTTCCCAGTTGAATCCCGCCCGACGACTTGAACGTGCGCCTTCCCGCTAAATGTCGCACTCCCGTTCGCGTTAATCGTCAACGAGCCTGGCGTGATGTCGCCGTGAACCTCCATCTGCAAGACCTCGCTCCACGGGCCGAAAGGAAATCCGCCCGACCGTCCGGCCATTACACACTGGAAGCTCCCTCCAGCTTCTGTCGCGCCAAATCCGAGTGTGGAGGTGAGCCCCAGCGGTCCACTGACCAGACCCCCACCCACGACGCTTGGCCCGGACGCTTGCCCGATCGCACACATGCCACAGACCAACAGACCGATCGATACAGCACGGGCAGCCGTTCTGCGATTCAGATTCATGGCTCCTCCTGGCCCCTATCCAGCAACGCGAGATCGTTTTGGGGAATGGTCCACGCTTTACTTCACGACGTGGAATGACGTCCGGTTGGCGTTCGGACCGCTGGGCGTACCTGACGGTGCCACGCGATTCCAGAAGTCGGTGAAGTCTTTCGACGCGGTGATGCCCTCGAAGACTGAGTCCGGTGTACCGGCGCCGTGGCAGCTGACGACGAGGATGCCATGGGCCCCATCGTTGTATTGAATGCGGAGCACGGCGAGCCCAGCACGGAACTCGGCCGGACTGCTGATATTATCGGCGGTGCCAGGAAACGTTCCGGGCGCCTCCTCCCAGCGCACTAAGCCTGTCACTTCATAATTGCCGCCTGAGCATACAGTCCCGGCAGCGTTGCAGACGGTCCACCTGCCGCCCCCCGTTACCGCGCTCGACGTACCGCCGCCGCCGGCTGGTGCGACGAATGTTCCAGAGCCCGTGAGCGTAATCGTGTCGCCGAGGTTGTCCTTCGCCGATGCCACGCCCCCAGCGTTCACTGTTGAGCCCGGCAGGGAGAGCTTGATAATGTCCCAGCCGACATGTTGGGCTTGACCGTGCACAACTGGTGATGTGATGGTCATCGCCAGCAAGGCAACGAACGACACGAGGCCGACTCTTGGGATCAATCTTGATCTGCTTGGCATGACGCTTCTCCTATCGGATGCCTGTCAACATAGCCACTCACGATTCCAGAACACCGCATCACCGCTGCGACCGCGCTCACTTCACCTGATCACGCGACATCACGTAGAAACCTCCACTACAACACTCAGCGGCGCACGGGCTTCAGAGCGCGCCCCGCTGGGTCGGTTGACTCGGCCTGGTGACGTCCGCCAAGACGGTGTGGAGCCGCTTCGGCTCACTCTAGGAATGGCAACCTGAAGCCCGAGAGGGCCCTGCACGCCATGATCTGGCAGCGCCCAATCCAGGCTCCGCGCTTATTTCTGGACATGCAACAGCGTAGCGCCGCCGTTCTGAACGAAACGCAGGTTGCCGACCGCGAGTGTGATGCCTTCGGTGATGCTCTCGGTCGCTCCAGGCAGATTGCAATTCACACCCAGGACGGCATCCGCGTGCCCCCCACCCGAGGGAAACAGCCGCACGACCAGCGTCAGGATACCGGAGCTCTCCTCCTCGATCCGGCCGACGCCGTCGGTGAGCCCGGTTCCCTCCAGCGTGCCGCCCGCGGGGTCCCAGCTTAGAAACCCCGTCACGACGTAGACCCCGTGCGCGACTTCCGTCCCGTTGGCGTGCCGGTGGACAAAGGTCCCGCCGCCCGCGGTATTCCCTTCCGCCGGCTCGGCGTCCCCGGAGCCGGTCAGGAGAATGGTGTCTCCGGTTCCCGCGTCTCGGCCCGCATCTGTGCCCCCCGGCAAGACCACGCCTTGGGCGATCTGCACAAGATCCCATCGGACGTCGTGCCCCAGAGCGCGGGGCTGCGCGAGCGCGCTCGAGGTAACCGCGGCGAGGTAGACCACTGCAAACAGGAGAACTCTGCGCATCTTGACCTCCTTTCATCCGTCAGTGAACAACGCGACTCCTGATCGACGCCTATTGAAACGGCATGGCGGCCAGAGAGCACGGTTCTTGCCGCCTTCAACGTCGAGACGTTCGTTGACCCTTATCCGAGCGCGTTATGGAAACGGAATCACGATCGGCGTTCCGTTCTCGTACGTCTGCTCTGACGTAATCGAGCAGTTGAACCTCACCGGCGTGTCGAGTTCCATGAGATCTCAGTGATCGTAGGCCCTTGACCGGCGAACACGGGTTGCCGCTATTGAAGTCCGCACAGCGCAGATCGTTGCCTGGCAGCGCGCCATAGTCGGCGTGCGGAATCGGCAGCTCCCTGAAACGTGCTTCCACTCCCCCGGTCCCCGAGACGGATTGCGGAAGCAACGACGGTACGGACCACGTGGACAGAGTGGGTCACGTGACGGTAAGCATCAGCGGTACCGCAAAATGACAGCGTAAGTTATTGAAAAATACACACGGGTCGCCCCGGCTGTTGACTCTTTTCTTACTCGCAACCGAATCACGACGGGTGATGCCCGCCGCCGGCCGGGTGAGTGAATCAGCGGCCGGTCGGGAAACTCCACGGCCACATAGTTGTCGACCCGGCTGCCGGTGCGCACTACCATCGACGTACCGGCGACATGCCGGGCAATACGCAGCACGAGGAGGACCGCTAGCACGTCAAGGCCTCGCTCGGTCGCGCCTCACCGGTCTTTCTCCTCGAGGAGCCCATAATCAGTTCTTTCAGCGTCACGCGGCTTTCCACTTGCACCTGACTCTGTTGCGTCGCCGAACCACAGAGGCGGTCGAAAAGGTTCACCAGGGCGCGCACATCCGGATTGCGAGCCGTCAGGCGGTAAAACGACTCACCGCTGTTCAGACACCGAGCCATCACCGCCGGATCCGTGACCTCTTTCCATGTGCCGTCTTTGTCTTTGGCCATCAGGTGCGTCACACCGGTCGCGGCCTGCTTGAGGGCGTTGTAGAACTTGTCGACGTCGTGCGCGATACGAGCCCGCAACTGGCGCTCGTATTCCTGCTTCTCGAGCGTCTTCTTATAGATGGCCCCTTTTTTGGGACCAGAACCGGGACGTTTGCCACCGTGAGCCAGGCGTTAAATGTTCAAGAAGTTCAAGATGGAACGCAAGTGTGTACGCGGCAACATCCGCGGCGTTCGTCGCTTCTGCAGCGTCCAGCCGTTCGATGACGACGACCACCGAACGGAAATGTCGACCCTTCGGCCAGTGTTTAAACGCCTCACGGCCACCTCGGAGCGCAGCCTGGCGCGCATCCCGCGCGTCAAGTTCACCCCGAAGAGTCTCGATAGGGGACGTGTCTGATTCGTAGCTCACGGCATATCGAAAGCGCATTCTTCACTCCTTCATCCCGCCTTCCGGCGGCAGCCCGGCCCCAATTGGTTCGCCGGCAATCCGCTATGACTCGGAGCGGCGGGCCGCTTCTGCTGAGTCTTTGCCACGCTTTGCCACAGAAGGCCGGACACGGCGCAACGACTCGCATCGATCGGAGATGCGGCCGCACAATTCGCACCAGAAAAACTTGTTTGATGTCGGTGGGTGAAGGTCGCGACTGGCTTAGAAGGCCGGTGCTCTATCCAACTGAGCTACGGGCGCACATTGAGGTCAACGCCTAGTGTAACGCTGGCTTACGACCATCTGCCGATCCACCGTGGTCCAGCGTCGGCGTTTTCGGCGACACCTCCGGCGCCGTCGCCTTCACTCGGCGCCAGAGTCAGGCGAGAGCATAGCGACACCTATCCGGCGGGCAAGTGATCGCCGACGGGCTCCGCGTATCGCCACGGCCGCCCAGCCGTGGATCCATAAAGGCAAACTCGAGACGGCCCTTCGAATTGAATCTTTCCGCTCGACTGCACAGCACTGCTGCAGTAGAAATGTGGCGTTGGCGAAGGCCGCTCTTATGCGCCGAACCACTTTCGAGTCATCTTCGGCCACCATCGTCGTCGCAGTGCTTGTCCTGGTTGGCTTGGTTCTTAACGCGCCCTGTGCGATGCGGTTGGGTGCGGACGCCGGTCAAGCAGGCCGGGGCAACACAAATCCTGAGATTCCAACACTGGCCTACAAGCTGGTGGAATGGCCGACGTCACCCACCACGGCAGCGGGTGCGCCGGGTGCCTGGAATTTCATCCAGGTGGCGTCGGTGGCCGTCGCCCGGCAGGCAGGATTCTGGTGCTCCACCGCGGCGCGCATCCGGTCATCGAGTTCATGAGCGACGGAATGTTCATCCGCTCGTGGGGTGATGGGTTGTTCAGCGAGGGAAAGGTCGCGGCCATTTCCGAGGCGTATTGGAGCGCCGACAAGTCACACTATTCAGCCGTCTATGGAGCGGCAGGGTGTGCTTCGTGCGGCGCACACTCGGTACGTCTGGATCCGCAGGGGAACATCTGGGTCGTCGACGCGCCGGGTCAGATCGTCTACAAGTTGAATCCGGAGGCAAGAGAGACGATGCGCCTCGGCACGAAAGGAGTGGCTGGAGGGGACGCACACCACTTCAATCTGCCGACCGATGTCGCCTTCGCTCCGAACGGCGACATCTACGTTACCGACGGGTACGGTGGCGCACGAATCGTGAAGTACGCTCGCGATGGGACATACCTCCTGCAGTGGGGCCGGAGGGGAACGGGTCCGGGCGAGTTTGGACTGCCTCACAATGTGGTGGTCGACAGTCAGGGCCGGGTGTACGTGACGGATCGTGACAACCAACGGATTGAGGTGTTTGATTCAAACGGAACGTTTCTCAGTCAATGGACGGGCACGGGAGGGGTCTCGGGGCTCGCCATGACGAAAGATCAGCACATCTGGACCGGTGGAATCCTGCGGAGCCTGGATGGAACAGCGCTGGGAAAGTTGCCTGGCAACCCGGGAGGGCACGGCGTAGCCGTGGCTGATTCCGGCGACGTTTACATTGCCCAGCTCAGCGGCGTCGTGCAGAAGTTCGTCAAACAATGACAGGACTGCTTCCAGAAGGAGCCAGAAATATGACTCGCCGTCGCTTGCTGCCGCTCGTCGGGGCTCTGCTGACTGCTGCCGGTGCCTGGTCAATCACCGGCGCGGTCCGCGCGCAGCCTGCGCCTTACGATCTGCTGATTCGCGGAGGGCGCGTCGTCGACGGCACGGATAATCCGTGGTTCTTCGCCGACGTGGCGATCCAGCGGGGGCGAATCGCAGCAGTAGGACGGATTGCCGACGCGGCCGCAGCGCGAATCATCGACGCGCGCGGAATGGTTGTTGCGCCCGGGTTCATCGATCTCCACACGCACTCCGATCTCTCGCTGCTCGCCGACGGAACGGCGCAGAGTAAGGTGCGTCAAGGCGTGACGCTCGACGTCCTCGGCGAAGGCACATCGGTCGCCCCACGTGACGGTTTGAACGAAGAGAGCGCAAACGACGTAACCGCTCCCGACGCGGTCAGGCCGGACTGGACCACGTTCGGCCAATACTTCGCGCGTGCTGAACGGCAGGGCATCTCCATCAACGTCATTTCCCATGTCGCAGCCGAACAAGTACGTCGTGTTGTGCTGGGCTACGAGTCGCGAGCCGCCACGGCGGCTGAGCTCGATCGCATGAAGCGGCTGGTGGCCCGCTCAATGGAAGAAGGCGCGTGGGGCCTCGTCACGCGCTACGAAAGCGGTGGCCCCGACCATCCGGACGAGATCATCGAGCTGGCAAAAATCGCCGCCTCCTACGGCGGCAACTATACGTCTCACATCGGCAGCGAAGGGTTCGAGCAGGAGAAGGAGCTGCAGTTTGCGATTCGCGTGGCCAGAGAGGCGGGTATCCCCGTCCACGTCTTCCACCTCAAAATCCGCGCAAAGGAGAACTGGGGCACTGTCGGCAGGTACGTGAAGATGATCGAAGCCGCGCGAGCATCCGGCCTCGACATCACGGCGAATCAGTATCCGTACACAGCGATGAATCACGGCTGGAGTGCGTTCTTTCCCGTTTGGGCGCGCGAAGGCGGCCCGGCGAAGTTCGCCGAGCGTCTGAAAGATCCCGCCATTCGCGAACGAATCAAGAAGGACAAGGACTTTAACACGTGGGCGAAGGAGCACGGCTGGTGGGAAGGGATCGTGATGGGCAGAGCCGCCAGCGAGCACACGCGCCGGTACGAGGGGATGCGGATTTCCGAGATCGCGAAGCTGCGCGGGGACGCTGATCCCGCAGACACATGTCTCGCGCTCATGGCCGAAGATGGCGGCCGGATAAGCGGCATGTTCCACACGATGTCCGAAGACGACGTGCGGCTGGTCATGAAGCAGCCGTGGGTCGCAATTGCCAGCGACGGTTCGGCGATCAATCTCGACGCGCCAGGCGTGCCCCACCCACGCAACTACAGCACCAACGTGCGCGTCCTTGGCTACTACGTTCGCGATCAGCAAGTGCTGACGCTGGAGGACGCCATTCGCAAGATGACCGCTCTGCCGGCTCAGATTCTTGGGCTCCGGGATCGCGGTCAGATTCGCGAAGGATTTGCGGCAGACGTGGTGGTGTTCGATCCAGCCACGGTCGGCGAAACCAACTCGTTCGAGAAACCCAAGTCGTACGCGAGAGGCGTGCCGTATGTCGTCGTCAACGGCGTGCTGGTGATCGACCGGGGGAACCACACCGGCGCAAGGCCCGGCGTCGCGGTATCGGGACCCGGGCGGGCGCACAGCCAACCCTCAGCGGCCCGATGACTCCCGTACGCGACGCTCTGCGGTGACTGGCCCACCGCTGGCGCGTTCGCCGAGACTACTACTGTGAAGGATTCTTCTTCGACTGATCCTTCCCGCTGTTCTTGTCGTCCTTACCCTTGCCCGTGACGTCTTTCTCGAGGCTCTTGCCCCCTTTCGTCGTGGCCTTGCCGACTTTCTCTGCCCCTTCGGCGGTTGCCTCTCCCGCTTTCTTGGTCCCCTTGGCCGTGGCTGCGCCCGCCTTCTTGGCCGTTTTGGTCGTAGCTTTGGCTGCTGTCTCGGTTCCCTGAGCTGTCGCGGCGCCCGCCTTCTTCGCACCTGTCGTCGTGGACTTGGCGACCTTTTGAGTCTCGCTGGCCGTTGACTTCGCGGCCTTTTCGGTCCCTTTGGCGGTGGCCTTGCCAGCTGCCTTGGCACCCTTGGCCGTGGCCTTTCCGGCATCCTTGGTCTTGTCGGCGGCCTTGTCGGCGGCACTCTTGTCCGCCTGACCCGATGGCGTTGCCGACTGGGCGGCCGAGGCCGGAAGAACCCACGAGTGAATCGCGAAGAAGAGACTCGCCGCGACGACGCAAATTCTCACCCGCATGGCCAAGCCTCCTGAATGGATAGCCGTATCTGGAGCACACAATAACACGGTGGCGACGAGCTGAGCAGCTGAAACACTCAACGCTAGCCCACTGCTAAACACCTGATTGCGGAACACGATTCGATGTGCAAGGATTCGCGGCTGCCGTCACGAGCCGCCTCAGGTTTATCGTAAAGGGAGGTTTCGGATGAACTGCAATGTCCTGTGTGTGATGGGTGTCATCGCGGTGACAACCGGTTTGCTCGCCCAAGGGCAGGGCGGCCGCAGCACGCCGTTGCCGCCACCGCCGCTGGAGCCGGGCGCGTCGCAGGGTGATGTGGACACAGCCCTGATGGCCGCCCCGGCCAGTCTGAGAGACCAGGCGACCGTCATCAAGTGGAAGCGCGACTTCACGTACGACACGTTGAGGAAAGGTACAAATCGCCTGGTCTGCTACGACCGATCGGGCTTTCCTCTGCAGCAGCCGTTCTCGGTTCAATGCACCAGCATCACCAACATCGAGCGCGAGGCTCAGAACCTGAAGGCCGAGGCGCTTGGGGACAGGAGCAAGTCGGAGGCGATGCTCAACGCGATGGAAAAAGACGGAACCCGCGTCAAGCCCGAGTACGGGTCGGTCTGGTACGCCCTGGTGGGCCCCGATCGGGAACACGCGCGACCGGAAGATCACATCACGATCGCGGTGCCGGGTGCCACGACGCAATCAACCGGGCTGCCCGACAATCGCTCACAAGGCGGTGCATGGATCATGAACGCGGGCACCATGAAGGCCCACATCATGGTACCCGGCAGATAGAACACATCCGCCGCGTTCAATGGAATGTGACCCAGACGCTTGGCGTCACGAGGACGTGTCTCTTGCGAGAGCGCGGGAGCACGCGGAGGCAGACCACGTTGAGTCCGCATGAGGCTGTCGACTTCGTTCGTGAGCATGGGATCGTCCTGCAGGCGGCGCACGGTCCGGTCCCGTCGCTGGCTGAAGCGGTCGCCGGGGAACGGATCCGCGGCAGTTGGTGGGGGCATCCGCAGGGGCGCGCGATCTTTCATGCTGCGCAGGTCGCGTGTGAGAGCCGAGACATTCTGGTGTGCAAGTTGATCGACGGCAAGACTACGTTCGTGCATCGCCGCCTGTGGCCCGCGCTCGTGAAGCTGGGGTCGCGATTTGCGAAGAGGCAGCTTGCGAAAACGTGGAACGAGCACACAGCGACCGGTGCGCATCGCGCTCGGCGTCAGCCGTTCCCCGATTGGGTGCCGCCGGACGTGAGGGCCGAGGCGCAGCGCATGTCCGTCCCACAGGCAGAGCGCATCATGGGCCCATGGCTGGGTTTCGCACTGGCGAAATCGAGGCCCGGCGCTCGGGTGCGCGGCGCGTCAACCGGCAGTTCCGGTCGCGGCCCTCATCGGCTGCCTGAAGATCGCCATCGTGACAGCCGCCAACCGGGCCGTCACAAAGGGGTCGCGAGAACGAGGTAGCATTGGGTTGCCATGACGACCACGTATTCCATCAACACCGAGGTAAAGTTCCCTCCGCTTGAACTGATCGACGTGACGAAGTTGGCCGCCGCTTGTCAGGAGCCGTGGTTCAATCAGACGCTCTGCCGCGTGAATGACTCCGTCGTTCGATTAGGTGTGCTCCAGGGCGACTTCCATTGGCACAAGCACGTCAAGGAGGACGAGTTCTTCTATTGCGTGGCGGGCCGTTTCCTGATCGATCTGGAGGGTCGCACCGTGGAGCTCCTGCCCGGCCAGGGGTTCGTCGTGCCGCGCGGGGTCATGCATTGCACCAGGGCTCCTGAGCGGTCGGTCGTCTTGATGATCGAAGACGCGACGGTCAGGCCGACCGGTGACTGAATCCGATCAGGACGATCGAGCGTTACTCAGATCCTTGAGGTCGGCCATCAGGATTTGCCCGGTCGGCGAGGACAGTCTCGGCTCCCCCATCTTCCGCGAGGATCTCCTCGGGGAGCCGGCCATTCCGCAGCTCGCGGACCCCGCCCTCGACCAGCAAGGCCGATGAGGTCGCCATGGCGACGCGTTTCCCCCCGGCGTCATTTACATTGCAGGAGCTGATTCGCAAACGCCGTCCGCGATGGTTGACCGACGCCTCCAGGGAAAGGTTTCCCGAATCGATCAGGGCCGGTCGGGTGAACCGAATATGCATGTCCAGAGTGGCGAACACATCGCCCCGGCCAAGCGTGGAATACACCGCAGCGCCCATCGTGAATTCGGCGGCCCACGCCAGCAGGCCCCCATAGATTGTAGGACCGCCGTTCGAAAACCAGGGGGAGCTCGGCAGGCTGCCTGTGCAGCGGCCGTCATCGATGGCGGTCGTGCGGTAGCCGGTAAGGCGCCACACTGGAAGGATCTTCTCTCCAGCAATCGTTCGCCGTTGCAAATCGATCGGCGTTCCGTTCATGACCTGATCGAGGTTGAAGTAGTCACCGTCGGGCGGCGGTCGCAGATAAGGGTCGGCGGAGTCAGTCGGCCCGAGGCGGGGTGGCGCGTATTCCGCGCCGACATCGACAGGGACGTCGGCGATGAGACACCGCGTGCTGCCGAACGCCAGCAAGCGGCCGTCCTGATCGGTGATCTGGATCATCGACAGGCCTACCTGACTTCCTGAATGGACCGTCTCGGCTCGACCGATCATGTTCGCTGTCTTTCTGCTCATCGGTCTCACGAATGACAGACTGAGCTCGGATGTCGCGACTGCCTTCCCGGCGGGAAGCGTCGTCCAGACCGCCGATGCCAGAGGCGCGTCGGCGAACAGCGCGTACACCCCGCCCCAATACAGACCGAAGCCATCCTCCAACCACCGGGTGACTGGCATCGTGAATGTGGCCTTGCCGAGCCCAGCCTCGGTGGGCCGCATCCCGGCGAGCCTCGAAATGGGGGGAGCGGGCAGATCTCCTCGAACGTATCGCCTCAGCGTTTCCAGGCCGGGTTTCTGGAATGCGCGCCGGTCGCCGATCGCCCCGCGGGCTCGCTCATCGATGATGTCGCCCATCGCCCCTACTTCCGCTGGAGCACCTCGTCCGCACGACAACGCCAAGGGCGTAGTCATTCTTGAATGGCGCCGTCATCTTCGCGAGAGACACCGGCGACAGGATCTTGCCGCCAAACACCCCCTGCTCCCAACGCAGCAGATCTTCGGTCGTTGAGTACAGCGCGCCGGCCGCATACGGGACGCTCATGTGGATGTACCCGGCGTTGACCGGGCCCTTTGGCGACGGCGAGTAGCCGGAGGCGCGATGCTCGATGATTGCGGTGTTCGAGTCATACCCGGAATCCTTCATCCCAAGCGGGGTGAAGATGTGGTCCTGAACGAACTGACACGAGCGGGAGGGCGCAAAGGAGCGCTTTCATGTCAGGCTTCATAATCTCGAATCGCGACAATCGTATACCTGAAGGCCCACCACGTTGGGGCTCGGCGGCGCCTGGGGGCACGGGGAACAAAAACGTCTGCACCGGGTTGGCGTTCGGTGTATATACGTGTGGACGGTAACATACTGGAACCGTCTGAGGCATCCAGGCGGTCGGCAGAGGAGGGAGCATGCCCCGCGAACGTGTGTCACGTGTCCTGACCGTTGCCGGCTTGCTGCTGGCCGTTCCACCGCTCCTTAGCGTCGCCCCGAGTGCGCAGGCGCCTCCCGCAGCAGGCGACGTGACATTCACCAGAGACATTGCGCCCATCCTGCAGCGGAGCTGCCAGGAGTGCCATCACGTTGACGGCGTCGCGCCGATGCCGCTCGTCACCTACGAGGACGTCCGGCCGTGGGCCCGGTCGATAAAAATGCGGACCGCGCTCCGGAGCCAGCGGGGCGCGATGCCTCCGTTCTTTGTCGAGAAGAACATCGGCATCCAGAAGTTCAAGCACGATCCGTCGCTCAGCGACGAGGAGATCACGAAGATCGCGCGATGGGCCGACGGCGGTGCGCCGCGGGGCAACCCGGCGGACATGCCGAAGCCGCGGAATTTCGACGACAGCGACAAGTGGACCATCGGCGAGCCGGACTTGATCTTGAAGTCTAAAGAGGTCGTCGTGCCGGCATCCGGGCCGGATTGGTGGGGCGACATCGGCCTGGTGCCGACCGGCCTCACGGGGGATCGGTACGTGTCTGCGGTCGAAGTCCGAGAGATCAACGACATCCCGCGCGGCGGCCCGACGAAGACTGTCGGCGGACGCTACGTGTTTCATCATATGACGTACTCGAGCGTGCCGATGGGCGAGCGTGGATCAGGCGACGAACTCGCGAGCAGCTGGCCCATCCACGAAGTAGGACGAAATGCGGACATTTTCCCGCCCGAAGCGGGAAGGCTCCTTCAGGCCAACTCCGCGCTCGCGCTGACCGCGGGCCACCTTCACCCGAACGGCCGCGAAACCCACGCGCACCTCGAGTTCGCTTTCAAGTTCTTTCCTGCAGGCTACAAACCGCAGTATCGCCGCTCCAACCTGCGGCTCGGCAACGGCATCGACATCGACGTGAAGCCGGATCAGCCGAATCAGGAGCTCCACGCGTACGCGACGTTAACCGAGCACACCAAAATCATTGCGTTCGAGCCGCACCTGCACGCGCCCGGCGTCCGCATGTGCCTCGAGGCCATCTGGGGCCACAATATCCAGACCCTGAACTGCGTTGGCTACGACCACAACTGGGTGAAGCAGTACGTCTATGAAGACGATGCGGCGCCGCTCTTGCCGAAGGGGACGATCGTGCACCTGATTGGCTTCCTCGATACGACATCCGCGAACAAGAATCCGGCGGATCCGAGGAACTGGGCGGGCGGCGGGCGCCGATCGATTGCCAACATGTTCATCGACCTGGGCTATTCCGTCTCGCTCACCGAGGACCAGTTCCAGGCCGAAATGGCCAAGCGTCGCGCCAAGATGAAGAACCGCAACGACTACGACATCGGTTGTCCGCTCTGCTGGGCGCCGCCGATACCGACGGCCACATCGAGTTCTCAGCTGGGCGGGCAGTGACACGTCACGCGTTGGCCGCGCTCGGAGGGGTCACGCTGTCGATCGCCGTTCTCGGCGCGCAGACCCGCTTCACCTATTCCACGGGCCAGAACGTGTCGCCCGCGTACGAAGGCTGGATGCCGAACGCCGACGGCTCCTTCACGATGTACTTCGGGTACATGAACACGAACTGGCTCGAGGAGTTCGATATTCCAGCCGGTCCCGACAACGACATCGAGCCCGGCGGTCCCGATCGGGGACAGCCGACGCATTTTTACCCGCGACGCAATCCGTTTCTCTTCACCATCAACGTCCCGAAGGACTTCGGCAATAGGGAACTGACCTGGACCATCACGACGCACGGGAAGACGGAGCGCGCGTACGCCTCGCTGAAGACCGACTACCAGATCGACAACCAGGTGATCTCGACGGAAATCGGCGGCGACTTCGGCAGCCTGCGCGACGAGTTGAGGACGAACATTCCGCCGGAGCTGCGCGTGGAAGGGGAGAAGAAACGAACGGTCAAAGCGGGCGAGGCACTCACGCTCATCGTGTTTGCCGGCGACCCGGACAACCTGCCCGCGAGACGCGACGGCAAGCCGCAACCGCGGCATGCCAACGGTGAGAATTCCATGGACCACGCGGCAAGTTCCGCGAATTCACCGGACTACGTGCCTCCCGCGAGCCCCAAGAACGCGCCCAACCCTGGGGGCTCCGGGAATCCGGCTGGTCCCGCGGGCTCCACACGCACGGCGAACCCCGCAAACCCAGCGAGTCCTGCCGGCCCCGCGAGCCCCGCCAACCTTGCGAACCTGATCTATAGACCCCCGTCATCAATCGTGCCCGCGAGCGGACCAGGACTGCGGTTTTCGTGGATGGTGTACCGCGGTCGTGCCGCGGCCGTGACCTTTACACCCGATCAAATGAAGACGTGGATCGACACACGCGCGTACGCGAACTCGCCGTGGTCCCCTCCGTACACGATCCCGCTACCGCCCCCGGACGGTAAATGGGCGACACAAGTGACGTTCGCCGAGCCGGGCACCTATGTGCTGCGCGGCGTAGCGAGCGACGGGTCGGTGTTCACGTACGACAACGTGACGGTCAACGTGACGCGCTGAAGTCCGAAGGGCAGCCGCTCGAACTGGCACTCGCACTCATGGGGACAGCTGCTCATGATTGAAGAAGGCCTCGGCCGCACGCAGCTGCGCGGCGGCTCGGTGCAAGAGATGAAGCCGGGCCAGCCCTGGTGGACGCCTGCCGGTGTCGAGCATTGGCACGGCGCCTCGCCGAACCAGGATGCGCTGCAGCTGACGATCTACGAGGGCACCGTGAAATGGCTGGAGCCCGTCACCGATCAGCAGTACCTGGCTGCCCCGAAACCCTGATCGCGGTCATCACTTGAATCGGGCATGCGAGGCACCGTAGTCACGGCGCGTTTACGGTCGACCCATATCTTGTGTGTTGATATTGACAGGGCCTCAAGTAATAGTTGTTCTCGCCATGTGATTGTGTTATTGTCCCGCTGGACCCGAGCCCGACTGGGCCGTTTCTCCACTCCAGAAAGGAAGGCGACTTCATGCGCACAATCGCGGTCGTCAACCAAAAAGGGGGATGCGGGAAGACCACCACTTCCATCAATCTTGCGGGCTTCCTGGCCAAGAACGGTCGTCGAGTCCTACTCGTCGACATGGACCCGCAGGGCCACGCGACGCTGGGTTTGTCAAGCGGTGCCACCCCGCCGGCGAAGACCGTCTACGACGTTCTGGCGCCAGACAGTGGCAGCACTGGACTTCGGATTCGAGACATCACGATTTCGCCCTTCGACAACCTTGATCTCGTACCGGCCGACATCCTCCTGAGCGCCGTCCCCGAAAAACTTGCGTCGGTTCCCGGGCGAGAGAACGTTCTTTCCAGGGCTTTGAGCGAGGGCGAAGTTCACCAGCACTACGACTATGTCGTGGTTGACTGCCCGCCCAACGTGGGTCTGCTGACGTTCAACGCGTTGAAGGCCTCGACCGAGGCGATCGTTCCTATCGATCCCAGCTTCTTCTCCCTCCATGGGCTGGCGAAGCTGCTCGAGACGTTCGACGTCCTGAAGAAGCAAACAGGACACGAAATCGCCGCTCGGGCGCTCGTGACGCTCTACACGGGTCGGTCGCAGTTCGTGAGAGATGTGGTCGACGAAATCCGCCGGCACCTCAGCGGCCGGCATTTCGAAACGGTGATCCGACACAGCGTCAAGCTCGCCGAGGCCGCGAGCCATGGGTTACCGATCGTGGCCTACTGCACCAACTGCGCGGGGTTCGCCGACTACCGGGCGTTGGCTCGCGAGGTCATGTTGATGGAGGCCCCGATGCCTGCCGGCGACCTCGTGGCCGCTGAGCCCGCCGCCCAAGGCGGCGAGCGGCCGTCGGCGCCGATCCTCACGCCCGAAGGTGTTCTTTTTACGATTGAAGCGCCCGATGCGGGACGAGTGCAGCTTGCAGGCGACTTCAACGAGTGGGCGCCCGAAGGCAGCGAGATGAGCCCCGAAGGCACCATCTGGAAAGCCGTCGTCAAGCTCGAGCCGGGGCGTTACCGCTATCGATATATCGTCGACGGCCGCTGGATGACCGACCCTTTGAACGCCGAGGTCGAGCCGGCGCCTTACGGCGGGCAGAACTCCGTCTTCGTTTTGCACGTTCCCCCCGCCGAGTAGAGCTCACATGGCTGATGACGCTGATCGATCGGACAGGCTGCTCGGCCGAGGGTTGGAAGACATCTCCTATCTGTTTCTCTCGCCGCCGACCAACGAATTCGACACGGGGGAGCCCGGCTGGAGCCGTCCGGCAGCAAGTATGGGTTCGCCGCCCGCATCGCCCGGCAGTCACGGCGGCACCGTCCTGTTGAAGCGTCAACAGATCGGCTCGGACAAGAGCCGGCTGATTGCGCTGCTGAGAGGGTGCGACACAGCGCTCGAAGAGAGCTTTCGCGCGATTGACGCGAACGTTCCGTGCGATCCGTACGGCGAAATCGACCTGATGGCAATTGACCACGCGAGCCAGCTGACGATCATCGATGCCGAGACGGTCGCCGACGACCGCCTCGTGCTGCGCGGACTCGGTCACGTCGATTGGACCACGCGCAACGTCGCCCTTCTTCGCCGAATGTACCGGGGCCATGCGATCAATTTTTCACTTCGGCCGAGACTCGTTCTCGTGGCGCCCCAGTTCTCGCACCTGATTCTGAGTGTCGCGCATCAGATCACGCACTCACAGGTAGAGTGCGTGAGGTACCACAGCGTGGAACTCGCAGCGGGAAGCGGGCTGATGTTCGAACGGCTTTAGCCTCTTTTCGACTGTAGCGCGGGCTTAGCGCGCGGTCACCGTCACATCCGCCGTTGAGACCAGGATCCCATCATCGGCGTACGCACGAAGGACGTAAGTGCCAGGCGCACTGAAACGCACCGTCGCCGCCGCCTTCCCGTCGATTACGGGAATCCGCCGCGGCTCGAACGTCACGGCCCTCGCGTTTCCGCGATAGACGACCCAGATCACGCCGAGCCGCATCCCGCGATCAAGCCGGACGACTGCCTGACTGAGCGGCCCTTCGACGCGCGGATTCGATCCGCTCTGGCTCGGCCGGCTCGACGGCCTGCCGTCGTCGACGACGAACGCGTCGAGCGAGAGCCGCGCGCCGACCGCGATCGTTCGCTCGGCTGCGCCTTCGAGCCTGATCGACGGCGGGTCGTCGGGTTCGCCGAGCTCCCCTGGTCCGCCGCGATTCTGCTGATAGGTGCCGACGTCAATCTCCCAGGTCGGCATCAGCGTCGCGTAAGCCCTCTCGGTCTTGCCGTGTGCGGTCAGCGTCCAGACCAGATCCTTCTTCCCCCAGTCCTTCGGCACACGGACTTTGAACACGTACTGCTGACGGCGAGTGTAGAAGTGCGCGGGCTGCCCCTGGTCGCCGCCGCCGGGCTCGAGAAAATTGTCGGGACCGACGGGGACGTCGAGCTCCTCTTCATAGTTGCGGTTCATGTAGCCGAAGACCATGTTGAAGGTGCCGTCGGCATTGCGCTCCCAGCCCTCGAACACCGGAACGACGTTCTGACCGGAGGCGTAGCGGATCTGAGCGGCCGCAAACGAAGGCGCGACGAACAGCGCGGCAAGAATCGAAGACGTCGATATCCTGAAGACGCTGGGCCGCAGTGAGCCCTTCGGACCGCGGGTGCCTCTACTGGTTTCTCTCGGCACTGCTGCGTTTGGCGTTCCGCTCCGCGACTTCGGCTTTGAACTCTTCGTCGGTCATCGAGTAGAACGTCAGCCAGTGACGAGACATGTCGTCGGTCGTGCGGTTGCCGAAGCCGACCCAGTTGCGGGGATCAGGATTGTACTTGTTCGCTGCCGAGTTGTCGTGCCAGCTAATGACATGGATGATGGTCCCCGCCGGCAGAAGCGGCGCGACCTCGTCGGCGTAGTTGTACACGATCTGCCAATTGAAGTCGTAGTTCACACAATTCAGCTGCTCAACGCGCATATCGGGGTAGATGGCCTCGAGACACTGGCGCTTGCCGCGGTTGTGCATGTGCGGCATGAACCCCACGAGGCGCGATGGCTTCTCCATCTTGAAGTAGCCGTCGCTGCGCACGTTGTCTGCGCCCGCGGGGATGTCGAGGTCGTCCTGGTTCGGCGAGAGGATCGTCGTGATGACGTGCTTCGGGACGTGCCCCCGCGGATAGAAGACGATGCCGACCTCCGTGCGGTCCGTCACCGGCTCGCCGACGGCGTGGTAGTGCATGTTGAAGCGGATCTTCGCGCCTGCCTTCATCAGCTTGCCCGAATCTTCGGGGAAGATGTCGCCGTTCTTGCCGACGGCGTATTCGACCAGCGTGCCCCCGCCGCTCGAGCCGTCCTCGTAGGTCAGTGTCTCGACGGCGTGATGCACGACGCGCCGTGCGGCGGGTGAGGGCTTGGCTTCGACCGCCTTGATGTAGCGATCTTCAGTCAGTCCGGAGTCGGCCGTAAAGATGCCCCACCAGTCGGCGGCTTCCGGCTTCACCGTGAACGTCCTGGGCATCGCGACGATCAGATCCGGCTTGCCGATGTGCCAGCGATCGGCATCGTCGAACTGCCGGGGCGGGGGCAGGTCAGCCGGGTTGCCGCGCGGTGCTCCGGCGTCCACCCACCGGGCGATCGTCGCGATCTGCTGGTCGGTCAACGAGGGGTCGTCCTTGAACTGGCGGATCCCGACGGTGCGATCGACGTGCCACGGCGGCATCTGTCGAGCCTCGACGCGCTGGCGGATCGATCGCGCCCACGGTCTCGCGTCTTCATAGGTCAGAAGGGACATCGGCGCAATCGACCCTGGCCGGTGGCAGTTCTGGCAGGACTGTTGGAAGATTGGCGCGACGTCCCTCGTGAACGTAACCGACGCCTGGGTTGCGGACTGCGCCGGCGATTGCGCTGGCGATTGGGCAAGCAGGGTGATCGCCGCCGACAGTCCAAGAAAGAGCGCGAAGACTGCCGCCGAGCGAACGATCGATGCCATCCCGACCTCCGTGGGCGATTATAGCGCTCGTTTCAGCCTGCCTCCTCAGCCCGTCAATAGCGGAGGCGCGGATACCATTCCGTGCCGCGGCCTTCCGGCGTCACGTCGAAAAGATTCCAGAGCGGCCAGATCAGGTCGACGTGTCGTCCGTCCTGGCCGCGAGTGCTTGGTGCGAAGAGCAATTCCGACTGGTAGAAATGATGGATTCGGCCATTGCGCTTGACGAAGACATTGAGAGAGGGAAGCTGGTCGCCCTTCTCGTTTTCGCCGTGGTAATCGCGGTTATACATGTTGTGAGCCGACGAGAGGAGACGCAAGCGATCCCATCCGCGTTCGCGTGCAACGCTCATGACACGCTCGATCGGCGACTTCGCAACGGCCACGAAGTTGACGCGCTGGTTGACGTGCAGGCTCTGACCGTCGAGACCATCGAGGATGGACGTACAGCTCACGCACGGCGCCGCCATCCGTGGCCCGAACATGTAGCTGTACACGATGAGCGTATCCTTGCCGGGCGCAAACAGCTCCGACAATCGGACGCTGCGGACAGATCCGTCTGCGGCGATTTCGTCGAACGTATAATCCTCGGGGACCACCCCGCCGGGCGGCAGCCGCCGACGTTTCGCCGCGACCGCCTCGATCTGCGACCGGAGAGCCATCTCTTCCCGCAGCAGTGCATTGCGCGCGGCGCGGTATTTCGCCGACTCGCCGGGAAATCGAACATCGTGCAGCGGCTTTGCGGCTGATTGCGCTCGCCGGCTCGTGCGCACCTTCTTCTTCCTCACTGTCGTCTTCTTCGCCATCGGCGTCTCCTCTCACTGCGAGGCGGTTGGGCGCTGCCATCGAGCGAGCAGCGCGGCTCGATCAATGCTACGCCCGCGCAGATAAACGCTCGCGATCCTTCGTGTGTTGTGAATGTCCTCCAGCGGATTCGCCTCGAGCACCACGAAGTCCGCGCTCATGCCGGCCGCCAGCACGCCCATGTCAGCGATGCCCAACAGCGTGGCCGGCCTCGAGGTCGCCGCCACAATGGCCTCAGACGGTGTGACGCCGAGCTGGACCCAACGGGCCAGCTCGTGATGATCGCCCGTTCCGAAGGTGTGGCCGGGGTGGATGCCGGTATCGGTGCCGAGCACGAGACGCGCGCCGGCCGCGATCATTCTCTGAAGGTTGTTCGCGAGAATTTCTTCGCGCCGTGCGGCGTTCGGAGATGGCGGCCCGCAGCTCGGCGCCAGGGGGCGCGGCTCCGTCGTCGCGCGAATGGCGGCGATCACGCTCGCCGGCAGCGCCTCCTCGAAGAACGGATCGTGCTCGCAGACCTCGGTGCGATCGCCGAGCCCGATCACCGTTGCCCAGTACGGCCTGTGCTCGGTGATCAGTCCCAACAACTCATCGTCCACCTTCTCGCTCTGGACAACGTGCACGAGAACGTCGGCGCCCGCGCGAACAACCGCTTTCTGATCGGGCAGCGTGGTCGCGTGCGCGTTGACGAGCATGGCGTGACGATGCGCTTCGTCGATGATCGCGGTGACGACCTCCGGGGTCATCTTGGGGTATGTGCCGCGCCGGTCGTCGACCCAGATCTTGACTTGCGGGATGCGCCTGCTGGCCATGGCCTGCACGGCCGCGCGCGCCTCTTGAGGAGTCGAGACCTCGTTGATCACGTGCAGCGCCGTGGTTGCCTCGCGGAGGACGGCGTCGGGACCACCGTGGGGGGGCGCCATGCCGGGCATGAAGAAGTAGCGCGCGGCGGGCGGGAACCGGCCCGCCTTCTGATCTTTCTGAAACTGGAGCGAAGCGTCCGTCGGACTGGAACCGACCGACTGCGTGGCGCCCACGCCGTAATAGGCCTCGCGCTGGAGGTGATCCAGGACGTTCCCAGGAGTGTAGTTCGCGGCGCCCCAGCTCGTGTATCCCTCGTAGCCGATATGGACGTGGACGTTGACCATCGCGGGGATGACCGTCTTTCCGGTGAGATCTACGCGAGCCGCGCCTCGGGGCGCCTTGACATCGCCCTTTTGCCCCACCGCGATGATGCGACCGTTCAGAACGAGAAGGGCGCCGTCTTCGATCGGCGGGCTCCCATCGCCAACGATAAGGCGGCCGCCCTCGAACACGATGGCGGTCGATTGAGCCGCGACAACAACCGTCAGACACGCCAGAAGACAACCGAGCGAACCGGGCCAACGCATGGGCTACTCCCGCAACACCGCCGATCCGAAATGATAAGGGGGCATGTGGCAAATGAGAAAGGGTATGTGGCGGCCGTTCGCGCATCTTAATGCGAAAGACCCTGCGAGGATGAGATGAAGAAGCCGTTGTTCATTGCGGCGTGCATGTTGCTCGCCCTGGTCGTCGTGGTGCCCGTGGGAGTCTGGCTCTTCGTCGATGCGAATCAGTTCCGTCCAACGCTCGAGGGCATGATGAGCGACGCGCTCGGCAGG
>Ga0182037_10000321_pt1 | contig 22907 bp, 18 predicted proteins | sample sta12Cox44000082_FD_125974 | JGI IMG/M metagenome (GOLD analysis project Ga0182037, IMG submission 125974) | Lab enrichment of tropical soil microbial communities from Luquillo Experimental Forest, Puerto Rico - statoxic.12C.oxic.44.000.082 | ecosystem: Environmental > Terrestrial > Soil >... | reverse complement strand
CGTCCACTCCTTGACGGTGTGCTCGGCCTCGTAGACCTCGCCCATCCCACCGCGGCCCAGCAGCCGCTTCAGGTGATAGGGCCCAAACATCGAGCCCACCCGTGAGGCCTGCGCGTCGCTCATCCCCGACCCTCCAAACCAACCCCGGACCCAGCGAACATATCAACACTTTGCACGCAGACCAGCCGCGCTCGACCTAGGCCTCCTAGGCCTCCTAGGCCTCCTAGGCCTCCTAGGCCTCCTAGGCCTCGTTCCCGTTGCCCGCGGCGATCCGGAAGGTGAATTCGTGGTCGCAGATGCGGATCTGGTCGCCGTCGTGCAGCGTGGCGGTGGAGCGGATCCGCTGGTGCTGCACGTGCACGCCGTTGGACGACTGCAGGTCGTTGATGATGTAGCTGGTGCCCGTGTCGACGATGACGGCATGGTGCCGGCTGACGTTGGCGCCGTCGAGGACGATGTCGTTATCGCTTAGACGCCCAATCCGGGTCGCCGCGGCTACGAGCGGGTAGCTGCTCCCCGAGGCCTTGTGCAGATACGCGACGACCTTCTGGCCGGCGACCATCGTGCGCTGATCGAGCGCCGTGACCGTGCCGGCGGCGGTGGTTTGGGCCGATTGTTTGACGTCCAGCGGTTCCTGGCGCAAGATCCGCTCGTTGAGGACACGCAGGGTCTGGCCGGGGTCGATCCCGAGTTCCTCGACGAGCGTTGTTTTCACGCGCCGATAGGCCGCCAGCGCGTCGGACTGACGGTCGGTCATGTAGTAGGCCGTGATCAGTTGCGCCCACAGTGGCTCGCGGTAGGGGTGCTCAGTGGTCAGGGCTTCGAGTTCGGTGATCACGCCGAACGCGCGTCCACAAGCGATTTCGGCCTCCGCCCTTGCGGTGTGGACCAGAAGTTTCTCCTCCACAAGCGAGGTGGCAAAGGTGTCGAGGAACTGAAAGTCACGCAGGTCCTCGAGTACCGGTCCGCGCCATTCCGTCAACGCCGCCGACAGGTGCCGGCTGGCCTCTTCGAACCGGCCGACCGCGGCCGCGTGCACGCCCGCGGTCTTCTCGGCGATGAACCGCCCGAGATCGCAAGTGTTTTCGGGGATGCTCAGCCGGTAACCCGGCGGCGCCGCGGCCAACACCACCCGCGGGTCGATCCCGACACCGCTGAGCAGCTTACGCAGATTGGACACATACGAGTGAATGCTCGCGCGCGCGCCCGACGGGGGCGAGCCTTCCCACAGGGCGGTGATGAGCCTGTCGACGCCAACCGGACTGTTGCGGTTCATCAGCAGCATGGCCAGCACCGCCCGCTGTTTGGGGGTGCCCAACGCCACCAGCGCGCCGTCAACGCTCATCTCCAATGGGCCGAGCAGGCCGAATTCGAGACGTTTGTCCGCCATCGCACTTACCAGCCCTTCGGCGTTCTCCGCGGCCTCACGCGCCAGTAAAGCGTCATAACTTGTCATTGTGATACCAACCCGGCGGATTCGGTAACAACCCGGGCGAAGACATCGAGATCGAGGGGCCACTTGCCGGCGGCGCCGAAATGCATTCCTTACCAGGGTGATCGTTACCGGATGACTTGAATCGGATTGTGCCTCATCCGATTCGGTTGCCTACTCGGTGACGACCATCAGCTCGTTGCTGGCGTCCCATGCTTTGACGAAGAGCGCCATGGGGATCTGCGAGTCGCGGCCCTCGGGGTCACCGCTGTCGTTGAGGTGCACGACGCCGTTGGCGGTGTCCACACCGGTGACCACCACGGCGTGGTCGCCGTCGGGGTTGCCGTCGTCATCCTTGGTTTCGACGGGCCGGTGCCAGATGAGTTCGGCGTTGACGCTGACGATCACCTGGTGGCCGGCGCCCAGTTGCTGCTCGATTCCCTCCATGCCGGCAACGAGGCCGTCCTTGGCGGCGTGCTTCTTGTTGGTGACCACGGCGCCGATTTTGTACTCCGCCAGCAGCGCCGGGACGTCGGCAAAGCTGGTGCCCATCCCCGAGTTCGGGTTCTTGGTGTTGGCCGGCTTGGTGTAGATCGTGCCGGGGTGAACGACGCTCGGGATCGATTGGGCCTTCCTGATGATGGCCGCCTCCGAGGGCTCCTTGCCCGTCACCTGGCCGATCACGTCGGCGCTCGCCATGAGTACGCAGTCGTCGTATTTCTGGTGGCGCCACCACTTGGCGGCGGCGGCGGGGTCGCCGTACATGGTGCCCGAAGCCGCGCCGACCGGGCCGGCCAATCCCAGCGCGACGGCGCCGGCGGCTATCGCGAAGGTGGCGGTCTTGGCGATGGTGGCGATGGTCTTCATGTGGTTTGTCCTTTTCTCGTTCCGCTGTGTTGCGGGTTGGTTGAGAAAAGGTTCCGATGTGGGCCTTTTCGTTATCTCTAAGAATTCTTGGAGTGATCTGGCGACCTACCCACGCGACAAAATGGGGGGATCCCGGGTACCGGGATCCCCCCATTTCGTGGGTGGGTTGACTAGGTGAGCTGGCTGGAAAGTTGCGGGCAGTAGGTCTTGGTCGCCCCGACGACGAAGTAGGCCGCCTGCTTGGTGGTCAGATCCGTCTGGCTCAGCACCTCGCTGGCGACGTCGGTCCCGGTCTTGCCGGAGGCCAGCTCCCGGCACACCTGGTGGCCTTCCTTGACCGCCTCCTGGGGCGACGTGAACGTGATGCCCACGCTGGTCATTTGGTCGATGAAGCTGTCGTCGGTTGTGCTGGCACCTGCGGCGCCGGCGGTGGCGACTGCGAGCCCGACGGCGGCGGCGCCGATGGCGGTGGTGACGGCTGCGGTAATGCGGGGTGAGAACATTGTGATCCTTTTGCTTGTGGGTTCTGCCCTGGACATGGCCAGCCTGGGGCCGGTCCCTTGACGGATTCTCAATAACTTCTTGGTGGCTTCTTGGCGCCGATTAAGTAACGGTTACGCCCGCGTCATCGCGTAGTAGGCGCCCCGCCGGGCCAGCAGTTCGGCGTGGTTGCCTTGTTCGACGATCCGGCCGGCCTCCACCACCAAGATGCGGTCGGCATCGTGGATCGTCGAAAGGCGATGCGCGATAATGAAACTCGTCCGGTCCTGACGAAGCTCACGCATGGCGCGCTGAATGAGGGTCTCGGTGCGGGTATCGACCGAGCTGGTCGCCTCGTCCAGGATCAACAGCTGCGGACGGGCAAGAAATGCGCGAGCGATGGTGATCAGTTGCTTCTCGCCGGCGCTGATGTTGGCGCCGTCTCCGGTGACCCTTGTCTGGTAGCCGGCCGGCAGGGTGTGCACGAACCGGTCGACATAGGCCGTCTTGGCGGCTTCGACCACCTCGTCTTCGCTCGCGTCTGGCCGCCCGTAGGCGATGTTCTCCGCGATCGTCCCGTCGAAGAGCCAGGTGTCCTGCAGCACCATGCCGATTCTCGATCGCAGCGACTGCCTGCTCACCGTGGTGATATCGATTCCGTCGACCAATATCCGGCCGGAATCGACGTCATAGAACCGCATGAGCAGGTTCACCATCGTGGTCTTGCCCGCTCCGGTCGGTCCGACGATCGCGGTTGTGCTGCCCGGTTCGGCCACCAGCGACAGGTCGTGGATCACCGGGGTGCCCGGTCGGTACGCGAAGTTCACGTGCTGGAACTCGACACGTCCGCCGGCGAGTGGGCCCTGGCCGTTGGGTCGCGACCCCGTCTGGTCGGCCGGCTCGGGGTCCGGCGACTCCTCGGGCTCGTCGAGCAGGTCGAACACCCGCTCGGCGCTGGCCACCCCGGATTGCAGGGTGTTGTACATCCCGGCCACCTGGCTCAGGGGCGCATTGAACTGGCGCACATATTGAATGAAGGCCTGGATGCTGCCCAGCGTGATGTGCCCGGTGGCCACCTGCAGGCCCCCGATCACGGCGACCGCGACGTAGCCCAGGTTGCCGATGAACGCCGTCGCCGGTCCCACCAGGCCGGAGAAGAACTGGGCGCCGAAACTGGCCTGGTAGACGTCGTCGTTGAAGCGGCGAAACTGCTCGCGCGCCGCAGCCTGGTGGCCGAATGTCTTGACCACCGTGAACCCGCTGTAGGTCTCCTCAATGTGGGCGTTGAGGCGTCCGGTGCTGGTCCACTGGTCCACGAAGAGGCGCTGCGAACGTCGCGCGATCGCCCGTGTCGCCAGCAGCGACATCGGCACGGTCAACAAGGTGATCAGGGCCAGCAGCGGCGAGATGGACACCATCATGGCCAGCACCGCCGCCACCGTGAGGATCGACGTCAGCAGCTGGCTGATCGTCATCGACACCGACGACTGGACGTTGTCGATGTCGTTGGTGACCCGGCTGAGCACCTCGCCGCGTTGGCGCCCATCGAAGTAAGACAATGGCAGCCGGTGAATCTTGTCCTCGACGTCGGAGCGCAGCGCGACCATGGTGCGCTGCACGGTGAGGTTGAGCAGCCGGGCTTGCGCCCAAATCAGTAGCGCGGAAACCAGATACAGGGCCAGCGCCAGGGCCAGCGTCCTGGCCACCGCGCCGAAGTCCACCCCGCGGCCCGGCGCCACGTTCATCCCCGACAGCAAGTCGGCGAAGGCGTTGTCGCCGCGGGCCCGCGCTGCCGCGACGGCCTGTGCCTTGGTGATTCCGGCCGGAAGCCCTCGCCCGATGACGCCGTTGAACAACAGATCGGTGGCATGGCCGAGGATCCGGGGGACGATGACCCCGATCGCCGTGCCGGTGACGCCCAGCGTCATCACCGCGATACTCAAACGCCGTTGCGGCGCAAGCCGTTTCACCAGCCGGGCGGCCGAACCCCAGAAATCGCGGGACCGCGCGGCGCCGGCCGGGGCCGGTGCACCCCGGGAGCTGCGGCTGATCGCCACGGTCATTGCGCGCCCCCGACCCCGGCGCCCACCGATTGCGAGTCGGCGAATTCCGCATAGGTGCTGCACTCGGCAAGCAGCGATTCATGCGTGCCGGAGCCGACCATCATCCCGTTGTCGACGACAATCACTTGGTCGGCCCGGGCCGCGGTCGAAACTCGTTGCGTGACAATGATGATCGTGGCCTCGCCCGATACCTTGCTCAGCGATGCACGTACCCGCGCGTCGGTGTGCACGTCGAGCGCGGCGAACGCGTCGTCGAACAAATAGATCGCCGGGCGGCGGATGACCGCCCGGGCGATCGCGAGCCGCTGCCGTTGCCCGCCCGAGAAGTTGATCCCGCCCTGGGCGACGCGCATTTGCAGTCGGTCATCGTGTTCTCGCACGAAGCCGTCGGCGTCGGCCACTCGCAGGGCTTCCCACATCTCCTCGTCGGTGACCGCCTGGTCGGGCGCCGCGCCGATACGCAGATTGTCCGCGACGGTGCCGGAGAAGAGGTAGCCGCGCTGGGGGACCAGCCCGATCGCCGACCAGAGCCGCTCGGTGTGGTAATCGCGCACGTCGACGCCGTCGACGAGCACCGCGCCGGCGGTCACGTCGTAGAGCCGGCAGATCAGTGACACCAGCGTCGACTTGCCCGAACCGGTGCTGCCGACGATCGCGGTCGTGGTGCCGGGCAACGCGGTAATCGAGATGTCCTGCAGCACTGGGCGGTCAGCGCCGGGGTAGGTGAAGGTCGCGCCTTCCAGGCGCACGACGCCGGTGATGCCGCCGCGCGGGAACTTGGGGCTCTCCGGGTTCTCGACGGCGGCGCGGGTGGACAGCACCTCGGTGATCCGCTCGGCGCACACCGCCGCGCGCGGCAGCACCACCAGCGTCATCGTCGCCATCAACACAGACATCAGGATCTGGGTGAAGTAGGCCAGGAAGGCCGTCAGCGACCCGACCTGCATCTGGCCGCGATCGATGCGCAGCCCGCCGAACCAGATCAGCGCGACGCTGGACAGGTTGACGGTCAGCGTGGTCACCGGCAGCATCAGCGCCTGCCAATTCCCCGCGCGCAGCGAGGTATTCGACAGCGCTGCGTTGGCGCGCGCGAACCGGTCGCGCTCAAAGCTCTCGCGCGCGAACGCCCGGACCACCCGGACACCGGACAACTGGTCGCGCAGCACGCGGTTGATGCCATCGATCAGGCTCTGCATTCCGCGGAAGAGCGGCAGCATGTGCGACATGACCCAGTAATTGGTCACGCCCATGATCGGGACGCTGACCAGCAGCAGCCACGTCAGCGCGGCCTCCTGGTGGATGGCCATGAGTATTCCGCCGGCGCACATGATCGGTGCGATAACCAAAACGGTGCCCGATATTTGAACCAGATACTGGATCTGCCGGACGTCGTTGGTGCTGCGCGTCAACAACGTCGGCGCCCCGAATCGGGCGGTCTCGCGCTCCGAGAAGGTGGTGACGTGTTCGAATATCGCCCTGCGCAGGTCGCGCCCGAAGCCCATCCCGGTTCGGGAGCCGAAGTAGACGGCCCCGACCGCGCACAACACCTGCAGACCCGTGACCGAAAGCATCACCATGCCGAGCCTGACGATGGTGGTGGTATCGCCCTTGGCGACGCCCTTGTCGATGATCGCGGCGTTGACCGTCGGCAGGTACAGCGACGCCAGGGTGCTGATCAACTGGAGCACCATCAGCACCGCAACCAGCCGGCGGTACGGCTGGACGTACTGGCGCAGCAGTGCCAGGAGCATTTGGTAACTGTCGCATATGGCGGGCGCCAGGCACGCCACCGCCGCCGCGTGGGTTTCGCTCCGGTGCCGCATTCGCCGGCAAGGTCGAAATCCCTGCTCAGGTGCCACGTCGGTGGTTGACCCTCCGGCTGCCGCTACAGTGCATCGTGTGAGCAGCAGAAGGCAGGGCAGCGGTGCGGCGTAACGCGAGGGCGCTGGCTCTTGCGGCGTCGGCCTTAGTGATTTTGATCCTTGCGGGGTGCTCCAGTTCCGGTGACAACAAACCGGGAGCGACGGGGTCGTCGGCGCCGGGGAGCGGCGAGGGCCAGCACGGCCCGATGTTCCCGCAATGCGGTGGCATCGGCGATCAGACGGTGGCCGAGCTGACCAAGGTGACCGGGCTGGTCAACACCGCCCGGAACTCCGTGGGGTGCCAGTGGCTCGCGGGCGGCGGGATTCTGGGTCCGCACTTTTCTTTCTCCTGGTACCGCGGCAGCCCGATCGGGCGTGAACGCAAGACCGAGGAGCTGTCGCGCGCGAGCGTCGACGACATCAACATCGACGGCCATAGCGGTTTCATCGCCGTCGGTAACGAGCCCAACCTGGGCGATTCGCTGTGCGAGGTGGGCATCCAGTTCAAGGACGACTTCATCGAATGGTCGGTCAGCTTCAGCCAAAAGCCTTTCCCGCCGCCCTGCGACATAGCCAAAGAACTGACCCGTCAGTCGATTGCGAACGCCAAATGAGCAGAAGAAGCGTCCGTGCCGGTTTAGTCGTCTTGATAGCGGCGCTGGTGATCATGACCGGTTGTTCGAGGGCCGTTGGGGGCACCGCCGTCAAGGCGGGGGGCCCGTCGCGGAACAACAACTCCCAACAGCAGTACCCGAACCTGCTGAAGGAATGTGAGGTGCTGACCAGCGACATCCTCGCCAAGACGGTGGGCGCTGATCCGCTCGACATTCAAAGCACTTTCGTCGGCGCGATTTGCCGGTGGCAGGCGGCCAACCCCGCCGGCCTGATCGACATCACCCGGTTCTGGTTCGAGCAGGGCAGCATCGGCGAAGAGCGCAAGGTGGCCGACTTCCTTAAGTACAAGGTCGAGAACCATCCGATCGCGGGCATCGATTCGATCGTCATGCGCACGGACGACGCGAACGGCGCCTGCGGAGTGGCCAGCGACGCGGCGGGAGTGGTCGGCTGGTGGGTCAACCCCCAGGCGCCCGGCATCGATGCCTGCGGTCAGGCCATCAAGCTGATGGAGCTGACGCTGGCCACCAACTCGTAGAGCGGGACTAGCGCGGCACTTCGAGGCCGGTCAGCGCTAGGCTGCGTGGTTCCACGCCTTTCCAGGCGCACGGCACGCTCAGCACGGCGATCGCCGACGTCGGGAATTTGGCCGAAATGCGTTCCACGACAGCGGGATCCGTGCCGTCGTCGTCGGCCAGACCGAGCGCCAATGCCGACATTGTCGGTTCGTGACCGATTACGAGCAGGGTGCCGACCGTGTCGGCGGTCTCGTTGATCTCCTCGATCATCGTTCCCGGGGTGGCGCCGTAGAGCCGCTCGCTGTACCGCACCGGGGCATCGATGCCGGTGTTCGCCAACGTCTGCCGGGCACGGGTCGCGGAGGAGCACAGCACGGCGTCGACGGCTTGGACGTTGGCACGCAGCCAGTCACCGGCCAGCCCGGCCTCCCGGATGCCGCGCGGCGCCAATGGCCGGTCATGGTCGGGGACCCCGTCCGGATAGTCGGATTTCGCGTGCCGCATCAAGAGCAGGGTGCGCTGACGATTCATCCGGTTCAGGTTAATCAGTGCGTCCCGGGGGTGCTATGCCGTGGGGGAGCTTCTCGGGGTGCCAGTAGGCGTTGGTTCGTAGTTGGCCGCGGTCTAAATGCGGTGGGGGTGTCCATTCGGTGTCGCCGCGAACGGGCACCGTGAGGCCGGTGCGGCACAGCCACGATCCTTGGCGTGACCGTTTAGGTGATGCACCTTATGGTATGGCAACGTGGGTGCCCGCGTGAGAGTTTGAAACTGGTTTAGCCGCGACGGCCACGCTCCGCGCGGATGCGCCCCGCAGAAGTGCCCGTCTCACTAGACCGCTTCAGACCGCACGACACCACGAGGACCGACAGGACGATGGCAACGAGGAAGAGTGCCAGGACATCCCCCCACAAATGCCCCATATGGTCGCCACTGAAGGACTGCATCGCCATGATTGTGCCGTGCACGACACTCGACCACACCGTGAACCAGATCAAGCTGAGGTTTGCTGCGGGGTTGCGCGCCGCGTTGATTAGAAAGACGCCTAGTGTCGCGTAGATGCCCACAATCATCATGAAGTAGTCAGATTCGTAGGGCGCGCCGTGATGCCATGCCCACCCCGCCGGCCAGACCAGCGCCAGGGGATAAACAAGGATCATGACGACGCCAAAGACGGCGAGTGCGAGTTGGAGAAGTCTATATGTAGACGGCATTTCACGCCTCCGAGAGTGGGCATGCTGCTGAGGATTCTAAGCGACGTTCCGGTATCGGGAAATACAGTCGTCGCAGCAGCCCTTCACTCTCAGCGCCAGGCAACAGTAGGGATGGGCTACGCGCAAGGGGTCAGCCGTAACTTCAATCCTTGGCGTACAACACCATGCGCAGGTGTCCGTGCTCCTTGCGTTCACGCGCGTCGCTGATGATGCCGATGATGACCGGCAAGACGAACGTACGCCCGGTCGATGGCCCAGCCGTGACCGATCGCAATAAGCACTAGGCCGAGGATGAAAACGATGTGACCCAGAAGTGGACGGTTCTCGCCTAGGCGCTTCCCCCACACCGAGCCAACAGCGCCAGCCGGACTTATCAGGAACCACCAAAAGGGACGTCGACTACGGAAGCTCAACGAGCTGGTGTCGTCTGCCACTTCTGTTGCCGCCCCTCTTACATGGCCCGTTGTCCAGTTTAGAGTGCGTTACCAAAACATTCGTTGGCGTGCAGCACGATCCGTGGGGCCGCATTGGTCATCGGCCAGCTTCCGCTCGACCATGCCAACGGTCTGGATGTCACCGCCTAAATCGGGGCGGAACTCCCATTTACCGTTCTTCCAAATAGTGTTGGGATCGGTAGCAGCGCGGGTGCTGTTCGCTCGCACACAGCAGCCCGAAAGGAACTAACCGTGAACCTAATCTCGCGCTTTACCAGTCTTTCCCGGTCCCGCAGGAATGCCGTGCGACCTATGAAACGAGCAATCGCAGGGTCAGCAACGACTCTGGTGGTGGCTGGCGGCCTGGGTTTGGCTTGTTTGGGGCTAGGCGCAGGTACCGCGCAGGCCCTCAGCGGCCCATATCATTGGTGCCCAGGGCAACCCTTGTGGAATCCCTGGTATCCGTCGGGACGGGATCTCGCTTGGGATATGAGGGTCTGCCACACCTGGTATTACGTCTATTACCACCAGGGCAACGTGCCGTACAGGGATGGCACTCCCAGCGATGTCTGGGACGGAGATAATCCTCCAGCGCCGCCTCCGATCAATTGCGGCCCGCTCCCGTGCGCGATTATTCCCTAGTGTCGTTGGGCCTGGCCTTGTCCCAGCACACCCGCTGATAGTGACGCGGTGCTCGCGCTTGGCGTCTTGACTGGGCCGAACTTTGTTGGACAACCGTGGCGCACACAGACATTGCCCCTGCGGTCCAGCCACGCTAGCCCGAGCCACCGACAAAAGCTGTGCACAGAAAATGCAGTGAAGTAAGGGATTTCAGCGGAGGAAACCGCCCATCTCGGGGTTCAGCCGAGACCTGCCGGGCGAGGTCCCGTGTCTTGTCGGTACGCGGACCTAGACTTCGCCTTGCCTTGACACCACGTACTCAGGAGACACGGGATGCGATTCCTGCACACCGCCGACTGGCAACTGGGCATGACCCGGCACTTCCTCGCCGGCGACGCCCAGCCACGGTATTCGGCGGCCCGGCGCGACGCGGTGGCCGGCCTTGGGGCGCTGGCGGCGGAGGTGGGCGCGGAGTTCGTCGTGGTGGCCGGCGACGTCTTCGAACACAATCAGCTCGCCCCCCAGGTGATCGGCCAGTCCCTGGAAGCCATGCGCGCCATCGGGATTCCGGTGTACCTGCTTCCGGGCAACCACGATCCGCTCGACGCGTCATCGGTGTACACCGGCGCGCTGTTCAACGCCGAACGTCCTGACAACGTGATCGTCCTCGACAAAGCCGGCATCCATCAGGTCCGGCCAGGGGTGGAAATCGTCGCCGCGCCTTGGCGGTCCAAGGCCCCGACCACCGACCTGGTCGCCGAAGTGCTCGACGCAATGCAGGGCTCGTCCGAGGGCCCGGTCACCCGGGTGTTGGTCGCCCACGGCGGTGTGGACGTCCTGGACCCCGATCGTGACAAACCCTCGCTGATCCGGCTGGCCAAGCTGGACGACGCGCTGGCCAGCGGCGCGTTGCACTATGTCGCGCTGGGGGACAAGCATTCGCTCACCCAGGTCGGCGGCAGCGGCCGGGTCTGGTACTCCGGCTCGCCCGAGGTCACCAACTTCGACGACGTCGAATCGGACCCCGGCCATGTTCTGGTCGTCGACATCGACGAAAGCGACCCGCGCCGCGCCGTCACCGTCGAGTCCCGGGACGTCGGCCACTGGCGGTTCGTCACCATGCATCGCCAGGTCGACACCAGCCGCGACATCGCGGACCTCGACATGAACCTGGACCTGCTGACCGAAAAGGATCGAACCGTCGTGCGGCTGGCACTGACCGGTTCGTTGACGGTCACCGACCGGGCCGCGCTCGATGCCTGCCTGGACCGATACGGACGGTTGTTCGCCTGGCTGGGCCTGTGGGAACGCCACACCGAACTGGCGGTCATACCGGCCGACGGCGAGTTCACCGATCTGGGCATCGGCGGGTTCGCCGCCGCGGCCGTCGAGGAGCTGGTGGCGACGGCACGCGACGGCGACGCCGAGTCCGCGGTCGACGCGCAGGCGGCGCTGGCGTTGTTGCTCCGGCTCGCGGATCTGGGCGCCGCGTGAAGCTGCACCGGCTGGTCCTGACGAACTACCGGGGCATCGCGCACCGGGAGATAGAGTTCCCCGACCACGGCGTGGTGGTGGTGTCCGGCGCGAACGAGGTCGGCAAGTCGTCGATGATCGAGGCCCTGGACCTGCTGCTGGAATCCCGCGACCGCTCCACGAAGAAGGAAGTCAAGCAGGTCAAGCCCACAAACAGCGACGTCGGCTCCGAGGTCAGCGCCGAAATCAGCTGCGGTCCTTATCGTTTCGTCTACCGCAAGCGGTTTCACAAAAAATGCGAAACGGAGTTGACGGTGCTGACGCCGCGCCGCGAACAGCTGACCGGCGACGAGGCCCACGAACGGGTCCGCGCGATCCTGGCCGAGACCGTGGACAACGATCTGTGGCATGCCCAGCGCGTACTGCAGGCCACATCGACCACCGCGGTTGATCTGTCCGGTTGTGATGCGCTTTCGCGAGCCCTCGATGTCGCGGCCGGTGACGACGCGGCGCTCTCCGGAACCGAGCCGCTGCTCATCGAGCGGATCGACACCGAGTACGGCCGTTACTTCACCCTGACCGGACGTCCCACCGGCGAGTGGTCCGCCGCGATTTCCCGGCTGGCCGACACCGAGGCTGCGGTCGCGGAATGCGCGGCGGCGGTGGCGGAGGTCGACGAGCGGGTGTGCCGTCACTCCGTCCTGACCGAGCAGGTCGCCGAGTTGTCGCAGCAGCGGATCGCCGCCGGCCCCCGGCTGGCCGCAGCGCGGGCCGCCGCCGACAGGATCGCCGAACTCACCAACCAGGCGCGTGAGGCCAAGCTGGTCGCCGATGCCGCGGCCGCGACCGGCTTTGCGGCGGCCGCCGCCCACAACGGGCGCGTGCGGCTGCTGACCGAAATCGAAACTCGCACAGCAACTGTCGCCGCCGCCGAGGCCGAAGCGAAACAAGCCGCCGACGCGCAGTCGACGGCGCGCGCCGACGCCGAGGCCTCGGCCGCCGCGGCAGAGAACGCCGCCCAGGTACTGACAGACCTGCAGCGCCGCGCGGAGTCCGCCCGCCGCACCGTCGATCAGCTCGCCGACCGCGAGGAAGCCGACCGGTTGAGCGCCCGGCTGACCAAGATCGCCGCCATCGAGCGCGACCGCGACCGCCTCGGCGCAGAGCTTTCCACAATCGCCGTCAACGAAGAGCTACTGGGACGAATCGAGGACGCCGCCGCCGCGGTCGACCGCATCGGCGGCCAGCTGGCGCTGACGTCCGCGGGGGTGGAATTCACCGCGGCCGCCGACATCGAGCTCGCCGCCGGCGACCAACGGGTTTCGCTGTCGGCGGGCGAAAGCTGGTCCATCACGGCGATCGGTCCCACCACGGTCGAGGTTCCCGGTGTGCTAACCGCGCGGGTCACCCCCGGCGCTACCACCCTCGACGTCCAAGCCAAATATGCCGCAGCACAACAAGAACTGACCGCCGCGTTGGCCGCGGCCGACGTGGTTGACCTTGCGGCCGCCCGATCCGCCGACCGGCGTCGGCGCGAACTGCAGGGCAGCCGCGACCAGTTAACCGCCACCGTGGCCGGCTTGTGCGGCGACGAACCGATCGATGAACTGCGTTCGCGCCTGGCGCAGTTGCGCGCTGGTCAACCGGACCAACCCGATCCCGTTGCGCCCGACATCGCCGCCGCCCGTGCCGAACTCGATGCGGCGGAGGCCGCTCGCTCGGCCGCAACGGCCGAATCCGAGGCCCGGCGCCAGAAAGCGGTCGCCGCCGACGCCCGCCTCGCCGAGTTATCTACCTGCGCAACGGTTTTACAGAACAAGGTGGAGACCCAACGCAGCGAGCTCGACGCGGCCACCGATCGGCTCGCCCAGGAGCGTTCGTCGGTTAGCGATGAGAACCTCGCGGCGGCGACGGACGCCGGGAGGCAAGCGGTAGACAACGCCGAGCGGCGGGTGATCGAGCTGGCCGGCGAGCTGGCGGGCGCGGCGCCGGAGGCGGTCGCCGACGAGTTGGCCGCCGCCACCGAGGCGGCCGAGTCTTTGCGCGATCGCTACGAAGATGCCGCGCGTGCGCTGCGCGAGATCAGCATCGAACTGTCGGTATTCGGCAGCGAGGGTCGCCAAGGCAAGCTCGACGCCGCGGAGACAGATCGCGAGCACGCCGCCAGCCGCCACGCCCGGGTCGGCGGCCGGGCGCGCGCCGCGCAATTGCTGCGCTCGGTCATGACACGCCACCGCGATTCCACCAGGCAGCGCTACGTCGAGCCCTACCGCGCCGAACTCCAGCGGCTCGGTCGCCCGGTATTCGGGCCCACTTTCGAGGTCGACATCGACACCGACCTGTGTATCCGCAGCCGCACCCTGGACGGCAACACCGTGCCCTACGAATCCCTTTCCGGTGGGGCCAAAGAGCAACTCGGCATCCTGGCGCGGCTCGCCGGCGCCGCCTTGGTGACCAAGGAGGACACCGTTCCGGTGGTGGTCGACGACGCGCTGGGTTTCACCGATCCGGACCGGCTCGCCAGGATGGGCCAGGTGTTCGACTCCGTGGGCGAGCACGGGCAGGTGATAGTGCTCACCTGTAGTCCCGAGCGGTACGACGGCGTCAAAGGCGCCCACCGCATCGATCTCAACGTTTAGCACCCGCCGCGCCTGCGCGGGGCTTCGGGTGGCCGACGCCTCGGTTATGCCCGGCACGGTTCGCGGGCACACCCATGCGCCGTCGGTGCTGATCGGCGAGAAGGCTGCGGATCTGATTCGCTGGTGACGCGAGGCCTCGGCAGAATGGAAGCATGGCGGGCCGACACCGATGATGATGAACGCGAAACGGCGCCGGGCGCAGGCAAAGCTGGTCGCGTTGCCCGGCGTGCGATCGGTACGCCGGCCGACCATCCCGGGTAGCGCCGAAGAGTTCGATCTCCACTACGTGCGCGGCGGGCACAAGTCCGCCCACCCGCTGGTGATCATCCCGGGAGGCCCGGGGGTGGCGTCGGTACAGGTGTATCGCGGACTGCGCCGCCGCGCCGCCCTCGCGGGCCTCGACGTGATCATGATCGAGCATCGCGGGGTGGGACTGTCGCGCCACGACGACTCCGGTGCGGACCTCCCGCCACAGGCGCTCACCATCAATCAGGTCGTCGACGACGTCGCCGCGGTGCTCGACGATGCCCACGTGGACTCGGCCGTCATCTACGGCACGTCGTACGGCGCCTATGTCGCGGCCGGGGTCGGCGTGCGCCATCCCGGTCGGGTACGGGCGATGGTCCTCGACTCGCCGCTGCTGTCACGGCACGACATCGTGATCGTGCGCAACGCAATTCGTCGGCTGTTGCTCAGGGGCGAAAGCCCCGAGACCGCCGCATTGGCTCCCAAAGTCCGCGAACTCGTCGATGCCGGTGTGATGACCGCGTCGGCGACACAGATCGTCGCGACAATCTACGGCTATGGCGGGACAACGCTGCTCGATCATCAACTCGACCTGTTGCTCGACGGACGAAAGATGCTGTGGTCGGCGCTATCCCGATTCGCCCACCTGAGCAACCTGCCGTTCCGCTACGAGGACGACCTGGTGAGCCGCATCGCGTTCCGTGAGCTCGACTATGCCGCCGAACCCGACGGCCTGCCGCTCGACCCCGCGGTGATGATGCGTGAAACACGCACTCAGACAGCAGATTTTGAGAACGCACCGTATGACCTGGTGGCCGAGATGCCGAAATTCCGCTGGCCGACCGTCGTGGTTTCCGGCGGTCGCGATCTCATCACCCCGTTGGCGGTGGCCGAGCGCGAGGCTTCGTTGCTGCCGAACGCGGTGCTGTTGAAACTTCCCACGATGGCGCACAGCGCGTTGGATTTTCGTGAGCCCGCCGCTCTGGCCATAGCCGACGCGGCGTTTCGCGGCGAACTCGACGGGCTGGCCCCTCGGGCGGCGGCGCTGGACGCGCTACCGCCGCGGCCCGCAGTCCGCTTGCTGTGGAAGGCGATTGAGGTGGCCGCCATCGCCGAGCGGTCCCTGCCGCGGCTCAGGTCCGCATGAATCCGATTGTCGTGTAATCCACGTCGGCCAGTCCGAACGCGCCGAAGTTGGCCAGGTCGCTGCGCACCGCGACGTTACCGGGCGACTGGAACAGCGGCAGGCTGAAGCCCTCCTGCCAGATCATCTGGTCGGCCTCGTTAGCCAACGCGCGCGCCCTGTTCGGATCCAGTTCGGCGAGCGCTTCGTTGATCTTCGCGTCGAGCTCTGGGCTTGAGATTTTGCCCGAATTGCTCTCGCCGTACGAGGTGTATATCTGAGTAAGGGCGGACAGGGGATAACCCCCACCACCCCAACCGAATTCGACGACATCGAAGTCGCCGGTGGTCACGTACTGGCTGAAGAATCCGGTACCCGGCTTGGGCTCGAGCACCAGCTTGACACCGATCTGCGCCAGGTTCTGCTGGGCGACCAGTCCGATCTGTCGTCGGAATGGTTGATCGATGAACGGGTCACGGATGACCAGTTGCTTGCCGTCCTTCTCCCGCACCGTTCCGTTGAGCTTCCAGCCCAAGTCGTCCAAGTCCCGGCGGGCTTGGTCGGGGTTGTACACGGCAGGAGCGCTGTTGTCTTGGTAGCCCACCTGGCCGGCCATAAAAATGTGGTTGTTCAGCGGCGTCGGATGGGCGGTCAGGCCATGCTGGACCACGTTGGCGATGGTCTGGCGGTCGATGCCTCTGCAGATCGCCAGCCGCAGTCTCCGGTCGTCCATGATGGATCCGGGCGCGCCGTTGAAGGTGATGTGGTACCAGAGCAGGGCCGGCGCACTCCGGATCGCGATGCCGGGCGCGCGCCGGGCGGTGACCATGTCGTCCAGCGATCCCACGTCGGCCGCGTCGATCGCATTGTTCTGCAGGGCCGGGAGGACGGCAGCGGGGTCGAGCACCAGGAAGGTCATGGAGTCCAGTTGCGGCTTGCGGCCCCACCAGCGCGGATTGCGGGTCAACACAATGCGCTGCGCGCTGCGGTCGATTGTGGACGCGATGAACGGTCCGGCCGACGGCCCGGGGGCGTCTAGCTGGCCTTTGTTGAAGACATCCGGGTTCGCCGTCATGCTGCGGGGTTGCAAGCCGCCGAACATCCCGCGCCATTCCGCGTACGGCTTGGCGAAGGTGACTACCGCCTGGCGGTCGTCGACCCCCCTGGTCACCGTCTCCACTTGTTCAAACCCGGCCCGGCTGGCGATCAAGTACCGCTGGTCGCGGCCGCTGCATGCGTTGACCTGAGCCGCGAGGTCCTCCCAGGTAATCGGGGTGCCGTCGCTCCAGGTTGCGTTTGGGTTGATGGTGTAGGTGACTACCTGCGGGTTGGTGCTGGTCAGTTCGGCACCGGTGAAGTAGTCGGTGTTGAGCTGCGGCGTCCCGTTGGCGGTCATGATGAACACCCCGGGCAGCGTTGGGCCGACAACCGAATTGGTATCGCCCGTGTTGCCGTCGATGTTCAACAGGTTGAAGTTGTCCGGGAACATCGTCAGCGGGAGTCGCAGATTGCCGCCGTTCCGCAGCGTCGCCGGGTCCCGGGGGTTGATGTCGCTGGTGGCGCCTATCTGGGCGGCCTGCGCCTCCGGGACATCCTGGTAGGCGTTCGAGCAACCGGTGACGGTCAAGGCCACGACCAGTGCCATCAGCGCGATGCTGCGAACCATGGGCGGGTACGTCACCCGCGCGATTTTAACCGCCGGCGACATCGGGGTGCGCCCGCGGAACGGCGGCCAGCAGTCGCCGGGTGTACTCGTGCTGCGGGTTGGTGAAGACCTGGTCGCCGTCACCCTGCTCCACGACGGTTCCCCGGTACATCACCGCCACCCGGTGCGCCAGGTGTTTGACCACCGAAAGATCGTGCGACACAAAGAGATAGGACAACCCGAACTGCCGCTGCAGGTCCAGCAGGAGGTTGATGATGCCCGCCTGAATCGACACATCGAGCGCCGACACCGGCTCGTCCAGCGCAAGAATCTTCGGCTTTAGCGCCAGCGCCCGCGCTATACCGATCCGCTGCTTCTGTCCACCGGAGAACTCCGCGGGATAGCGGCTGGCGTCGGCGCGGTCCAACCCGACGATCGCCAGGAGCTCGGCGACCCGCGCCTCGCACCGCGGCCTGTCGAAACCGTTGGCGGCCAGTGGTTCAGCAATGACGTCGAACACCGGGAGGCGCGGGTCCAACGAGGCCACCGGGTCCTGAAACACCACCTGCAGCTCGGTCCTAAGGCTGCGCCGACCGGCCCCGTCGAGGGTCGAGACGTCGGTGCCGAGAATCTCGATGGAACCTGCCTCGGGTTTAGCGAGTTCCAGAATCTGGCTGAGGGTGGTCGATTTGCCCGAACCGGATTCGCCGACGATGCCCAGGGTGCGACCCTGCTTCAGGGTGAAGCTGACGCCGTCGACCGCCCGCACCTCACCCACCCGCCTGCGCAACACCACGCCCTTGGTGAGCGGGTAGGTCTTGGCCAGGTCGGTCACCCGCAGCACCGGTGGCGGTTCGTCGGTAGCGGCCTCGATTTCGACCGGTTGCGTTGAAACGCCGAAGATTTCGGCTGCGCTGCGGCCGGCGACGTCATCTGTGCGGATGCACGCTGCCCAGTGGCCGTCGCCAATGGCTCCGATCTCTACGAGATCGGGCTCCGCTGAACGACATTCGTCGATAGCCAGCGGGCAGCGTGGCACGAACGGGCACACGCCGGGCGACAGCGACGACATTGTCGGCGGCGCGCCGGGTATCGGAATCAGCCGGGTTCCCTGCGGGGCATCCAGCCGCGGCACCGAACCCAGCAATCCGACGGTGTAGGGCATGCGCCGGTCGCGGTACAGATCTTCGACGCTGGCGATCTCGACCCCGCGTCCGGCGTACATGACCACCGCGCGGTCGGCGAACTCCGACACCACGCCCAGGTCGTGGGTGATGATCAGGACGCCGGCGCCAGTGACGTCGCGCGCGGTTCTCAGTACGTCGAGGATCTGGGCCTGCACAGTGACGTCCAGCGCGGTGGTCGGCTCGTCACAGATCAGCAGGTCGGGATCATTGGCGATCGCCATGGCGATCACCACCCGCTGGCGCTCGCCGCCGGAAAGCTCGTGTGGGAAAGCCTTCGCCCGGGTTTGCGGCTGCGAGATGCCGACCAGATCGAGCAGCTCAACCGCACGTTTGCGGGCATCTGAGCGGCGGATTTCGTTGTGCACCTCGAGGGCTTCGGCTATCTGGTCGCCGACGGTGTAAACGGGCGTCAGCGCCGACATCGGGTCTTGGAATATGGTGCCGATCGTCTTGCCGCGGATCCGTGACATCGCCTGGTCGTCCAGCCCGAGGAGTTCCTCGCCGTGCAAGCGCACCGATCCCGACACGTCGGCGTACTCGGGCAGCAGTCCGACGACGGCCATTGCGGCAGTGCTTTTGCCCGAACCGGATTCGCCGACGATCGCCAGCACTTCGCCCGGATCGATGTGGTAACTGGTGCCGCGCACCGCCGGCATGCGGACGTCTCCGGATTCGAAGGTGACGTTCAGATCCGTCACCTCTAGCAGGGCCGTCACTTCTGTCACTTGGGAACCCGCTTCTTGCTGCGCGGTGGCCGGCTGCGGGGGTCGAGCGCGTCACGCAGGCCATCGCCGGTGAGATTGGCGCACAAGACGATCAGGACCAGGGCGCCGGCCGGGAACAGGAAGACCCACGGGAACGTGGTGGTCGAGGGAGTGCCATCCGCGATCAGCGTCCCCAGCGACACGTCCGGTGGCTGAATACCGAATCCCAGGAAGCTCAGACCGGTTTCGGCCAGGATCGCGTACCCGACGTTGAGGGTGGCGTCGATGATGAGGATCGAGGCGACGTTGGGCACGATGTGATGCAGAATGACACGGCGGCTGGACACTCCCATATACCGTGCCGCACGGACGAATTCGCGCTCGCGCAGGCTCATGGTCAAGCCGCGCACCATCCGCGAGCTGACCATCCAGCCGAATGCCGCGAGCAACACGATGAGCCAAAAGATGTTGTTCGACCCTTTGGTGCGCGCGCTGACGATGGCGATCAGCAGGAAGCTCGGCACCACCAGCAGCAGGTCGACCAACCACATGAGTGCCCGGTCGCGCCAGCCACCGAAGTAACCGGCGATCGACCCGACGGTGGCGGCAAGGGTGGTCGAGATCAATGCCACACAGAACCCGATCAGCATCGACTTCTGCATACCGCGCAGCGTCCGGGCCAGCAGGTCCTGGCCGAGCGCGTTGGTGCCGAACCAGTGCTTGAGCGACGGTGGCTGCAGCAGCGCGTCGTAGTCGAGATGGTTGTAGTCGTAAGGGAGTAGCGGCGGCAGCGCGTAGCAGCCGACGAATCCCACTACGAGCAGAATCAGTGCTACGACTGCGGGCTTGTTGCTAATGAATCGGCGTGCCAACAGGTTTCGCCGCGACGTGAAGGCGGCCGGGTGGATGCCGGCCGTAACTTCCACGCTGGCCTCTTGGGTCGTCATGTCACCCGCACTCTCGGGTCGAGCACCGCGTAGAAGATGTCGGACAACAGGCCGGCGAGCAGAATCGCCAACCCGGAGAACAGCGTGATCGCCGCGACAATGTTGGTGTCCTGTGTGGATATGCCGAGCACCACCCACTCGCCCATGCCATGCCAACCGAAGATCTTCTCGACGAAGACTGCACCGACAACCAGCCCGCTGACCCCGTAGGCGAACAGGGTGGCCAGCGGAATCAGTGCGGTGCGCAATCCGTGTTTGAACAGCGCACGCCGACGGGTCAGGCCTTTGGCGCGCGCGGTGCGGATGAAATCCTCGCCGAGCACGTCGAGCATGGCGTTGCGCTGGTAGCGGCTGAAGCCTGCCATCCCGAAGAGGGCCAGCGTGAGCGTCGGCAACACGAGGTGCTGCAAGCGGTCGACCAGTCGGTGCCACAGGCCGCCGGGCGGGATCGGTGATGTCTCACCGGTGTACAGGAACATCCGGACGCCGGTGAGGTTGTTCACCTTCAGCGCGGCCAGGATGAGCAGGCCCGCCAGCACGAATGACGGAATGCTCAGAAGGATCAACGACAGCAGGGTGATGATGCGGTCGCTCAGCCGGTACTGCCGAATGGCTCCCCAGGCCCCCAGGATGACGCCGATAATCGTGCCCAGCACGGACCCGGTCACCACCAGCCGCAGGCTGATCCCTATTCGGTGCCACAGTTCCTGTGAGACGGGGTGACCGGTGAGCGTCTTGCCGAAGTCGCCGTGGGCCACGCCGGCAACCCACTTGCCATACCGAATCGGTATTGGTTTGTCTAAGCCAAGCTCAGCCGCTTTGCGGTCGACGAGCTCCTTGGGCGGCACTGGGTGACGCTGCGTGTAGGTGTCGAGTGGGCGAAAGGTCACGGAGGCCAGGTAGAACGCCAGGAACGACGCCAGCAGCAGCAGCACGATGTAGTTGAGGAGCCGACGCGCGAGGAATCGGATCATGCCCGACCGAGCCGCCCGTGCCGCATTGGGACAGGTTAAAGCGTCTCGAGCGGATCCTTGTGATCCGGCTGATTTTCATGGGTGAATTACCTTGCCCGGCTCGTGACACTTAAACCACGCATGGTTTGACTGTCGCGACGCACCGCCCGTACTACAGACCGTAGGAGGTTTCCGTGACGGTCACCGATGAATACCTGGCCAACAACGCCCAATACGCGAGCAACTTCAAGGGCCCGCTACCGATGCCGCCGAGCAAACACGTCGCGGTGGTCGCGTGCATGGATGCGCGGCTGGACGTCTATCGCATCCTCGGCCTCAACGAGGGGGAGACCCACGTCATCCGGAACGCCGGCGGAGTCGTCACCGACGACGTCATCCGCTCGCTGACCATCAGCCAGCGGCTGCTGGGTACCGAGGAGATCATCCTGATTCACCACAGTGACTGCGGGATGCTCACCTTCACCGACGACGACTTCAAGCGCGCCATTCAGGAGGAGACGGGCGTCAAACCGCCGTGGGCGGCCGAGGCGTTCCCGGATCCCGCCGAGGATGTCCGGCAGTCGCTGCGCCGGATCGAGAACAGCCCGTTCGTGAACAAGCACGTGTCGCTGCGCGGCTTCGTCTTCAATGTCGCCACCGGCAAACTCGAGGAAGTGACCCTCTAGTTTGGTGCTCGCGCTACTAGCCGTCAGCCCACCTTGTACGTGGCCAGGGCCTTGGCGAGCAGCCTGCCCTCCGGGTCGACGATCTCGGCCTCGCAATTGGTTAGCAACCGTCCGCGCCGGAGCACCCGGCCCACCCCGATCACGTCGGTGGCCCGGGCCGGCGCCATGAAGTCCAGCGTCATCGACACCGTCACGCCCCGCAATTCGGGGGGTGCCTCCGCGCCGCACCAGGCCGCCGCCATGACGGTGACGTCGGCCAGGGTGGCGATCGCGCCGCCGTGAACCATGTCGCCGACGGTGATATTGGAGGGATCCCACGGTAGCCGCAGCCTGACTTCGTCGTCGCCTAGCTGATCAGCGACGATTCCCAGTTTCGCGACGAACGGCGATTGGGGGATGAACTGCGCGATGACGTCACGGCCGCTCTGAGTTTCGGTTGCCATCCGTCCATGCTTTCGCATCCGTAGGCCGCCGCAAATACGCGAGAGGTCATTGACACCGGGGGGGATGGCTGGTTCTATATACGACAATGACCGTAAACATGGTCAGTTCTACCGGATTTATCGGGAATACGACCGGCAAGGAATCCATGACCAGCGCTGTGAAGGGCGGCCCCGCCGCCGGCCAGTACGAATTGAGCCATTTGCGCTCGCTGGAGGCAGAAGCGATCCACATCATCCGGGAAGTGGCCGCGGAGTTCGAGCGGCCGGTGCTGTTGTTCTCGGGTGGCAAGGACTCCATCGTCATGCTGCAGCTCGCGCTCAAGGCGTTCCGCCCCGGGCGCCTGCCGTTCCCTGTCATGCATGTCGACACCGGCCACAACTTCGACGAGGTGATCGCCACCCGCGACGAACTGGTCGCCGAGTCCGGGGTGCGCTTGGTGGTGGCATCGGTGCAGGAAGACATCGACGCGGGCCGAGTCGTCGAGACCATCCCGTCGCGCAATCCGATACAGACCGTCACACTGCTGCGGGCCATTCGCGAGAACAGGTTCGACGCCGCGTTCGGCGGTGCGCGCCGCGACGAAGAGAAGGCACGCGCCAAGGAGCGGGTGTTCAGCTTCCGCGACGAATTCGGCCAGTGGGAACCGAAGGCCCAGCGGCCGGAACTGTGGAACCTTTACAACGGCCGGCACCACAAGGGCGAGCACATCCGGGTCTTCCCGCTGTCCAACTGGACCGAGTTCGACATCTGGTCGTAT